>Ga0194133_10008437_pt1 | contig 12009 bp, 6 predicted proteins | sample TA2KigOf40mmetaG_FD_155448 | JGI IMG/M metagenome (GOLD analysis project Ga0194133, IMG submission 155448) | Freshwater microbial communities from Lake Tanganyika, Tanzania - TA2015055 Kigoma Offshore 40m | ecosystem: Environmental > Aquatic > Freshwater > Lake | place: Tanzania: Lake Tanganyika...
GTATAATTACAAATGGTAGATTACAATTAAATAATTTACCAACAGGTTCTTCGGATGAAGTTGTAATATGGAACGAATCAACAAAAAGATTAGAAAGAAGAAACGTTGCAGCAGCTGTAGGTTCTTCTGGCACCGCAGGTAGTGGAGGGTCATCTGGTTCTGACGGTAGTGGAGGCACAAGTGGCACATCTGGTTCATCTGGAACATCTGGTATTAGTGGCACATCTGGTTCATCTGGAACATCTGGTAGTTCTGGTACATCTGGTGTAGATGGTTCATCAGGAAGTTCTGGTTCCTCTGGAAGTTCTGGTTCATCAGGAAGTTCTGGTACATCTGGAACAAGTGGCACCTCTGGTACTTCAGGCACGTCTGGTTCATCTGGAACGAGTGGCAGCTCAGGAAGTAGTGGTACTGATGGCACACCAGGAACTTCAGGTTCAAGTGGCACATCAGGAACATCTGGAACAAGTGGCACATCTGGTAGCTCTGGAACCTCTGGAACAAGTGGCTCATCAGGAACATCTGGAAGTTCTGGTACCTCTGCAACATCTGGTTCATCTGGTAGCAGTGGAAGTGGTGGCACATCTGGCACATCTGGCTCGTCTGGAACTTCTGGTACAAGCGGCACGAGTGGCACTTCTGGAAGTTCAGGAAGTTCAGGCTCAAGTGGCACAAGTGGAAGTGGTGGCACATCTGGTACCGAAGGCACGAGTGGCACATCAGGAACATCTGGAACAAGTGGCACATCGGGCACATCAGGCACCGCCGGTACATCTGCATCATCTGGTTCAGGTGGCTCATCTGGTACAAGTGGGTCTCCAGGCACCTCAGGTTCTTCTGGAACAAGTGGCACATCTGGAACGTCTGGAACGTCTGGAACAGCTGGTACATCTTCATCATCTGGTACTGGTGGAACTGCAGGCACATCGGGTACCGCAGGGACGGGTGGCACCTCAGGTACATCTGGTACAAGTGGCACATCTGGTTCAGACGGTTCAAATGGCACATCTGGCTCAGCAGGCACAGGCGGTAGTGCAGGCACATCCGGAACATCCGGTACTGGAGGCAGTTCCGGCACATCAGGAACGAGTGGCACATCTGGTAGTTCTGGTTCAACCGGTTCAGATGGCACATCTGGTTCATCAGGAAAAGATGGAACTTCGGGTACATCTGGTTCGGCAGGCACATCTGGAAGTAGTGGCACAAGTGGTAGCTCTGGTACAACAGGTTCATTCGGTACATCAGGAAGTTCTGGTTCTTCTGGTACATCCGGTTCGGCAGGCACATCTGGAAGTAGTGGCAGCTCTGGTACAACAGGTTCATTCGGTACATCAGGAAGTTCTGGTACATCAGGAAGTTCTGGCTCATCTGGAAGTTCTGGTTCAGCCGGTTCTTCAGGTAGTAGTGGAAGCTCTGGCACAACAGGTTCATTTGGCACATCTGGAACCTCTGGTTCATCTGGTACAAGTGGCTCTCCAGGCAGCGCTGGAAGTCCTGGTACAAGTGGTACTGATGGCTCAAGTGGCACAGGCGGCACAAGTGGCACTTCTGGTTCATCAGGAAGCTCAGGATCATTTGGCACTTCTGGCTCATCGGGCAGTAGTGGAAGTAGTGGCAGTTCAGGATCAAGTGGAAGTGGTGGTTCATCTGGTACGTCTGGCTCATCTGGCACCGCAGGTAGTGGAGGAAGTAGTGGCACAAGCGGCTCATCTGGTAAAGACGGTACATTCTTTGGCAGTTCTGGCACATCTGGTACTTCGGGTTCAAGTGGCACATCAGGAACAGGAGGCACGAGTGGCACAGCTGGCACATCTGGTTCATCCGGTTTAGATGGAACATTCTTCGGTACAAACGGTACTTCTGGTTCAGCAGGCACTTCAGGAAGTTCTGGTAGTGAAGGTACGCACGGTACATCTGGTTCATCAGGTACAAGTGGACAAAGTGGAACTTCAGGTAGTTCAGGTTCATCTGGTAAAGATGGAACTTTTTTTGGAAGTTCGGGTACATCTGGTAGTGGTGGCACATCTGGTACATCGGGTGAATCTGGCACGAGTGGCACATCTGGCACAAGTGGAACTAGTGGTAAAGACGGTACGTTTTTTGGTTCACATGGTACAAGTGGTTCAGCGGGCAGTGGAGGTTCAGCAGGCACTTCAGGAACTTCAGGTAGTTCGGGTAGTGCTGGCACAAATGGCACAAGCGGTATTGATGGTACAAACGGTTCGGCAGGAAGTGGTGGCACATCTGGTACATCGGGTACTTCAGGTACATCTGGCTTAGATGGTACTTTCTTCGGCTCTCATGGTACATCAGGTAGTAGTGGGACTTCGGGTACATCTGGTTCCTCTGGTACGGCAGGAAGTGGAGGCTCCTCTGGTACTGCAGGAAGTGGGGGGTCATCTGGTAGCGCAGGTACAAGTGGTAAAGATGGTACATTCTTTGGTTCGCATGGTACTGCAGGTAGTGGAGGCAGTTCTGGCACATCTGGCACGAGTGGCACAACAGGAACTAGCGGCACAAGTGGCACATCAGGTACTTCTGGTAGTTCTGGTAAAGATGGTACATTCTTTGGTTCAAATGGCACATCAGGAACATCAGGAACATCCGGTGAATCTGGTACAAGTGGCACAACTGGAACTGCAGGGTCATCCGGCTCAGCAGGCACATCTGGTACAACTGGTAAAGATGGTACATTCTTTGGTAGTTCTGGTACAAGTGGCACATCAGGTACATCTGGAACAAGTGGCACATCTGGTAGCTCTGGAACTTCAGGAACTTCAGGTTCATCTGGATTAGATGGTACATTCTTTGGTAGTTCGGGTACAACCGGCACATCTGGAACAAGTGGCACATCAGGTTCCTCTGGAACATCTGGAACAAGTGGCACATCTGGTACTTCTGGTAAAGATGGAACTCTTTTTGGAAGTTCCGGCACATCAGGTGTAAGTGGCACAAGTGGATTTTCTGGTACATCTGGTACTGATGGAATTGGTACAAGTGGCACATCAGGTACATCTGGTAAAGATGGTACATTCTTTGGTAGTAGTGGTACATCTGGTACTTCTGGTACTTCAGGTGCGGGTACATCTGGTACTTCTGGTAGTGCAGGTACGAGTGGAGTAAGTGGTATTGCATCTTCAGCAGGTACATCCGGTACATCTGGTAAAGATGGAACATTCTTTGGTAGTAGTGGTGTTGATGGTTCGCATGGTACATCTGGTACATCTTTCTATGGGGTAACTTCAGGTTCATCTGGAACTAGCGGACAAAGTGGAACATCGGGTACAACCCCTCCAGGTTTTACATCTGGTACATCGGGTACAAATGGAGCTGCAGGTTCAAATGGTAAAGATGGTACATTCTTTGGTTCATCTGGTGTATCTGGTACCTCAGGAACATCTGGATTGAGTAGCACAAATGGTACAAGCGGCACATCTGGCACAAGTGGTACTTCTGGATTCCTACCATTACAAGGTTCTACAAATGATGGTGTGATTACTTATGATAGTGGAATAAGTGGTGGTAATGTTGAAAATAACTTAACATTTAACGGCACTACATTAAGTGTTACAGGTGTATTAAATGTTAATGGAGATTTTACTAATACAGGTGATATTACAAATTCTACTGGATTTATTTCTTCACAAACATTTAGAGAAACTTATTACAGCTACGGAACAGGTGCGAGTGTTATTATTGACCTTTCAATTGGAAATAATTTTAGAAGACAATTTAATGCAACAGCTACAATAACATTTGATAACCCACCAGCAGCACCAAACGCATTTGGATTTACACTAACAACTGTGAACGCTGGAGCGTATGTAATTACATGGCCTGCATCAATTGATTGGGTGGGTGGAACAGCTCCAGTATTAACATCATCGGGTGTTGATGTATTAACATTCTTTACTTATGATGGGGGTACAACATATTATGGATTTGTAGTAGGAAAAAATCTTAGTTAATAATTAAAGTTATGAGTATAGCGAGAAAATTAATACCAAGCGGTCAAGAGCAATTTCCCTTTAAAATTCAGGTAACTACAACTTTAGCGAATACTATTTTTACAATTCCTTTAGTTGATTATGGTGGATTAACACCACAGCTTACAATAAATTGGGGAGATAGTACTTCATCGCCATTAATTATATCATCAACTTCAATAGATAGAATTCATACATATACATCACCGGGAACATATACAATTACTATTAGTGGGTTTATGCCAGGATTTAAAGTAAATAATAATTTAAGCATAAGAAATTTAATAACTTCTTTAGTACAATGGGGAACTGTTGGATTAAGAACAATAGATTTTTATGGATGTGTTAATTTAACATCAATTCCAAGTAGCGCATCTTTGAGTAGTGTGGGGGGATATACTGGATTATCAGAAGTAGTAAGTTTTGCATCTTTAATGAGAGGAACCCGTATTACATCTATACCGGCGGATTTATTTGATTATTCTACAAATGCAACAACATTTACAAATACATTTGAATCAGTTATTACATTAACAACAGTACCATCTGGATTATTTGATGAAGTCCCTTTGGCAACTACATTTGCATCTTGTTTTTTAGCATGTAGTTCATTGACAACCGTACCTTTAGACTTATTTGATTTAAATACAAATGTTGTAAACTTTTCATCAACATTTCGTAACTGTAGAGTATTAACAAATGTTTTACAATTTACAAATAATACTCAGGTAACAATTTTTAATAATATTTACAATATGACTTCTACATCAAACGCTTTAACAGGTACCGCTCCTGAGTTATGGAATAGAACTCCTACACCATCTGGTACTGATGCATTTAACAATTGTGTCAATTTATCTAATTTTGCATCAATACCATTAAATTGGAAATAAATTATGTATTTAAGAATTAAAAATAACGAAATAAATTATCCATACTCTTTACAAAAATTAAGAGAAGATTACCAAAATACAAGTTTCCCATCGGAAATCACAGAAAGTTTAATGAATCAGTATAACATTTTTGAGGTAAGGATTACACCAAAGCCTAATGATTATACAAAAAATATTGTAGAAGGAACACCATTATTAATAGATGGTCTATATTACCAAAACTGGCAGCAAACAGATGCTTCAACATCAGAAATAAACCAAAGAATAGAAACAAAATGGCAAGAAATTAGAGAAATTAGAAATGGATTATTATTAGAATGTGATTGGACACAATTATCAGATATACCAATAGAAACTAAAAATAATTGGCAATCATACAGACAACAATTAAGAGATGTTACAAATCAATTAAACCCTTTTAGTATAGTATGGCCGGTAAAACCTTAATTGGAGATACTCAATATTTATACATAAGTAAAACAATTAAGGTAGATGGTAATCCATAGTCCCATATTTTCTGGCTCAATCATTCAAGATAAAAATAATTCATATGCAAACTTGAGTGGTTCGTTTACTGGTTCATTAACCGGTTCATTTAAGGGAACTATTGATGTGCAGCAAGCATCGTTTGATAATCTACTTGTTAATAATAGTTTATCTGTTACTGGTTCTATGAAAATGACTGGTTCTATAAATTTGACAGCCGGTGGATATTTAGTAGATAGTGTAAACGTATTAGATACGGCTTTAGCATATGCTATAGCTTTAGGTTAAAATATTAATAGATGGCAAACGTATTTAAAAATAGTATGACAAATGGTGTAGGAACAACCGGTGTTGTTGCTTACACAACTCCAAGTGCAACAACAACTACAATTATAGGTGTAAGTGTAGCAAATATAAATTCAAATAATATATCAGTAAGTGTAATGGCAAGAGATAGTTCAGCAAACAAAACTGTATATTTAGTGAAGGATGTTCTTATTACACCAAATTCAGCAACCGTTTTGGTTGGTGGAGAACAAAAAATTGTTTTAGAAGCAAATGATTTTCTTTCGGTAACATCATCACTTGCATCTTCAGCAGATATAATTGTTTCAGCATTGGAGTTGAGTTAAAACCAAATTAAGTAGATGAGTAGTTTCTTAGGTATTGACCCAAATGGATTAAATCAGGTAAGTTCTAGCGTAATATCACTACATGTTAGCGGAAGTCCTGTAATTAATGCTTCACCATTTTCTGTAAATGTTGTCAATGGAGCTGTATTCTCATCATCAATAATTGAAGTAAGTACAATAGATTCACCTGGAAGTTCTCCAATTGTAATAAATGCAAATACTCAATTTACAGGTTCCGTAAATGTTTCTGGTTCAGTTTCTGCATCATTTTTAAGAGGTGATGGTAGTTTAATTACAAATATATCAGCAGAATCTATTGGTGATATTAATAGACTCAAATCAGGTTCCGCAATAGCACTAATATCTCCGAATAGGGGTTTGGAAATTAATAAAGGTACAACTATTAATGAATTTTTAATAGTAACTGGAAGTGGTACATTTACGAATAATGTAGCTGTAACAAATAACCTTACTGTAGGTGGAAAGATTACAGCGACTGAAATACATACAACATTTATTTCATCATCAATTATATACGCAACCGGTTCAAATAAATTTGGTGATAATGTTACTGATAGACAAGAAATTACTGGTAGTTTAAATATAAGTGGTTCAATCGTAGTAACTGGTGATACAATACCAACTGATAATACAACAAATGAGGTATTAGTTTTAAATACAACAACTGGTAGAATTAGTAGAAGATTTGCAGCAGCAACTTCTGGTACTTCTGGTACTTCCGGAACAAGTGGGTCATCTGGAACATCTGGATCTAGTGGCACATCTGGAACAAGTGGCAGTTCTGGCACGAGTGGCACTTCGGGAACAAGCGGCTCTGCAGGAACGAGTGGCAGCTCTGGTAGTTCGGGAACAAGTGGCTCATCAGGAAGTAGTGGCTCATCAGGAAGTAGTGGCTCATCTGGTAGTTCTGGAAGTAGTGGCTCATCTGGTACAAGTGGCAGCTCTGGAACATCAGGTAGTGCAGGCACAAGCGGCACATCGGGCAGTTCAGGAAGTAGTGGGACAAGTGGCTCATCCGGTACATCCGGTACGAGTGGCAGTTCTGGTACTTCTGGAAAAGATGGAACATCTGGATCTAGTGGCACATCTGGTTCATCTGGTAGTAGTGGAAGTAGTGGATTAACTGGTTCAAGTGGCAGTTCTGGAACGAGTGGAGTTTCTGGTACATCTGGAACTAGCGGCACCTCTGGAAGTAGTGGAAGTTCCGGCTCATCAGGTGTTACAGGTGTTGGAGGAACATCAGGAAGTAGCGGTTCATCTGGTAGTTCTGGAAGTAGTGGCACATCTGGTTCATCTGGCAGTAGTGGAAGTTCAGGAACATCAGGAATAAGTGGAGCTGGAGGTTCTTCTGGTATTGCTGGCTCATCCGGTAGTTCTGGAAGTTCTGGAAGTTCTGGTTCATCAGGAACAAGTGGAAGCTCTGGCACATCTGGAAGTAGTGGCAGCTCTGGTAGTAGTGGGGTAACAGGTGGAGTTGGTGTATCGGGTTCTTCCGGTAGTTCTGGAAGTAGTGGTTCATCGGGAAGTTCTGGAAGTAGCGGAAGTTCCGGCTCGTCTGGCTCGTCTGGCTCCTCTGGTTCGTCTGGTTCCTCTGGATTTGGTTCTTCAGGTACATCAGGTTCTTCAGGTACATCTGGATCATCTGGAAAAGATGGTTCATCTGGTAGTAGTGGAAGTTCAGGAACATCTGGTACTAGTGGAAGTAGTGGTCAACCTGGAACAAGTGGCACATCTGGTAGTTCTGGAAGTAGTGGCTCATCCGGTAAAGATGGCACGAGTGGCACGAGTGGCACATCTGGTACGCGAGGTACAAGTGGTTCAAGCGGCTCATCTGGCTCATCTGGATTTGGTTCTTCTGGAACAAGTGGCACATCTGGTAGTTCGGGAAGTAGCGGTTCATCAGGTAGTTCTGGTAGTAGTGGAAGTTCTGGCTCATCAGGTAGTTCTGGAAGTAGTGGCACTTCTGGAAGTTCTGGCACACGAGGTACATCTGGTTCATCTGGTTTATTATCATTAACTGGAACAACTGATAATGGTGTAATCACCTTAAATGGTTCAGCACCAAACGCAACCGTTGAATCTAATTTAACATTTGATGGTACTACATTGGCAGTTACTGGTAACGCTACAATTAGTGGTAATCTTACTGTAAGTGGAACAACAACTACAGTCAATACAGAAACAATATTACTTGCGGATAATATAATCACATTAAATTCTAATTTTACTTCCGGCGCACCATCTGAAAATGCTGGTATAGAAGTAAGGAGAGGTTCATCTTCAACCGTTTCATTTTATTGGGATGAATCAACTGATAGATGGTACGCTGATAATACATTACAAGTAAATGGTAACGTAGTTCTTAGTGGTACAATTGATACTGGTCAAGGTGCAACTGAAGTTTATCTAATGAATCAAAACGTTAGAACTTCGGATAACGTTCAATTTAGTACTGTAAATGCATCAAATTTTAGAGATGGTACGGGAACATTTAACGTAAACTTAGGTAGTGGAGGTTCTGAAGGTAGAGGATTAGCTGCCGGTTATAGTGGTGGTTCTTATGGTGGATTGGGATACAATGTTAGACACACCGGAACCGGTGGTACATATATAGCCCCACTTGCAGATACATCAACTTATTTAACATTTAATCAGGGATTCACATTCCTTAATGACCAGAGTACAACTGCTGGTAGAACTGCATCATATACTCAAATTGGTAGATTGGATAGTGCTGGTACATTTACAATACCTGGTAACTTAGTATCTGCACAAGTTAATACTGGACAAGGTTTGACTGAAGTTCACCTAATGAATCAAAACGTTAGAACAACTGATAGTGTAACATTCGCAAACATATCAGGTCCTTTAAGTGGTAATGCAACAACAGCAACAACGGCAACTTTTATAAATGTACAAGATACAAGATCAACAGCTAGTACTCCACAAACAAATAACGCAAGCCAAGGTGTTAGATTTGATTTTAAGCAAAACTCAACAAATGGGTTAAGTGATGGTGGTACTTACAATGGTGTAATGTATTTCAGAAAGTATGGTAGTGGTGGTGATTGGTCTGGTGGTGGAGCAAACGAATTAGGATTTACTGATAATGGTAATATGTGGTTGAGATATGGTAGTTCAACTACATGGGGAGCTTGGAGACGTATAATGGATACTACATCTTATGCGTTTGCGGCTAATATGAATCAAAATGTTAGAACAAGCGATGATGTAACTTTTGGTAATATAACATCATCCGGTGCAGGTAAGGGATTGTATTTTACAGGCGGTAATAATAGAATATACTTTGCTGGTAATAGAGCGATAGAAGGAAATGGAACAACATTACAAATAGGAGAAGGACATTCTCTAACTCAATTACAAAGTTCAACTGCAACTTATCTTTATAATGGCTCGGTAGGTAATTCACCACCTCTTGTGTTTGGTAACGAAACCGGAGCTCCAAAGAAAGCAATTTATCTTGAAAGCTATTGGATGGTTTACCAAGGGCATCAAAATGAAGGACATAAATTTAGAACTACTGATGCATCTGGCAATTTAACCGATAGATTTACAATAACAACGTCAGGAGCTACATCAAATATTGGCCTAAATACTGGAGCATTTTATCTATCGGATGTAAATGCTGGTTTATATAGAGATAACACATATGATGTAATACTTTTACAAAACAACTCATCTGGAAATCCATTGTATATGGCTGGAGCTGGAAATGTGGTGGTTTCTATTGATAGTAATAATAATGAAACTGATAGAAGGTTCATAGTAGGTAGTAATGCAATAAAATCATCAAATGAACTATTCTCAGTAAATGAAAGTGGTGCTGGTTATTTTTCTGGAACTTTAAGGGTTAGTGATAGAGTTGTAGTTGGTGGTAATTTTTCAAATAATCCATATAACGCAGTAGGTTCTACTAGATTACATTTTGGTGGAGGTGATAATGATGCAAATGTGAATTATTACATAGGTACTAACTTAGAAAACTATGGAGGTAACTATACTAAATTAGATTTAAGATGGCATACTGGTATCCGTATGGGTGCTCAACCTAGTTATGGTGGTATTCGTATCTTTAATAATGAAGATTTAGGTTCTCGTATTGCATCATTCGGTGAAACTGATTCACACGTAAGAATTGATAATATACTCTTTGTAAACAATTCGATTTATTCACCAATATACTATGATAGTGTAGATTCAACCTACAGAATTGATGGTGATGGCCTTTCTACTCTTTATAGATTAAGAGTTGGAGGAAGTATATCAACTAATACTTCTAATGGTGCTAATATATTTGGTATGAAATCCGAAAGTGGTAAGTATTTTACACAAAATCCATTTGGACAAGATGGTGGATATACTTGGCCATCAACATCATACATTACATCTAATAGTAATTCAGCAATAGGTAATATAACATTTAGAGGGACTGGAATATATCAAGGTCATATTGGGCCAGAATTTATTCCAGTAGATTCATCTAAAACATATAAAGTATCAGTATGGATTAGAACTGTAAGTGGTTCACCACTTTGTTATCTTTCCCATAGACAATATTATTGGGATTATTCGCCAGGAAATCCTGGTAATGGTGGTTGGGGTAATCCTTATTGGTGGGTAGGTGTACCATCTACTTCTTGGACTGAATATTCAATGACAATTGGACCTGCTGGTAGTAATGCAGATTATACTCATATGAGTGGCGTGAAATTTATGAGACCAGGATGGTTACATAACTACACTGGTGATGGAAGTGCTGTAGCTGAATTCGTAGGATGGAAAATAGAAGAGGTTGATAATAGGTTAGCAGCTAATTCAACTATTATGGGTAACTTCTTTGCTGACCAATGGACAGATAGAACAAATGGCGGATATTATATAAACTTAGAGGGTTCTTCAAATATTTACAACTTAAATGCAAACAATTTAACTATTGGTGGAGCACAAGTTTGGTACAATAGTGGTGGTTGGATGGGTGATTTGGCATCTTATGGTTTTACTAGAAGATGGGGATTGCAATTTGGTGCTGGTGCTGAATTTGTAATATTAGATAAAAGTGGACAAGGTTACACATTAGTTGATGGTTCTTACTACGCATATGAAGCAGGAGGATTTTATTCATCCCATAATTCGGCAGGAAATACATTATTAGGATTTAACGCAGATACTACATCATCGGTAAGATTTAATACTACGGTTAAGACAAGTAACGCATTATGGAATAATTATTTCCAAGATACCGGTGGTGCTTTTTTGTACAGAGTTGGAAGTACTTCTGGTACATCAAGACACTTAAATCTTTCTGATTCAACTACTGACCCATGCTGTGCACCAGCAGGACAATCTGGTATAACTTGGGGACAACGTGGAGATAGTCAACCATATTATATAATTCACACTAGATATGGTGAAAACTTTAATGGTAACTATCAAAAACTCACTTTAGGATGGCACACAGGTATTCATATTGGAGCTAACCCTTATTATGGCGGTACAAACTTCTATGGTGAAGCACCGGGTCTAGGTGGTGGATTACTTTTTTCTGTAGGTAGAGGTGATAGTAATATTAGGACGTATAATACGCATTTTGCCGATATGTTTCGTGATATTAATGACTCTACATTTTATTTCAGAGGTAATGATAGTGGTATTGCGTTAAGAACTAGAGGTGAAATACACGCTGGTACAGCAAACGCAAGAAATGGTGGTGTTGCCTTTGTAGCAAACGATGGTTCAATATTAGTAAGAGCGCAAGGTGATAACTTCCATAAGATTTGGTACTATGATGGTATTGCATTTGGTACTAATTTGGCACATGGACACTTCCGTTTCTATGGTGAATCAAACACACAAAGAAATAATGGTAGTGGAGGTAATAACTTATGGTTTGATATTGATGCAACAAATGGTAATACATTTAACTATGGTTCATTACGTTCACCAATTTATTATGATGTATATAATACTGCA
>Ga0194133_10008440_pt1 | contig 12007 bp, 7 predicted proteins | sample TA2KigOf40mmetaG_FD_155448 | JGI IMG/M metagenome (GOLD analysis project Ga0194133, IMG submission 155448) | Freshwater microbial communities from Lake Tanganyika, Tanzania - TA2015055 Kigoma Offshore 40m | ecosystem: Environmental > Aquatic > Freshwater > Lake | place: Tanzania: Lake Tanganyika...
GGTCCACCCGCCGAGCAGTTGAGATTGCGCATGGAATACTCCTGTGTGTGCGCAGGTTCTGAGAGTGGAACAACTCTTCAGCCGGGCTTCCCGGGACGCTTCCCCCGAAGGGGTCGCGTTTCGGCCTGGGTAAGGTAACCCCAGGGCTTCTATGTGACTTCTATGTCAAGGCATGTAGTGCTTAAACATCTCATTGCCCTTCAGAAACTCCCGCCAGTCCTGGAGGAGGGCCGCGTTGCTCTCCCACTCCTCAGGGCTGGAACTTGGCCACCCAGCGAGGACGCGGAATAGCTCCGCGGCCGCCTCGTAGGGCGCTTCCCCTGCATAAGACTTGTCCTTGTCGAAGACACTCTTCCACTTCTGGAAGAGTGTTGATTGAGTATCGTGGTGGTTAGTGAAATACCAACCACCAACGTCATTGTCTGACCCCAGGCACTGGAGGAGGTGGGCCCACTCATGGGCCACGGTCCCCTCCAACCCTCCGCGGTGGAGGGTTTCGTTCTGCCGCCGCCCGTAGGTGGCGATACTAATGCTGTAGTCAAACGGGTCAAAAATCCCTGCAACGGTGCTGGCCTGACCGGGGATACATCCCCCGTAGACCTTGAGGGAGACTGGAGGGGTGATGCCGTTCCACGTGAGCATAAACTGCCTGCAGTTGCCCTTGGCCTCAGTCTTCCTCATTATTTCGAGGAAGCCGGGGTGGGAGATGTCGATGATCTGCATAAGAAATGCTCCTTTTATGCAGTGGGAGATTCTGACGTCTAAATGACTCGTCAGCAACGCTTCTTCAGATACCACACCCCAATTAGACACGATACCAACCCTCCCGCAATCTCGGCACCCACCAGTGCCGAGATCCCGCTCATAAAAAAGAGCGGGATGCACGCGGCCACGTAATTAGCCGCCGTGCATACGGCAAGCTCGGCCCGAAGGCCCTTGGCCTCCAGGTGCCTGGTCCCGAGGCTCGAGGCGAGCTTAGGGAGGGTCACGAGGACCCATATGGTCGGCAGCCCGTAGGCTGGAGCCAGGATAGCCCCAAAGGCTATCCATGTAACTACCGACCACCACAGCAGCCTCCAAAATTGCCTTTCGGCTTCCGCCTCCCCCCGCCCGTCGCGCCGCGCCCGGGTTAAGCGGTCGGCGCCGACGACCTGCATCTGGGATACGATGTCCCAGATGCAGGCCAGGAAAGCGCCAAACTTTGCCCAGAGGGCGGCCTCGCTGCTTGCCATCGCAGCGAGCACCAGCGTGCTCAGGCTCCTTGCAAGGAAGCCAGGAGCCTCGGCCGCGATGCCGGGGAGGGCCTCGGCTATTACCTGCCTGATAACCGAGACCTTGGGGGGTTTCAATCCTTCATTTTTTGCAATCCATGCCCAGCAGGGCAGAACCCCCAAAGCCGCGCTGACTAACGTCAGCGCGGCTATTCCCTCTGGTTTATCAGCCAGGAGCAGGAGTGCTCCTGCTGATATATAGGGTACCGTATACGCTAGGGTCCCCCAAAGCCCCCACAGCCGTCCCTCTGGGCTTCTCTTACGCATTACGCGTAAGGGGGTCAAGATGACCCCATTCACTATCTCCCCCAATAAATAGGGGATTGGGAGGTCCCCCAAACAGATGCAGATCCCCGCTGCACCTGTATACAGGCTCAGGGTGATGAGCAATCCCGAACCTAAGGAGTCATCCCTCTTCACCACTACCTCGTTGACCTCCCTTGCCACTTTGTGGCAAATGCCCAGCACCCCTCCAGCGAGGACGTAGTCCTCGAGCATGCTGAGCCTATCGAAAGCTACTAGGGTGATATAGGAGGAAATCACCACCGTTCCTTTCCCAATGATCCCCAAGACGAATTCGTCGCGGGGGCGGCCCGTGGCCGCGAGGGCGGTGAGCGCGGCGGCGAGGGCGAGGGCGAGGGGGGCGACGAAGGGCGCGACGAGCAGGGCGAGGGTGAGGTAGGAAAGAACAAGGTGCATAAGGATTCTCCTTGTATGCACGGGGGGTGGATCTGATGAGCTTGACTCCTCAGCGGGGTAATCCCCAGATCCAGCGAAGGGGCTTGTCAGCACCCCACCTGAGCTTGCGCTCAGTCTGGATTTCGGCCCCAGTCACCCACTAGGGGTGCCGGGGCCTCACTCTTAGGGCTAGAGGCGAATCTTAACGAGACCGGGAGACCCAGCGCTCATGCCGTATGTCCCTTTCATTCTCCCTCTTGAGTGAGGGGTCTACGATGTAGCAGACTCCATTCACCCGCACGAGAACACGAACACGAGACTCAATTAGGTGCCGTCCCCTAGAAAGACCAATGGTGCCTTCCTTGTTGACTTTCGCGCTTGGGACATCATTAATGTCGTACCAGACGTCCTCACTGTGGTGGTAGACTTCAACCTTTTCTTTCTTTCCCACCTCAAACAAATAATAACAATTTTGCTTGTGGGTGCTGCAGGGGGCGATGAAGCCCGACTCCCAGTGGCTCTTAGCCAAAGAAGCCTCTTTCCTCTTCTTACTCTGGGTGAACTCAAAGAAAGAGCTTATCGAGATATGCAAAAAATGCACGAGGACGACAACCGCAGGCACCTGCAACTCAGGTGCGATGTAGCAGGCCATCAGGCCGAGGGCGGCCATAAGGCCGAGGACGATGTTGCGCATGGAAAAGCTCCTTGTGTGCGCGGGTGATAGACTGTAGGCCAGGATTGGCCAGGGCGTTCTTTCCCCGGGTAGGCACCGATCTTTTGAATCGTTCAAACCACTATAAAAATAACACCCCAAAATATTTTTTATATAAATCCCCCAGCCTAAAACCTAGCTCAAAATATTTTTTATATAATCTCTCCTTCCCAAAATATTTTTTATCTTTTATCCCCCGGTGGTCTATTATGAATTTAATTGTTGATTTGTTTAATTATTTAATTTAAAAATTTTAATTATATATTTTAAGGAGATATAAATGGATCTTATTAAATACTTCGGCGGCACACATAACGATTACCTCTCTAAGTTACCTCAAGAGAAGTTAAATCGTATTGTTACCAAGTCTAATTCTTATAAGAACGGAGTACATACTTCTTCCCCTATTATGTGTATGGGATGTAAGAAGTGCCCTTTTATTTCTAAATGTCCTATACCTGATAGAGATAGTAATGGTGCTTTAATCTTAGGAGATGAAGCAGACTATCCTGTAGGTAGAGAATGCATTATGGAGACTATCTTTGTTGAGCAGAAGTTAATTGATTATATTACTTATTTAAATGTAGACCCTGCTAATCCTGTAGAGATGAGCATTGTTAATGAATTATCTCTTATAGATCTTTATAAGAATAGATGTTTATTAGTATTATCTCATGGAGATAAAAAGGGAGAGGGTAGAGATTTTCTTATTACTGATGTGATAGCTTTTAATGAGAATGGAGATAAGGCTGAGAGTACTAAATTACATCCTGTAGTGGATATGATTGATAAATTAGAGCGCCGCAGGGAACGCTGGTTGGATAAATTAGTAGAGACTAGGGAGGCTAAGGCTAAGATGCTTGCTAGGATTCAAGAGAATAATAATAACTCTAGAGTATTGGAGGAGATCTCTATGTTGAGGCAAGCTTTGTATGAGGTAGATTCTAAGAAGCTATTACCTAAAGAGATATTAATAGATGAAGAATAAACATTTCGTTTTTATTAATACTAGTGATAAACCAATTGCTATTGGCATCTCAGTAATTGACAGTAAAACTAACCAAGTAACTTTTATTCCTTCTATTTTAAATCCTAAAGAAGTACTTAATGACACTACTGCTAAGTTAAAAGTAGTTCAGGGAAATTTAAAACATATTCAAGTAGTAGATGTAGTTACTAGTGAGGGTAAGTCTTTATTGAGGCCTAGTGCTTTCGGTAGTGCTGAGGAAATATTAAAGCACTCTGTTATTTTTGATATTGAGACAAGCGGAAGGCTTGGTAGTGATAGTATTACTCAGTTAGGTGTTTATGATGTAGCTTCTAAGAAGACTACAATGATTGTTCCTAAAGCTAACGCTTTATTATCTGAAGATAAAAAAGGTGAAACTGGTTATCGTATTAGAACTAGTAGGATAGATAGTGCCGCCGAGAGTTTAGACTTTAGAAAGATTAAGTATGCAGATACTTTGAGATTGATGGCTCAAAGAGATCCTATAACTTATTCAATGTACTCTACTATGGATACTGATAAGTTATCCGCAGCAATAGAAGCAGATCCAAGTCTTAAATCAGCAGTAGAAGATTACATGATACAGACTGATAGATTTCAGGCTGTTCAAGTAATAGAGAATGAAGCTAAATTAATTACTGCAAAGTTAGGTACTGACGCTACAGGTACCCAGTTAAGCGTTGATGTAAAACATAAACGCGCGCTTTATACTGCAATTAATCAAGGTAATGTAACTAAAGACATGTTGGTGGAGCAGGTTAGAGCAGCGGGATACGACCCAGAAGAGTTCTTCGGTAGAGGCGGGGTTAACCTAGATTTAAGGCAAGACCTCAGTATTAGGCAGATATTATCTGATGATTTGCCGGAATTATTAAAGGGTAAGGTTACTTGGATTGCTAACGCTAGCTTCGAGTCTGGGCAGATAGGCGCTCAAATTGACGCTTATGCAAAAGAAGCTTTTGAAGCTCTAAATGCATCAAGAAAAGCTAGTGGTTCGCCTCAGATATCAGAAGAAGAGTTCAGAAGAGGCTATCAATACGGTAGCTATGAGAAAGAAATAGAAACTTTAAATGCTAGCAGAGCTACCAAACTACAAACCAAGAACCCATTCTTTGGTACTGTAGAAGGTATATCGGTTAGTACTGGCAAACCATTCTTCGTTACTGGAGTTGAGTATCCTAGAGCTAGAGCTTTAGCTCAGAAGAGTGGCGATTGGTCAGGGATGTATGATGCCTTAATAAAACATACTAGGGCTGGAGATGTTAGAGACATTTTAGATTTGGCAAGAGCTCAGCAATCAATGTCAAAAGAGATTGGTATATTGTCCAATATAGAGAAACCTGTAGGTGTAGGTGTTGAAGTTCAGGCAAGATTATTCTCTTATGTTGAGGCTGTTCAAAGAGGTGAATCTGACGCTTTTAGTTATTTAACTGGTACAAAAGAGTTGCACGCTGCTTTTGCAGATACTGCTATTTCTGAGAATATTATATTAAGAAATATGCAGATGTTAGAAGCTTTGAATGAAGTTAGAAAAGGCACTGCAATAGGTAAAAGATTAACAAGTGAAGCAAGTGCGTATAGAGGCGCTTTTTATTCCGCTCAACAATACGCTGCAGCATTTCAAGCATTAACTCAAGCAGGCGGTGGGGAGGCTGATGAGTCGCTTGCAGATGTACTTTATAAGCAGCGTATTGGTCGTAATATTTTACAGTTAGCAGAAGAAGGTAGTTTTGAGACTAGAACTTATAGACCAGGATTAGGTGTTGTTGAGCAAGCAAGGCAAGTTGGAGGTATAGCAGTAAAAGAAGCAGTACCAATTGTTAAAGCAGATACTACGAGAAATTTTACTTTAGCTAGTCTTATTGACTCTATGAAGGATTTAAGTGATTATCCGACTGCTGATCAAGATAGAATTTTAAATCAAATAACAGGGGAAATTAGCAGTTTCTTTGATAGTAGTGGTGGTTTAATTGCAGGTCAGGAGGCAGAACTAGCAAAGATAGGCTCAAGGTATTCAGAGTCTGCTAGTGAGCAGATAAAAGTATTTGAGCGTAGATTTGGAGATGCGAGTCAATTCCAAGCCCAGTTTAATGCAAATATACAACATCAAGCGACTATACTAAATACTGGTACTGGAAGAATAACTAGAGCTCCACGAGTAAAGCCGCCTGTGCCGCCAAAGACAGTAACGCCTCCAGTGACTCCTCCTAGCCCACCTATTGCACCTTCTCATATACCTCCTCCGGCACCTGTAATGCCTCCTGGGCCACCACCTCCTGGGCCACCAGCGCCGTTGCCGCCAGCGCCTCCCCCTGCTCCTCCAACGCCTCCTCCTAGCACAGTGCCACCAGTACCAACACCGAAACCAATGAATATTGCTAATGCAGTAGCAATACCTCAGCAACCAAAAATTAGTAATATAGATGATATTGTGAAAAGAGTTCCTTTAAAAGGTTATGTAGGGGCAATCTTAGGTTTAGCAGCGTTAGCTACAAGAACTCCAGAAAGAGAAGCGTCTAAAAGTTTATTAACTCCAACATATGAGCAGTTCTTACAAGCAAAAGCTAAAGAGTATGGAAGCGAGGAATCTTATTTATCTCAGATAAGAGAGAAATATAACGGCCCAATAGAAGGCATGTCGGAGTCTGGAGTAGCAGCTGTATTGCGTAAGCAGATGACTGACTTCGGTTCTCCGTATCAAGGTATGGGCTATTCTTCTTCAGTATTGGAGGACCATAATTTAAGAAGAGAGCGCCAGAATTATATAAATAGACAATTCATGTTAAGACACTTCTCTGAGCAAGGAGATATTGGGCTTTTCTTTAAGAAGCACATAGACTCTGCTTTTAGAAAACAATATGGGATTTCTATTGATCGACAAACAGTAACTCTTCCTGGGGCTCCAATAGACCCTCAAAGATATAGTTCTCTTAAAGGTAAAAACTTAGTAGAGTATAGTATTGATCCCAATCAGATAACTGTAGAAGACGCAGATACTATTACTGTTGGTAGGAGCGGTGGGCTTGTTGATTCTTTGAGTAGTTTTATGGGAACTACTGGGCAAGCTAAGTTCCGTTTAGCTGGTATTGACGCACCAGAAACTGCTCACGAATATAGAGCTGCTCAACCATACGCAGAAGCAGCTAAGAAAATAGCTCAAGAGTTATTAGCAAATGCTAAAGAAGTTAAGGTTGTTACTGAACCGGGCGATACTACATATGGACGTCAGGTAGGTGTAGTTTATGTAGATGGTAAGAATCTTAACTTAGAATTAATAAAGAGAGGGGCCGCTGCTTATTTACCTTATAAAGGGAAAGGCAAGCGGCCTATATATGATCAAGAAGCTTTTGAAAAAGCTCAAGAACAAGCTTATGAAGCTAGAAGGGGAATGTGGTCAGAAGCTTACTTCCAAGCTTATAGAGAAATAAGTAAAGCAAGCGGAGAGACAGTAACATTTAACATGCTAAATGATCCCGCTAAAGTAGTTAATAGCAGTAATATGATGAGCATGTTTGCAGAAATGAATAAGGCTAGAAAGCAAGGTTACATTAACAAAGAAGAGTTAGAGATCTTAGGCAAGAAGATTGGTAGTTTAGAGAAACCGTTTGCTGACGATCCTAAGTTCTCAGCTATGAATTTAGAAACTTATGGTCAGCCAAATAACTCAATAACCTCTATTTTAGATCAACAAAAGTATGAAATCGGAAGTTTAATGAGAACTAGAGGCTCCGATAGATTAACTGAGAAAACTAAAGTAGGTAATGTTTCTCAGAATAATATGGAGATGGCTAGCTTAGTAAATTCAGATTCTGTTTACCAACAAGAGATGAATCAAAAAAGTAATGAAGCTAAAATAAGAGAAGCTGAGTCTTTTAAGAGAAAACAAAAGATGGCGTTAATGCAACAATCAGCTCTAAGAAATCAATTTAACTCACCAATTGGACACTATAGGATGTAATCATGGAAGAAAATAGTACTGGGTTTACTTCGGGAATTAGTGGGCTATTGATGGGTGCTGGAGGTGCTTATGCTGCTAGGCAAGCACTAGGCACTCAAGCAATAATGGGTAGTTTTTATGCTTTAGGTGCTGAACCTATTTTAGCTAACACTGGTTTGGGGGCTGTATTCTCTGATCAAAATTTTGATGTTATATCAAAACAAGCCCGCTATGGAATGACAAACATTCAAGTTCAGAATGCAACTAGCGGAGGTGGTTTTTTACAAAGAATGTTGTCTTCGCCGGTAAACTTTACAAGTAACTTAACTGGAAATTTTAATACAGCGGCAGGTGCAAATTTAGTGAAAGGTGGTGCTATTACTGGTTCTAGAGCTGCAGCTTTAATTCCTGGTGTTCTGGCAGGTATAGGAGCAGTTGCTACTGTAGCTGATGAAGGTTTTAGTGGGCTTCCAGGATTCTTACTAAGAGATGCTTTCTCTAACTATTTTGCTATGCAAAGCTCAATAGTAGGAGGAGATATTATTAATCAACAAAAGTTGGAGAAGCATTTAGGGATGGGAGCTAAACAATTAGATGGTATGAGATCAATGCAAACTGGTAGAAGTATATTAAGAATGCCAATGCTAGGAAGAATATCTAGCATCATGGGTGGGCATATTGGTGCTTTAGCTGGAGCTTCAGTAGGTAAAACAATAGGGGAAGGATTAGCTGATTTAGGTAGTAATAGCTATTTTGATATTAACAAAGATGTAGCAGGGATGTTTGGTTATATCTTTGGTGCAGCAGGAGGTGCTGCCATTGGAGCCCATATAGGTAGCTCTTTAATTAATATAGGTATAGTAGGCTTAGGAGCCTATGCTATGAAAGAAGTTGTATCTAGTACATATGCTCACCTAGAAGGTGGTTTTTCAAAAGCTCAAAAAGCTAGAGGTTTAAATTTTGCAGGAGATACTGCAGCTAACTTTACCCAAAATGCTGTAACAATGAGAGAACGTGCATTACAAGCAATGAATAAATCTCATATGAATGCAAGAAGTGCTTTTGGTCAAGAAGCGAATATAGTACATATGAATAGAGATATGTTTAGCCACTATAAGAGATATTGATATGCACGCAAAAATTAAGAAGCTAATTGAAGAAGAATTATATTTAGTCAATGAGTATGGAGTTAAGCATCAAAATCCTGATGCTAAAGTTAGTGATGAAGTATTAGATTATTTTAAAGATAAAATTAATACAGATACTACAAGAGCTTGTATCAATTGCCAAATTAGGCAATATGATAAATATGGCGAGAATGCTATTAAATGTAATTATGTTGCTAGAAAGTTGCCAGATGGAGCAGCTTCTAAAATAGAAGAGATAGCTAATAAAACTAACATGAGTCAGGAACATGCTACGAAGTTATTAAAAGCTTCGATAGATCCAGTAGCATGGTGTGAGCTTATGTTTGGGTTTAGTGATGAAGATAGTAAATGGTTTATAAGAAGCTATCAAAAAGAACAGATTCGTTGCACGAGTAAACGCATAGCAATACTTGAGGGGCGCCGTGCAGGTAAAAGCTTTGCTATGGCTCTCAAACTTATCTATTATGCTTTTAATATGAAGTTAGATAGAGGCCGCGACTCTCAAGGTAATATAGTTTATCTTGGACCTTCTATAATGGTAGTTACGCCATACCAAGCTCAGTTAACTAATATCTTTGAAGAAATGGAAAAGCTCTTAAAAAGAAACGTAGAGCTTCGCCAGGAAGTAATCTCAGGCACTGGAGATAGCCTCTATATTAAGACTCCTACGTTCAAGATGGAGTTCAAGAACGGAGGCATGATTCAAGGTTTCGTGTCTGGTATTGGAGTAAGGCAAGATGGTTCTGGTGGTGGCACTATGCGTGGTTCTTCTGCAAACGTAGTTTATCTTGATGAGATGGACATGATCCCAGAGGAAATCTTAACTAAAGTAATTAACCCAATTCTTGCAACTACTCCAGATACTATCTTAATAGCTACCTCTACTCCAATCGGAGAAAAAGGTAAGTTCCACGAATGGACTCAAAAGCGTTCTGATTTTAAATCAGATCACTTGCCTACTTCTATTCTGCCATTCTGGAATGAGATCAAGTCAGATATTATAAAAGATTCTACTCCTGAATCTTTCATGTCAGAATATATGGCAATATTTACTGATGATGAAAAAGGAGTATTTAAGAAGAACTGGATCAATCATGCTCGTCTAGATTATAGCTATGATGATGCACTTGATATGGCAACGCTCCAAAAGCGTCTAGGATTGCGTTCTACGAACGATTGCATCAAGGCCATAGGGATAGACTGGAACAAGAATGCAGGCACAGAATTCTACGTTGTAGGCTACTTCCCTAATGATAAAGTCTGGATTGGTTTAGATGCGATTAACGTTCCTGCATCTGAGTTCTCTGCTAAGAGATGGATCAAGGAATTAATCAATTTAAATTATAAATGGAAGCCAGATTATATTTATGCTGACGAAGGTTACGGGCATACTATTATTGAAGATATTAGATGGGAATCTTATGCTCTTAGAAGCAAACCAAATAAGACTCCTATAGAAGAAGAAGCTGTTAAGATATATGATAAATTAAAAGCCTTTAACTTCTCTTCTAGTTTAATTTTAAAAGATCCTGTTACTAATGAAGATATAAAGAAAAGCGGCAAACATTTTTTAGTAGAGAATGCTACTAGAATATTACAGGAGAATTTATTTAAATATCCTGTAACAGATAAAACGTTAACAGATCAGTTCTTTAATTATATTATTGAGAAATATAACTCACAAAATAATAAACCAGTATATGGTAAACAGAATGAATCTGTAGGCGACCATAGACTTGACGCTTTTATGTTAGCTTTAGGAGCTTTAGTATTAGAAGAGTCAGTATATTCAGGAAAACAAATGTTTCCTTCAGTGCCAACTTTCCATAAGATGGAAGCTATTAATAAAATAGTTAGAGATGAATCCGGAGCTTTATTAGATAATAATAAGAAGCAAGGAGTTCCGGGGCTATATCATCTCTTAGAAATAAGCAGACAAAACGTAGAAAAAGATCCAGAAAAATCAAAGAGTATTATATTAGACGGTATAAATAGGTATCATAATACTAGTAGAGGAATGACACCTATAAGTGAATTACAACATGCAACCAAAAGAGGTCACTTTGGCAAGAAGACCTCTAGAAGCTGGAGGAAATAATGCTTAGTATTCCTGCAATACTTAGTGGGGTTAGTCGTGTAATGTCAGATGTAGCTGCAGGCGCGGCTAAAACAACCGGAACTATTGGTGCAGCTACTGATGATTTCGTAAAAATATTTGGAAAAGGTGACGTTACTGAAGCTGGATTAAGAAATTCTCTAGATCCAGCAAACGCAAAGTTAGATGATACGCAATTGAAAAATATGCTACAGGGTAGCGGCACTATAGATGATGCAGCATTTAATAAAGCAAAAACTGCTAGAGAGTATTTTTTAAACAGAAGAGAAGCCGGTAAGTATGATACTGAAGAATCTTTTCAAGCAGTAAGCAGGAATATAGATGATACCGGATCAGCGTTAGGAGGTTATAGTGCTGCAGGTCAAACTAGAAGCGAATCTTTTTTAACTAATATATTCGGTACGGGAGATAGAAGTATTGGGGGAGAGTTAGGTTTCTTAGCTGCCTCTGGAGTAATAGGTGGTGGAGTGAACTATATGGCGGGAGGAGAGTTTGGAAGTGGCGCTGGAGTTGGTATGTTAGCTGGTACAGGAATTAGAGGCGCCGGAAGATTGGTACAAAGCTCTATGGGGGATATAGAGACTTCCATGATGAAACGTTTACTTGGAGAAAGTGAGTATGGAAGGCTTACGGCTAAACCAGCAGTAAATGCGCAAGCTGCAACTACTGATGAAACGATTGGTACTAATTTTGGTACAAAAACTTTATCAGATTTACGAGCATCACATGGTGATTTAACTTTAGGTGATATTGGATTAGATCCTGCTAAAGTAAACGTGCATGCAGGAAATACAATTAATGCAAATACAAAATTAAATGATGCTTATGGCATGATGCCTGATACTGCACCACCTTTTTCTGTATCTGCTTCAATTTTAACAAAAGCCGACTTAGATAGTAGTCCAGCCAGTATTTTAACAAATCAAAGTCATGTTTTGAAAAAAGGAACCCCCGCAGTTGCTGCTCAACCTGCTCAAAGCGTAAGAACTCAAGCTTTAAATGCTATTCGGAGTTTGACTCCAGATCAGGTAAAGTCTAAAGGCGTGGGATCCAGCTATATGCAAAAATTGTTAACTGATAATAAACGTGGTAACATGGGAGCTAATATGAGAGTAATGACATTATCAGGAGCTGCA
>Ga0194133_10008441_pt1 | contig 12005 bp, 5 predicted proteins | sample TA2KigOf40mmetaG_FD_155448 | JGI IMG/M metagenome (GOLD analysis project Ga0194133, IMG submission 155448) | Freshwater microbial communities from Lake Tanganyika, Tanzania - TA2015055 Kigoma Offshore 40m | ecosystem: Environmental > Aquatic > Freshwater > Lake | place: Tanzania: Lake Tanganyika...
TCGGTGCGTCGCATTTTGTCTCCTTTGGGGCGGGGTTTTCGGTCTATTGGCCAAAACTGCGCCAAGGACTTTTTTCTTGAGAACGGCTCCCCAAACTAATGTTGAAGTCCCTCGATCCAATGTTGAAGCCTCCCCATCCGGCGTAGTAGCCTCCCCGTCGAACGTCAATGAAAGGTCCGTGGATTTGGATACGAGCGGTGTAGTAAGCGACTCTTCCGCCCCGGTTCAGTCTAGCCAAGATTCTCTGAAAAACACTCAAAAGCCGCCGGCTTACGGAGGGGCCATCGAGTTAAGCAATCCAGAGGAAGAAGTGGTGGAATACGACCCTGAAACCGGGCTCTATATTCTGCGCAAGCGCATTGGAAACACCTACGTGGGAATTCCCCGCATGATGAACCTCAGTGAATACCTCGCTTGGCGCGAAAACCGTGATAAACAGGCCTATTGGAAATCGCGCAACCAAGGCGCCTCCGGTGGGGGCGGGGTGGCATCTGAACGAGGCGGCTTAATTCCCAAGATTTATGTGGGGCCCAAAATTTTCAACCGAATCTTCGGGGGAAACACCATTGACATCCGACCCCAGGGTTCGGCGGAATTACGCTTTGCCGTGAATTCCAACTACATCAACAACCCCAACATGAATATTCAACAAAGGCGAATGACCAATTTCGACTTTGACATGAATATTCAAATGAATGTGATTGGTTCCATCGGCGAAAAGGTCCGCTTCAATACGGCGCAGAACACGCAGGCGGTATTCAATTTCGAGAACATGATGAAACTCGAACATACCGGGGAAGAGGATGAAATTTTCAAAAAAATAGAGCTCGGCAATGTCAACCTTCCCCTTCGAAGCGGGCTGATTCAGGGTAGTCAGAGCCTTTTTGGGATCAAGACCGAAATGCAATTTGGGGACCTGCGGGTTAATGCGGTTCTTGCCCAACAAAGGGGTCAAAACCAACAAATCCAAGTTCAAGGCGGAGCCCAAACCACAAGGTTCTCGATACCGGTGGACCAATACGATGTCAATCGGCATTTCTTCTTGTCCAATTTCTTCCGCGAACAATACAACCAGGCCATGGCCACACCGCCCATTGTTCGATCCAGCGTCATTGTGACCCGTGTGGAGGTTTGGGTCACAAATCGTAACAATATTAACAGCGATTTGAGGGACGTGGCGGCCTTCATGGATTTGGCGGAACCCAGACCCCACAACCCTATTGTTCAATCGACCCCAGGATCTTTTTTTCCTCGCAACGAGGCCAATGGCCTGTACGGTGCGCTGGTCGCCAATGCGCAAGCGGGCGCTCGCAAAATCAACTCCATTTTTGATGTGCTCGAAAACACGGCCCCCTTTGATTCTTTGGCTCCGGCAAGGGATTACGAGGTCCTGTTTGCCCGCAGATTGCAACCGAACCAGTATTCTTTCCATCCCCTTCTGGGCTATGTTTCGCTGAACACGACCTTGAACAACGACGAGGTGCTTGCAGTGGCCTATGAATACAGCGTCAACGGGGAGATCTACAGGGTAGGGGAGTTTTCGCAAGAAGTCCCCAGCGAGCAGACCGATCCTACCGTGCTATTCTTGAAGCTCCTCAAAGGCACGGCCATTCGGACGGATTTACCAACCTGGGATTTGATGATGAAAAACATTTATTCGCTGAATTCTTTTCAATTATCGAACCAGAATTTTAGGCTGGATATTGTTTACACCGATGTCCTCAACGGTAACAAAAATTTCATTCCTGAAGGAAGCCTCGCGGGTCAACAATTGATCACCGTCCTGGGGCTGGATCAACTCAATACCCAATTGGAACCGCAACCGGACGGAATCTTTGACTTTGTCAACAACCTCACGGTGGATCAAGCCAGGGGTCGCATCATTTTTCCCCGGGTGGAGCCCTTTGGCCAGGACCTGGATGCTGCCTTTGATGCCGCCGGAAATACCCCTTCGGAAATCAAAAGCAAGTATGTATTCAGGCCGCTGTACGATAGCACCAGGGCATGGGCCCAACAATTTCCGGAATTGAATCGATTCCGTTTGGTGGGGCAATACCAATCGGCCTCCGGAAGTGAAATATCGCTGGGCGCCACCAATGTGCCTCAAGGTTCGGTACGCGTGACGGCTGGGGGTCGTTTGCTGAGCGAGGGTCAAGATTATACGGTGGATTATATGATGGGCAAAGTCCGAATCATCAACTCCAGCTTGCTTTCGTCGGCAGAACCTATCCAAGTGGCTTTCGAGAACAACCCCATTTTCCAAGCCAACCAAAGAAACATGATGGGGGCACGCTTGGATTACCGGCTCAACAAGCGTGTCAACCTGGGGGGCACCTATGTGCGCATGGTGGAAAGGCCCATTACCCAAAAGGTAAACCAAGGGGAAGAGCCGGTTTCGAACAATATCCTGGGAGCGGATATCAGCATGCAACAAGACAGCCGTTTCATCACCCGCGTTCTGAATTTGTTGCCCCTGTATCGCAGCGATGAGGTCTCGAATTTTCAGCTCAATGCGGAGGTTGCCCACTTGCTCCCAGGTAATTCCGCGGTATTGGGTGCCGCCGGGATTTCGTACATTGATGACTTTGAAAGTTCCGAAAGCAATTACGATATCCGCAGCTTCAACAGCTGGTTTCATTCTTCCACACCCTCTCGTTATCCGGAACACCGCCTGCGCGATAGCCTTCCTTACGGTTACAACCGCGCAAATTTAAGTTGGTATAACATTGATCCGCTCTTCTTCCGGAATTCTCCTTTGACCCCTTCGCATATCCAAAACGATGTGGCGATGAAGTCCAACCATTACATGCGGGAGGTGCTGGTCCAGGAAGTATTCCCGAACAGGCAGCTTGCCAACAATCAACCCGTCAATCTGCCTACTTTCGATTTGGCTTATTATCCCAAAGAGAAAGGGCCGTACAATTTTGATGTTGCCCCCGGTCCCTTTTCGGCAGGCATTGACTCGGCAGGACGGTTATTGAACCCTGCATCACGATGGGGGGGGATGCAACGGCGGGTGGAGCCCAACGACTTTGAAGCGGCTAACATTGAATTTATCGAATTTTGGATGATGGACCCCTTCATCTACCAGCCGAGCCATAGCGGCGGCACCCTGTTTTTCAACCTTGGAAATTGCTCGGAAGATATCCTGAAGGATGGGCGACGTTCTTTCGAAAACGGCTTTCCCAAAGCGGACGGAACAGGGCAGGTGGATACCACGGCGTGGGGTTTGGTTCCCAAATTACCGCCCCTCATCAATGCTTTCGACAACAATCCTGCATCCAGGGTTACCCAAGATGTAGGTTTGGACGGCTTTAACGATGCCCAAGAGCGGAATTTCTTTGGAAGCCGCTATTTGGACCGCATTGAATCCCGATTCGGATCCGCTTCGCCGGCCTTTTTGTCGGCTAACCAAGACCCTGCCTCCGATAATTACCATCACTTCAGGGGCAGCGACTTTGACAACAACCGCCAATCGATTTTGGGTCGCTATAAGCTCTTTAATCTCCCTCAAGGCAATTCCGCAACGGATCAACAATCGCCAGAACCCTATCCCACCTCGGCCACCAACTTGCCCAATTCCGAAGACCTGAACAGCGACAACACCCTCACCCAAACCGAGGATTATTTTGAATACCGGGTGAACCTACGGCCGGGTGAAATGCAAATTGGACGAAATTACATTACCGATATTTTTGAATCCCCGGTGCAACTGCGCAACGGGACGACCGAAGTCGTGAAATGGTACCAATTCAGGGTGCCTGTGTTGGCTCCGGACCGTCGTGTGGGGAATATTACGGATTTCAAGTCGATCCGCTTTGCGCGGATGTATTTCTCGGGATTTGCCGACAGCATCATTTGCCGCATGGCCACGATGCAACTTGTTCGTACCGATTGGCGGAGGTACCTTCAGAGCCTTGCTCCTCCAGGGGAATATACGCCTGTAGACCAGGGAGACCCTACGATCTTTCTACTTTCCACGGTGAACATTGAAGAAAACGGTAACAAATTGCCGATACCCTATGTGCTGCCCCCGGGGATTGAAAGGGTGAGAAATGTGTTTACCACCAATTTTCAACAGCTTAACGAACAATCCTTGCAGGCACGATTCTGTCAATTGAGGGATGGGGATTCCCGTGCGGCATTCAAAAACACAACTTTTGATATTCGGGCCTACAAGCGCTTGGAGATGTTCATGCACGCCGAGGGCGCAGACCTGCAGGATGGGGACGTTTCAGCATTTGTTCGTTTAGGAAACGACTACAACCAGAATTATTACGAATACGAGCAGGCCTTGATCATTACGGCACCGGGTACCGGAACTCCGGAAAGCATATGGCCTGCGGGCAACAATTTGTCAATCCTCTTTGCGGATCTTAACGATGCCAAAAAAGAAAGGAACAAACAAAATTGGCCCCTGAATATTCCGTTCAGAACACAGACTGCCACGGGGCAACGCATCACGGTCCTCGGAAATCCTAACCTCAGTCAAGTACAGACCATCATGTTGGGAGTGCGGAATCCGCGCAAAACCTCCGGGTCTTCGGATGACGGCCTTGAAAAATGCGGAGAAATTTGGTTCAACGAATTAAGATTAACGGAATTTGATAACCGATCCGGCACCGCGGCTACCGGCAACCTGAACATGAAATTGGCCGATCTGGGCACCCTAAGCGCCACCGGCCTTTACAAGGGAATCGGCTTCGGAGGTCTTGAGAGCAAGGTCAGCGAGCGATCCCGTGAAGAGTTGGTGCAATACGACGCTTCGACTAACCTTGATTTGGGTAAATTCCTGGGCTCCAAATCCAATTTGCGCATTCCGATCTATGCAGCCTACGGCGAAACTTTCAGTACTCCTGAATTCAACCCCTTGGATGGGGATGTTTTGCTCAAAAATATTTTGAATGGCTACGAAAAGGGCGCTCAACGGGATTCAATTGTTTATTCTGCCGAAACCTACAGCCGTCGCAGAGCCTTCAACTTAACAAATTTGCAATTGACCCGCCAGGGGAGCGGAATGCCCAAACCTTGGGACCTAGCTAATTTCAATTTGACCTTGGCCTATTCGGAACTTTTTCAACGAAATCCCTTCACGGCATTCAACAGCACCGAGACCTACCGGGGAAGCTTGGGTTACCAGTATTCCGGAAGATCCAATCCTATTCGGCCCCTGAGCGCAGTGTCTTGGCTTAATCCCAAAGCATTGACGTTGATACGTGATTTTAACTTCAACCTTTTGCCGACCAGCCTTACCCTGAGGGTGGATGTAGATCGTCTGTACCAGCACACCCAACTTCGGAACAATGCTGACGGAGGCAAGGGCATTGCCCCGACGGTCAACAAGAATTTCTTGATGAACCGGGTCTATGGTTTCCGGCACGATTTGACCCAAGGCCTGCGTCTGGAATACGATGCAACGGCAGCCGCAAGAATTGATGAGCCTTTCGGGCTCCTGGATACCGAAGCCAAGCGGGATACTGTTCTTAACAATTTGCGCAACGGCGGAAGACCAACCCGCTTTACGCATACCATGAGCGCCAATTACCAGGTGCCCATCAACAAATTACCCCTGATGGACTTCATGAACATCGCTTACCAATACCAAGCGAATTATGAGTGGATTGCCGCCCCATTGGCCGCGGTCAATCTGGGGAATACCATTCAAAATTCCAGAACACAGCGGATCAACACCAACATCACCATGAATACGCTGTACAACAAATGGGCATTTCTGCGCAAAGTCCTTGCCGATCAACCTCTCAAGGATCCTGTCCCTACCGCACCCGGGTCCAAATCCAAGGACCCCAAAACCAAGGGCAGCAAAACCGAAGACCCCAAAACCAAGGGGGCTGCGGGTTCAAAACCTGGAGGCAAGAAACCCCCTCAAGAACCCGAAGAGGATTATTCCCTAAGCTTGTGGCGCAACGGGATCAAGGCCATCGCTATGCTCAAAAATGTTTCGGCAAACATTAGTTTGACCGAAGGGACGGTCATCCCGGGTTTTAATCAGGAGCCCAATCTTTTGGGTAACAATACCGACATCAATGCGCCCGGTTTTCCCTTTGTCTTCGGAGATCAAAGGGATCTTCGCCCCGCCATCATCACCAAAAACTGGTTAAGTACAGACACCAACCTGACCGCCTTGTATGTGACCAATCGCAACCTCAATGCCCAGCTCCAGGCCACGCTGGAGCCTTTCAAAGAATTCCGAATCACGGTCACCGCCAACAAAAATGATGTGATGCGTTTTCAACAAAATTTCAGGGCCAATCGACTGGGTGAAATCACCCAATTCAACGGCATGGAATCCGGGGACTTTAGCATTTCGATCATCAGCCTTCGCGGGTTTCTGGAGAAAATACCGACCAATCCAGGCCAGGCCGACTACCTAAGTTCTGGGAATTTCCGTCGCTTCGAAGAGAATCGATTGGAAATTGCGGAACGCCTTGCGCGATCCAACCCCAATTCTTCGGGGCGTGGAGAAATTGACAGCCTTTTCCCGGATGGCTACAGTCGCAAATCCATCGATGTCCTTATCCCCTCATTCCTGGCCGCCTATACGGGTCAAAATCCAGGTAAAACGTCCACGTCTTATTTCCCCGTCCTGCCCATGCCTAATTGGCGCCTCAATTATTCCGGGCTAACCCAAATTCCTTGGTTCAAGGAAAGATTCCAGAACATCATGATCAGCCATGGCTACCGCTCGGTTTACTCGGTGGGCAATTTTTCGACCAATCTCGTGTACCAAGAGAGGAATGGCGCTGCATCTAGGCGGGACAGCATCAACACCAAGGACTTTTATCCCCGTTACCAAATCGCTCAAATCAGCATCGCCGAACAATTAACCCCGTTAATCGGCCTGGACGCTACCCTCAAGAACAACCTCACCTTGAGGCTGGAGTACAAAACCTCTCGAAACCTAACCCTCACCCTGGTAAACAACCGTCTGAACGAGAACACCACCCGAGAGCTCACCATCGGGGGGGGGTATCGTTGGAACAACCCGCGTTTGCCTTTCCTAATCAACGGTGAACTCCGCGAGCTCAAGAACGACCTCAACTTACGCTTTGATTTGAATATTCGGGATAATTTCATGCTAATGAGGGACCTGGACGGCGTGGAACCTCAGCCCTCAGGGGGCGGTCGAACGGTTTCGGTCAAACCGAGCGCTGATTATGTCCTGAACGACATGATAAATGTTCGACTCTTTGTGGATTACCAATTGTCCACACCCTATATTTCCACCTCCTTTCCCAATTCCCAAACCAGCGGAGGCGTAAGTATCCGTTTCACCTTGGCGAATTAAGATTTTGGGCAGCCTCGCTGCATTTTTTTTTCATTTTTCGGCTGTTAATTCATACAAAATTCTAAACTTTAACCCGCAATGAATTTTCCTTCTGATCTCCGATACACCGCCGAACACGAATGGGTTGCCTTGAATGGCAATATCGCCACCGTAGGGATCACTGATTTTGCCCAAGGAGAATTGGGAGATATCGTTTTTATCGAACTGGATTGCCGCGGCAAAAATCTGGAGAACCAAGCGGTTTTTGGCACAGTTGAGGCCGTCAAGACCGTTTCCGACCTGTATATGCCCCTCAGCGGAGAAATTATCGAGGTTAATCCGCTTCTTCAGACCCAACCGGAACTCGTCAACCGCGACGCATACGGTGATGGTTGGATGATTCGCATTCAAATTTCCAATCCCAACCAATGGGAGCAGCTGATGGGCAGCTCCGCCTACCAAGCCCATACCGGGCATTAAACCTCCAAAATATGCGTTCACGAGGCGCCTCCACGGGATTTTATTTTGTTCCGCCTCTTGTTTGGACCGTAATCATGTTAGGGCTAATGCTGGGTTCCGGCTCCAGCTTCCCCGGTTCACAAATCGAAGGCACCGATTTGGTGGTGCATTTCGGGATCTTCGGGATTTGGGCCTTTTTGATAGGCCAATCTTTCTACAAGCAAGCACAATGGCCTGTTTTGAAATTCCATCGCGGATTCTTTGTTTTGGTTTTGGGCGGGTTGCTTGCGGCGGGCACCGAGGCTGTGCAGGGTTTTCTCCTCGGGAGCCGCTACGCCAACCTGGGCGACTATGTTGCCGATGTCCTCGGTTTGTTGGTGGGTCTAATGGTCTTTGAGCGTTTGGCACTTTCGGCCAAAGGCAATCGGCGTTAAAGCCAGTTCGGATTAACGTATTCTTGACACGAAACCCAAACAACTTTGTTGGAAAATTCCGTTATTTGTGGAAAGCTATGGAACTCAAGAAAAATCCTAAAGCAGACCTGAACCTCCAGCGTACGCTTTTCTTCCAAATCGGCCTTTGCGTTGCTTTGGTCGGCACCCTTTGTGTCTTCAATTGGAGAGAAGGTGACGGAGAAGCAGCCAGCTTAGGCGCCCTCAAAATGGAGGACCTTACCGAGATGGAAATTCCCCAAACCGAGCAAAAAGTCACTCCACCACCTCCTCCTCCGCCCCCAACCCTCGAAATTGTTGCAGACGAAGAGGTCATCGAAGAAGATGAAGTTGCCTCCACCGAGGTAACCCAAGAAACGCGCATTGAGGTGCCCGTGGTCGAGATGGAAGAAGAAGTTTCTTCGGAGCCCGAAATTTTCACTGTTGTGGAAGAAATGCCCTCCTTTCCAGGCGGTGATCAGGAATTGCTTAAATTCATGGCGGAGAACACCAAATACCCACCTCTTGCCCGTGAAAACGGTTTGCAAGGAATTGTTGTGGTAACTTTTGTGGTCGACGAAAGGGGCAAAATAGACAAAGTACAGGTTCTGCGTGGTATTGGTGGGGGCTGTGATGAAGAAGCCATTCGGGTTGTGAAATCCATGCCCCAATGGAAATCCGGCAAACAAAGAGGAATGCCCGTACGTGTTCAATACAATCTTCCATTCCGCTTTACCCTTCGATAAGGATTACCCTCGATAAGAAAATCGCCTATCAATTGGGTTGATTTCTCGGTCCGGAAAACCCACATCAAAAAGCCCTTTGAGCATAATTCGCTCAAAGGGCTTTTACTTGATGGTTAGGACGGCAATTTATTGGCCCGATTCGTAGCGAGCGGAAACCAAGTCCCAGTTCAACACATTCCAAAAGGCTGTTACATAATCGGCCCTACGATTTTGATATTTCAGGTAATAGGAATGCTCCCAAACATCCAAACCCAACAACGGATAACCTCCGCAATTGACTTTCTCTGTGTCCATCAAGGGATTATCTTGGTTCGCGGTGGAACAAATCTTCAAACCCTTCTCTGTGCGACACAGCCAGGCCCAACCGCTTCCGAATCTTCCCATTGCGGCTTTGGCGAATTGCTCTTTGAATCCGACCATATTGCCGAAAGCTTCAGTGATAGCGGCCTCCAAAGTTGCGGAGGGTTTGGTTCCGTCCTGAGGCGTGAGCGATGTCCAGAACAAGGAATGATTAAAATGACCTCCCCCATTGTTACGAACTGCCGCGGGCAGGGTTGAAACAATCGCCATCAATTCTTCCAAGGATTTACCTTCGTTGGGCGTTCCGAGGAGAGCGGCATTCAAATTGTTCACATACGCGGCATGATGTTTGGAATAATGAATTTCCATGGTCATCGCATCAAAGTGAGGTTCCAATGCGTTGTAGGCATAGGGCAAAGCGGGCAATTCAAAGGGCATAGGTTGGGGTTTAAGAGGTTCTAAATTGGAGGCCAACCCCATGGGGTTCGCGGAATCTGAATCGGTGGGGTGAGCAAGACTGCGGAATGAAAACCCCAAGGCCAACAAACCAGCGGTATAGCCTCCGGCTGCTTTCAACCACTTTCTTCTATTCATGAACAAAATTACATTTCAATTGGATAGGCGCTTGTGATCTCCGCCAAAATTCTCCATCAAATTTCTCTTTCAATTTAAGGCCAACCAATTTAGGTCTACCTAAATTAACTTTGCGTCATGGGTTTAGCGCTTTGGACTCCAAGACGCAAGCCACTTAGGCTGCTCTTGCTATTGGTTTTGGGCTTGGTCGTGGGTTACGGTTCCAAGGCGAATAACCCGGAGCCAGGAAATCGTCTTGCCCAAGGGCGGGGGATCCAAGTTGTGGCCACGACCGGTTTTCTAGCGGATATCGCGGCCAGAATTGCTGGCGAAAGTGCTGATGTTCGCTCGCTGCTTCCACAGGGTTCCGACCCGCATCGCTACGAGGCTGTCCCAAACGATACTCGAATTTTGGCCCAAGCCGATCTCATCATCGAGAACGGGCTACATTTGGAAGGATGGCTGGACAAATTAATTGCCCGTACCGCCCAAAAGGCGAATCGAATCGTTGCCACCGATGGAATCGTTCCCATTCAAGACCCCGAACATGCCGACTCCTACGATCCTCATGCTTGGATGGATCCGGTTCTGGGCCGACAATACGCCAAGAATATTTACGAGGCCCTTCGTAGCCTATGTCCTCGCGATTCCGCGGGTCTTCGGGCCCGATGGGCAGCCTATGACCAGGAATTGGTGGATTTAAACCAAGAAATTTCCGGCCTTCTGGAGCAAATTCCGCATCAACATCGGATTCTAGGCACCAACCATGATGCTTTTCGTTACTTCGCCGCGCGATATCAATTCCGTGTGATCTCTCTTTTGGGGACCAGCACGGATGCCGACATTCGGACTTCGGATGTCTTGCAGATGAAGCGTGTCATTCTGGAGAATGACCTGCCCTGCATTTTTGTGGAGGCAAATCTGAACCCCAAAACCTTGCAAGAGCTTTCTGCGGATGCTCACTGTGCCTTGGGGCCCGCGCTTTATGCGGACAGCATGGGCCCTGAAGGATCCGACGCGGACTCTTATACCGGGATGCTACGGCATAACGCCATAATCTTGTCCCGTTATTTGGGGGGGCCAAAGAAGGGAACTGCTGGGAATCGTTCAGGGGGGCCTTCATCCTACTCCGATCCATTTCCGGTATGGTGGATCTTGGGGCTTCTGCTTCCTCCCTTGTTCTATATGCTTTTTGCATTAAGGTACAATGGATTAAAAGATGCCAAACGGCCTCGGCCTCAGGTTGGTCCCTGCCTAGAAATCACCAATTTGAGCGTGACCTACGATCGCAAATCCGTCCTCAATGCCTTTTCGGTGGTCTTTGAATCTGGAAAATGTTACGGTATTTTAGGGCCGAACGGAGCCGGAAAATCAACCCTTTTGAAAGCTGTCCTCGGCCTTGTGGATTCGGATCACGGCAACATTACTTACCGAGGAAATAACATTGATCTGTGCAGAACCTCTTTGGCCTACGTGCCGCAGAAAGGTCTGGTGGATTGGGATTTCCCGGCCACCGTGGAGGACATTGTCCTGATGGGCCGCTTGCCGAGGCGAAAAGCGGGCCTTCCACCCAACGAGGAGGATCACCTAGCGATTGAACAAGCCCTGATGGACTTGGAATTAACAGATTTACGAAAAAGGCCCTTGAACCAGCTGTCCGGAGGTCAACAACAAAGGGTCTTTTTGGCAAGAGCTCTCGCACAACAAGCGGAAACCCTGCTTTTGGACGAACCCTTTGTGGGGGTCGATGCGGCCACTGAAACCAAAATTATGGAGATTCTGCGCAGGTTTACGCAGGAGAAAAACGGTCTGGTCCTGATGATCCACCACGACCTCCACCGCGCCCCGCAGTACTTTGACCGGGTGCTCTTGATTAATCAGCGCTTGATTGCGGAGGGTGCCCCTCAAGAGGTCCTTAATGAATCCACTTTGCTCAAGGTCTTTTCGGGGGTTGACCCCGCTTATGCTGACGCGGCTCAATTCCGTAACCGAACTTGATCACCGAACCCGATATAGAAAGCATGGATACCGCTTGGACATTGCTCGATTTTCTGCAACAACCTTATTTTCAAAGGGCTTTGATAGCGGCCATGATGGCGGGTGCGGCTTGTGCCCTGCTGGGTTGTTTCATGGTGCTTCGAAATATGGCGTTGATTGGGGACGCTTTATCGCATGCGATTCTACCGGGAGTGGTGGTAGGGTTTATGGTGG
>Ga0194133_10008443_pt1 | contig 12002 bp, 9 predicted proteins | sample TA2KigOf40mmetaG_FD_155448 | JGI IMG/M metagenome (GOLD analysis project Ga0194133, IMG submission 155448) | Freshwater microbial communities from Lake Tanganyika, Tanzania - TA2015055 Kigoma Offshore 40m | ecosystem: Environmental > Aquatic > Freshwater > Lake | place: Tanzania: Lake Tanganyika...
GATACGCTGACAGAAGGAGAAAGTTTACAGTTTAAAGGCATTCCTAGCTTTTCACCTGAAATCTTCAAGGAGGTGGAGAATAGAGATCCTCTTAAATCGAAACAGCTTGAAAAAGGCTTAGAACAACTTACAGACGAGGGGGTTGCCCAGCTGTTTGTACAACAGCCGGGTAACCGAAAAATTGTTGGAACCGTGGGTGAGCTTCAATATGAAGTCATTATGTTCAGACTTCAGCATGAATATGGAGCGAAATGTGCATTCAAGCCTCTCTCCTTTCGCAAATCAAGCTGGATGACATCCAAAGACAAGAAAAATATCAATGAGATCGTTCAGCGCAGACATCATCATATTGCGACCGATAAGGATGGAAATTATGTTTTTTTGGCAGATAACGACTGGACGCTGAACCTTGCAAAACGCGATTTTCCTGAAGTGGAGTTTCACAGCACATCTGAGTTTAAGGTGAAAGCGTAAAAAGCTGTAAGCGCAAAGGTAAAAGCTGAAGGCTTCAGACATTGTGCCCTTGCTGTTTATTCATAGGCTAGCATATGGTCATTTAACTCTAGCTAAATTCAGAGATAATCTGAGATATTGATTTGGTCAAAGGTGCAAACCATGAAATAAAGAAAAACGCTATCATCATAAAAAGGTTGCGGATCAGGTCCGTCACCTCAGCTCTACCCAACTTCCTCCAAAAAATGCCAATCTGACATAATTGTCTTTTGGAATGAGGATTGATAAGCCAATCGAGTGAACCTTAAATTTTAAAGAAGATGCAAGAAAAAGGAACCATTTCGATCCACACCGAGAACATTTTTCCAATCATTAAGAAATTTTTGTACTCTGATAACGAGATTTTCCTCAGAGAGCTAGTCGCAAATGCCGTAGATGCTACTCAAAAAATCAAACGTCTGTCTTCACTGGGAGAATACAAAGGTGAGCTTGGCGAAGCAAAAGTGTCAATTTCTTTCGATGAGAAAAAAAAAACAATCACCATCTCCGATAATGGTCTGGGAATGACAGCCGAAGAGATAAAAAAATATATAAATCAGATTGCTTTTTCGGGAGCAACTGAATTTGTAGAAAAGTTTAAAGATGCCAAGGATGCCAATGAGATCATCGGTAAATTCGGTTTAGGATTTTATTCTGCCTTTATGGTAGCTGATCAGGTAGAAATACAGTCATTATCTTATCAGGAAGGGGCTAAAGCAGCCCGTTGGATTTGCGATGGAAGCACTGAATTCGAAATCAGTGAGGGAAAAAGAACCGAACGGGGTACTGATGTCATACTGCACATAAACAAAGAATCAAAAGAATTTTTAGACAAAGGAAAGCTTCAGGGTATTCTTGATAAATACTGTAAGTTTCTTCCAATACCTGTTCAATTCGGTACTAAATCCAGCTCTGAGCCTGATGGTGAGGATGCTGATGGCAAGCCAAAGTATAAATCAGTTGAGCTTCCTAATATTATCAATAATACCTCGCCTATTTGGACCAAGGCTCCTTCTGAATTGAAGGATGAAGACTATTTGGCTTTTTATCAGGAACTATATCCTTTCTCTGAAGAGCCCTTGTTTTGGATTCATTTAAATGTTGATTATCCATTTAATTTAACAGGGGTTCTCTACTTCCCAAAAGTGAAGAATGACTTTGAAATACAACGTAATAAAATCAAGCTATTCTCTCGCCAAGTCTTTATTACTGATGAAGTAAAAGATGTAGTTCCTGAATTTTTGATGCTACTCCATGGAGTCATTGATTCACCGGATATTCCATTAAATGTTTCAAGAAGTTTCTTACAAGCGGATAGTGCTGTCAAAAAAATCAATACGTATATCACCAAAAAGGTAGCAGATAAGCTTTCTTCCCTGTTTAAGGCAGATCGTAAGGCCTATGAAGAAAAATGGAGCAATATTGGTCTTTTCGTGAAATATGGAATGATAAGCGAAGAAAAATTTTATGAAAAAGGAAAAGACTTCGTTTTGTTAGGTAATACCAATAAAGAATACTTTACCATTGATGAATATACCGAAAAAGTGAAAGCAAATCAAACCGATAAAGACGGTAAACTGGTATTCCTTTATGCAACAGACGTATCTAAACAAGATACTTTCATTCAATCGGCCAACAAAAAAGGTTATGATGTATTGGTCATGGACTCTCCCATCGACACGCATTTTATCAGCCAAATGGAACAAAAACTGGATAAAACTTCGCTTAAACGGGTGGATGCGGCTTCTGCTGACAAAATCATCAGCAAAGAAGAAAACATTGTTGCGGTATTGAATGACGAAGAAAAAGAGAAAGTAAAAAGCGTCTTTGAAAAAGCCATTCTTAAGCCTAATATGAAAGTGGAGGTAGATAGTTTAAACCCCGATGAATTGCCTGTGATTGTGACTATGGACGAGTTTATGCGCCGAATGAAAGATATGGCTGCATTAGGTGGAGGCATGGGCTTTTACGGCAATTTGCCGGATAATTATAACGTGACAATCAATGGAAATCATAAACTAATTGGAAAGATTCTTCAAACCCAGGACGAAACAGAGCAAACGCAATTAGCAAAACAAGCTTTTGATCTGGCCTTACTATCTCAAGGGATGCTGACTGGTGCTGAATTAACAGAATTTGTGAATAGAAGTGTGAGTTTGATTTAAGCCTGATATCTGTTCCAATTTACTTATAAAAACACCCTCTCCGAATCGGAGAGGGTGTTTTTATTTTATACACTTCTAAATTTGAATATGCAGTAATAATCCGCGACGAAATAGTAATTTAGAGGCATGGAATCTCTCAATATCCTATTAGAAAACTATGATTTAGTTCAGGATAAGCGTTTGAAAAATCGATTTTTCAAGCATTCCGATATCATTCAGATTCTTGATTCAATACGTAAAAATAGCAATTTTCACATTCGTGAAGCGGGATTCTCTGCAGAGAACCGATCCATAAACCTGATTACCTGGGGAAGTGGCCCTTGTAAAGTATTTTTATGGAGTCAGATGCATGGTGACGAAGCAACAGCCACCATGGCTATCGCAGACCTTTTGATTTTTCTGTCCGATACAAAAAATTTTCATGATTTACGTGAGCCTATCCGAAATCATTGTACCCTTTATATCCTTCCGATGGTTAATCCTGACGGAGCTGAAATCTTTACCAGGCGTAATGCTTTAGGTATTGATATTAACCGCGACTTTCATCACCAGCAAAGTCCGGAAGGAAGGCTGCTGAGAGCCTTAAGGGATGAAATTCATCCTCATTTCGGATTTAACCTTCACGATCAACATACCGGATGGTCGGCAGGTTCAACAGGTAACCCGGCAACTATATCTTTACTTGCTCCATCTTATGATAAAAATCTGAATATGAATGAAGTAAGATCTAATGCTATGAATGTAATCAGCCTCATGAACGCCGCTTTGAAGGATAGCATTCCAGATCATGTAGGCCGCTTCAACGATGAGCACGAACCCCGTGCTTTTGGAGACAATTTCCAGGCTTTAGGAACCAGCACCATTCTGATCGAAGCAGGAGGTTATCACAATGATCTTGAGAAGCAGTTTATTCGAAAAATATTTTTTAAAGCAATACTGTCAGGGCTATTGAGCATTGCCGAAAAAACCTATATGCTAGCTGGGACAGAAGATTATTTTGCCATCCCCGAGAACAAAAAACTGCATTTTGATATTTTATTAAAAAACTGCAAACTTCAGAGCAAGGGCTTCAGTTATATTCAGGATATTGGCCTGATTCTGGATCAAAAGGTTAATAATGACTTTCGCTCCATGAGCTATAGCTATCGTATTGCTGATCTGGGCGACCTCTCACACTGCTTTGCTTATGAGGAAATCAATTGTGAATACTACACAATAACTGAGATTAAAAAAATAGCACTGGAGGAACCCGCAGATTTGATCATCCATGAGGGAACAAGGGTTTTGCTAACTATTGAGAATGGAATTATTAGTATTAAGTAGATATATCAAGTATTGAGAGGTAGCTTAGTAGCTTTGACCCTTATTCAGTTAACAGAAAACACATAACAAACATTAAAAACATGGCATTAAACTACATCTGGATTGGATTTTTCGTCATTGCGTTTATCGTGGCATTGGTAAAGCTGATCTTTTTCGGAGATACAGCAATTTTCAATAATGTAGTGAACGGCATGTTCGATAGTGCAAAAACAGGTGCAGAAATCTCCCTTGGTCTGATTGGTATAATGACTTTCTGGCTTGGTATCATGAAAATTGGTGAACGCGCAGGAATGATTTCACTCTTCGCCAAAGGCGTAAGTCCGTTTTTCAGTAGATTATTCCCTGAAGTACCTAAAAGTCACCCGGCAAATGGTTCTATCATCATGAACTTTTCGGCCAATATGCTTGGCCTGGACAATGCAGCTACTCCGGTGGGCCTGAAAGCCATGCAGGAATTGCAGGAATTAAACACAGAAAAGGATACCGCAACAAATGCCCAGATCATGTTCCTGGTGCTGAATACCGCAGGAATTACACTGATACCTACTGGAGTTATCGCATTGCGAATGGCAAATGGTGCTTCAAATCCTGCAGATGTCTTTATTCCCTGCTTGATTGGAACCTTCATTTCATTTTTAGCAGGGATGATCGCAGTATCTTTCTACCAAAAGATTAATCTGTTGCAGCTTCCAATTTTGATATTTTTTGGAGGATTCATCGCGCTCATGGCCGGATTATATTTTTGGCTGGGGAGTCTCCCACCCGATCAGATTGAACTATATGCAGGCTTACTCGGAGGGATCATTATTTTTTCAATTATTACGCTTTTTATCGGATTTGGTGCTTCAAAAAAGGTAAATGTTTATGAAGCTTTTATTGATGGTGCTAAAGAAGGCTTCAGTACCTCCATTATGATCATCCCCTTCCTGATTGCGATTCTAGTTGCGATCAGTGCATTTCGTACCACCGGATGTATGGATTACCTTGTCAACGCGATTGGTTCTCTGGTAGCTTTGTTCGGGCTGGACACTTCCTTCGTTCCTGCCTTACCCGTAGGTTTGATGAAAACCCTCAGTGGCGGTGGTGCCAGAGGCTTAATGGTAGATGTTATGACTACTTATGGTGCTGATTCCTTTCAGGGTCGTTTAGCCAGCGTGATTCAGGGTAGTTCAGAAACTACATTCTATGTACTGGCGGTATATTTTGGTTCGGTTGGAATTAAGAAACCCCGATATGCCTTAGTCTGCGGCCTAATTGCGGATCTGGTAGGACTCATCGCTGCAATTTTCCTAACATACCTCTTTTTTGGACATACGCTACAATAATATTTCAATTTTTGATAAATAATTAACTATTTATTTAACTTGAGATCGATATAAGCGCTTGCCGGAGGCTGATTATTTTTCTCAGCTTTTGGAAAGCAGGGTCTGTTGCTCCTGGCTTATTCCAGTCCCGTGTTCTGCCCTATTTTTTTGCGGGAAATTAAATCGTTATCCTAAGTTCAGCAGCGCAAAAAAGATAGGGCTGCCACCCGGGTTTGCTTAGCAGGGCCTCTGCTTCTATTACCGGACTGCCCGTGCCGACGAAATACAGCAGCGGGTAAATTAAACCTTGCTGAAGGATTATCTTCCGGCGATGGATCATATGACCTGAAGCAAAATTTCTTGCCGGAAATACTCCGGAGGAAAGGACTAAACGAAGCGATAACATGCAGGTATTGCTTTCCAAAAACCAATCATAGGCGTCCGCAGCATCATGAAATCCATTTTAAGATTATTTTTTAATCTTTCATGTATCGAAGTCAGGTTATATAATTTTTTACGTTTTTTTTAAGATTGTTCCAGGCGAATCATATTTGAATATCCTCTGGCAATTAATCTGTTCTTAACAGGAAGCCATAGTTCACATTGCAGATTGATTATTTGCTTACCTCGCTTAATCACAGAACTTCTTGCTTCAATAATATCTCCCTCATGAGCCGGAGCAAAATATTCTATATAATTATTGATCGTTGTGTATTGATGGCTTAAATTCATTGTAAACACAGTTGCACCAATAATATCATCAATTATACCGGCACTAACCCCACCATGCAGAACCTTCATTGGATTAGTCATATCCTTTCTGATCTTATATTCAAAAATCAAGGAACCAGATTCAGCATGTCTTACAATAGGTCTGAGCCAATGGCTGAAGGGTGAAGGACTATTGCTAAATACTTTTCCTATTTTATCCTGAATTGCAACTAAATGTTGGTTAATCTCGTTCATATCGATGGTATCAAACAAATAAGAAATTAAATCTTAACAAAATCAATTCTGTTCATCAAAAAAGAATCAAAGCAATAATCAAGGTTATGATTACATTGAATCCCTGAGCAATTAGAAAAGCATAAAAAGGTTTCTTACTCTGTTTATTAAACAGATCCGAGAAGTTTGTCTCGAGTCCGATGCTAGTAAACGCCAATGCAAACCATAGACCCTGGAGATTTTTTAGGCTGCCCTTTACCGCTGAATTAGCCTCAGGACTTATCACAAAGGAAAACAAAAGCGAAGCAGCTAGAAAGCCCAATACAAATTTGGGGAAACGTTCCCAAATCACTTTTAAGGTAGGTTTTTCTTTAGTTTCTTTTGCGGCAGGATGTTTAGTGTAGGTCCAGTAAACTGAAATGGCAAAAGCCGCCAGGCCTAAGAGTACATTTTGTGAAAACTTCACAATAGTGCTAATCTTCAGAGCTGTTTCACCCACTAATGAACCTGAAGCCACCACCGCACCGGTGGTATCGATGCTCCCTCCCAGCCATGCCCCTGTTACTTCCTGCGTCAGATTAAAATAGTTGGCAATCATCGGCATGAATATCATCATGGGTATTGCGGTGATCAAAACCATCGAAATAACATAAGAAAGCTTTTTAGAATCACCTTTTATAGCCCCGGAAGTCGCAATTGCGGCAGAAACCCCACAAATAGAAACGGCACTTGAAATCATCATAGTAAGTTCATCATCTATTTTAAACTTTTTACATAACCAAAAAGCGAAATACCAAACCGATAAAACCACGGCCAGGGCCTGGATAAGACCCAGTGAACCTGCTTTTAATACATCAGAAAAGATGACGCTAGTTCCCAATAACACCAGTCCGATTTTAACGAACAATTCGGTTGAAAGCGATAATCGAAACCAATCCGGCAGATTAAAAAAATTACCTATAATTAATCCCAGACCTAAACTAAAAATAACTGCCTCAAGATTCAGGGATTTTACCTGACTATTCCCTGCCATTATTAGCGCAAAAACGGTGATTAAGTAAACCAATGGAAAACCCAGAAGAAATTTTTTAACCGATTTTCCGGTTAATATTGCGCCAAAAACGGCGATGATCAAAACCAGAATAAACTGTTTAAAAAATAGAAATAAATTAGACCAGGACAGAACCAAATCAAACAATTCACCTGAATTAGTCCAAGCTATTACAGGAGCATTAAAAATCAATCCGAAAAGTGAAAGAATAATAATTAAGCCTCCAAGAAGGACCACCGTCCAGTCTTCATGCAAGCTTGTTTTTTTGGGCACAGTCATGTTTTAATTTATTATTTTGTTTACAAATTGAAGATTCGGCATTTTAATTAAATTACCCGCATGCAATACAAGTATACCGATAATCAGGATAGTTGAAAGCAATCATATTAAATAATTTCAGCAATTGGGATGATCATGAACATTGGAATAAAAAAACAGAATTTAGAGAAAGATGGAACACATTTAGCAATAAAACTTTAGGTTAATCTAAATTTTTAATGTAAAAATTGTGAATATGAAAACAAAATTGGATTTAATCAGGAGAATCAGGTTTAATGCTTTAGAGCTGGTTAGCGGACTCACCGTACAGGAGTTAAATAGGATTCCGGAAGGTTTTAACAACAATATTATCTGGAATCTGGGACATCTGATCGCTGTCCAGGAAGGAATATTTTACCTTCGCGGAAAGCTAGAACTAAACATAGAACAGGAATTTTTCAATTCATTCAAGAACGGCTCCCGGCCAGAGCGTGTGATTCATCTAGAGGAAATTGAAAACATAAAGTCCCTCCTTTTCAGCAGTCTGGATCAGTTTGAGAGCGATCTCAAGAAAAATGCCTTTCATGATTATCCTTTATGGACTACCGGTATGGGTATACAAATTAATTCTATCGAAGAGGCAATCAACTTTTTACCCGTTCATGAAGGACTCCATCTGGGTCATATCATGGCTTACAAACGTATCATTCAGAATAAAAAATGAAAGGATCAGCTTGAGAAAAGCAGAGCGATTCGTTTAGACTTAATAAGCCTCCAACTTATTTTCCACTTTAAATTTTTGCTTTGAGAACAGGATTCCAAGCATCATGATGAGTCCGGAAATTAGAATGACAAAGGATAGCACGCCTTCATTGAGCGTATCTGAGGTCAACTGCGAGGGGATACTATAAAATAAAATAAGGGTAATTAATCCCCTTGGAGGGATAAATAGTTCAGGAAAAATGTTCGTTTTTGAGATATAGCGAAGAAATACCCGGAGAATATACAGAGTCCCCAAATGATAATATTGCCAAAATTATCCTCCTATATGGCTATCAATGCTTGAATTACTTTTTTTGAAATCGGAGTTTTTGTGGAAGCGAATCGAGGGCATAATAGTGATGTTCAACAACTTTTCCTTTTACATTCACAATCCTGAATCCTGAACTATCGATACCTAAGGGTCTGCCAACAGGCCCTGTAGTAATCATTTCCAAGTCACCTGCTTTTCCATACAAATTGCGATGATAATGGCCTGCAAAAACCTGTTTTACACCATATTGCTTAAATAATTCTAGATACATCCTGCGACGCGCTGTCTGAATATTGAAATATTCATCCGGTTCATTTGGATCTTTTAGGAACAGGGAATGGTGCATAAACACCATGATATTTTTTACTCCTGATTTTTTAGCCTTTTCTAACTGAGTCCTCAACCAGGCTTGCTGGGCTTCAGCTTCGGCAGGTGCCAGCGAAGGGTCTTTGATTAACGAAGAATTAATTATTATCCCAAGCATATTACCGGAACTGAAGGTATAATGGTCTTCTCCAAAATGCTTTTTATATAATTCAAGACTGGCAGGAGTTGGAACATTTTCCACATCATGATTGCCTGAAACACTGTACAATTTAATTGATGGATCAAGTTTGGCAGCAATCCGCTTATATTCTGCAATTTGTGCGAGATCACCGGGTTTATTAACCAAATCACCACATATCACCACAAAAGCGGGTTTTAATCGGTTTGATTCAGCAATGGCCTTTTCCATATTTACGGTTTCCCTGCTAAACTCTTTATTGGCATTAAAAAATCCAAACTGGGTATCGGCCATTTGAAAAAATGAATACGGTTTTGATGAGCAAGCTGACAGAATCAAAATCAAGAGCGTTGCAAGTATTTTTCCGGGTTTAAAAAATGTTTTCATTCGCTAAATATCTTGATTCAATATGACTAAGCCAAACATTTATGAGATCATTGCGTTAAATTTGCAGTAAAAAATAGCTTGACAAAATTAATAGACCTATTTGAATGTGTTGATTGATCAGAAACCTAAAATACAGTAGTTATACAGTCAAATACGGATAGGTTATGTTCTGTTGACCGTAATTTCTTAACTTGTGCCTGCTATGCAAAAAAAGCAAATAATGAATGAAGTATATATTATCTCTGCGGCAAGAACTCCTATTGGGAGTTTCGGAGGATCGCTTTCAAGCCTTTCAGCAAGCAGCTTGGGTGCTGCCGCAATCAAAGCTGCGGTTGAACGTGCAGGTATCAACGCTGATCAGGTGCAGGAAGTATTTATGGGTAATGTATTATCGGCAAACCTCGGACAAGCACCTGCTACACAAGCGGCAAAATTTGCCGGACTAGGAGATATACCGGCCACAACGATCAATAAAGTTTGTGCCTCAGGAACAAAGGCAATTATGATTGCTGCCCAGAGCATTGCTTTGGGGGAAAATGATATTGTTATTGCCGGTGGAATGGAAAGCATGAGTAATGTGCCTTACTATCTGGATAAAGCTAGGAATGGCTATCGCCTGGGAAACGGACAAATCACTGACGGACTTATAAAGGATGGCTTATGGGATGTTTATAACGATTTTCATATGGGTTCTGCGGCAGAACTGTGCGCCGATGAATGTCATATCAGCCGTGAAGAACAGGATGCATTCGCAATAGAATCGTATCAACGCTCACAATCAGCACAGGCAAATGGTAAGTTTAAAAATGAGATTGTACCTATCGAAATTAAGGACCGCAAGGGTGATGTAAGTCTGATTGAGCATGATGAAGAAATCCATGCTGTTAAATTTGATAAAATTCCTTTACTGAAACCCGTTTTCAAAAAAGATGGTACTGTCACAGCTGCAAACGCCTCCACCTTAAATGATGGTGCTGCAGCCTTGGTTCTCATGAGTAAAATTAAAGCCGAATCATTAGGTTTGAAACCATTAGCCAAAATTCTATCTTTTGCGGATGCCCAGCAGGCTCCGGAATGGTTTTCGACCACACCATCAAAAGCAATACCCAAAGCATTGAATCGCGCAGCAATCAAAGCTTCCGAAGTAGATTTTTATGAGATTAATGAAGCGTTTTCGGTGGTTTCATTGGCAAATAACCGAATACTTGAACTTGATTCGTCTAAAGTTAATGTGAATGGCGGGGCTGTTTCTATGGGTCATCCACTTGGCGCCTCGGGTGCGCGGATCGTAATCACCTTGTTGAATGTGCTTCAGCAGAATGGCGGAAAGATTGGTGTGGCCGGAATCTGTAACGGAGGCGGTGGAGCAAGTGCGATTGTTATCGAAAATAGGCAATAGAACACCATGAGAATTCTTTTTATAATTTTAGGATGGTTAATTTTTACTTCTGGAAATGCCGAAGCTCAGCATTCTGATGGTAATAAAAACCAGCAGAATTTACTAAATCTTCAGGATAGTCTCTTGGTTCTAAGTTACAAGATGATCAATGACAGCATAGAACCTGAACGTTATAATGCTAATTACAAATTCATTAAAACTCTAGTCAGTTCCTTAAAAACACCCTATTCTTTTAATTTCCCGTTCGATTCACTGAAGACTATCTCAATTCAGTCTTCACCAGATAAAAGATTCAGGATTTTTAGCTGGCATGTGATGAATAATGATGGCAGCTACCGTTATTATGGCACCATCCAAATGAATAATCCTGATGGTAAACTACAAATGTTCCCGCTGGTCGATTATACTCCTGCCATAAAAAACAGTGCAGATACGGTTACTACATTTGATAAATGGTTTGGAGCTCAGTATTATCGAATTATATCCGTCTTGAATAATGTTCAGACTCCTTATTATGTATTACTCGGCTGGAAAGGTAATACCATCAGATCAACGAAAAAAGTAATCGAAATCCTTTATTTCAAGGACGGAAAAGCCTATTTTGGGATGCCTGTTTTCGACGGTGACAAAGAGCAGCCGTTTAAAAAGCGGGTAATTTTTGAGTACGACCGCAGAGCAACAATGGTTCTAAACTACGATTCATCCCTAAGTACCGTAGTTTTCGACCACCTCGCCCCACCTGATCCCAAATTAAAGGGAAGATTCGAGCTCTATGGCCCTGATTTCTCTTACGATGGTTATCGGCTTGTTAATGGCAGGTGGAAATTTGTACAGGATTTGGAACTAAAAAATGATCCTACAGATCAGGATGATAAGTTCAATGATCCGAGGAAGATGAAGGGTAATTGATAGTGGAGAGTTGAGAATTGAAAGTTGGCACCCGATAGGTATCTGGTTTACAAATTAAACACATAACACGCATCAGATAACGGGTAACAGCATTTAAGGTGAAACCGCCTGCATCATCAATCCTGAAATATAAGCGCCATAAGTTCCGATTACATAACCGAAAACGGCTAATAAAACACCGATTGGTGCTAAAGAGGGATGAAAAGCACTGGCTACCACCGGTGCCGAGGC
>Ga0194133_10008444_pt1 | contig 12002 bp, 14 predicted proteins | sample TA2KigOf40mmetaG_FD_155448 | JGI IMG/M metagenome (GOLD analysis project Ga0194133, IMG submission 155448) | Freshwater microbial communities from Lake Tanganyika, Tanzania - TA2015055 Kigoma Offshore 40m | ecosystem: Environmental > Aquatic > Freshwater > Lake | place: Tanzania: Lake...
CGTCGGCAGTGATGACCGAGTCATCGCACGAGACGTGGATGCCGCGATCGTGGTGGAGGAAGGCATCGGCGATCCTCGACAGGCGTGATTCCGCTTCGGCCGCGTCGATGGAGATGGGCTCATCGGCGAGATTGCCACTGGTCATGACGAGGACCTCGGGGACCCAGCCGTCGGGCCGCTGCGGATGCGGACGGAAGAGTAGGTGGTGCATCGGTGAGTAGGGAAGCATCACGCCGATGCGCGACTGGCGTGGAGCGACGCAATCGCTGAGCCCGACGTCGCGGGCGTCCGCGAGGACGATGGGCGCCTCGCGTGATTCCAGCAGCGCGCTGGTGTCGCCTGCGAGATCGGCAATGCCGGCGGCGATGTCCGTGTCGCGCGCCATGACAGCGAATGGCTTGCTGCCGCGCTGCTTGCGCTCGCGCAGGCGGGAAACAGCTGCGGGTTGACGCGCGTCGCATGCGAGGTGGTAGCCGCCGACACCCTTGATGGCCACGATGCCGCCGGACTCCAGTGCCTTGAGGGCCGCGGCGACTGCTGCGTCACCGCGGGCACGCGAGGCCCCGTCCGTGAACTCCACCTGCGGTCCGCAATCGGGGCATGCGGTCGGTTGTGCGTGGAAGCGCCGGTCGCCGGGGTCGTCGTACTCGGCTTGGCACGCAGGGCAGAGCGGGAATGCCGCCATCGTCGTGAAGGGCCGGTCGTAGGGCAGGCCGGTGACGATGGTGTAGCGCGGACCGCAGTGGGTGCAGGCGATGAAGGGGTAGCGATAGCGCCGATCTGCCGGGTCGGCCAGTTCGCGCAGGCACTCCGCGCAGGTAGCGGTGTCAGCCGGGATGGACGTCGAGCCTTCGCCATCGGAGCTCGAGACGATCCGGAAGCCCGTCTCGTCCGGCACCGGGGGGATCGCCGTCGACGACACCTCGTCGACCCGGGCCAGGGGCGGTCCGATCCCCAGCGCAGCCGTGAAATCAGCCAGGAGCTCCGGTCGCCCCTGGGCCTCGATGAACACTCCCGAGGCGTCGTTGCCGGCGAAACCTGTCAGGCCTCGCGCGAGCGCTTCGGCGTAGGCGAAGGGTCGATAGCCCACGCCCTGCACGACGCCGGTGACGCGGATGATGACGCGCGCTAGGCGAGCGTCCACAGCATCACCCGATTGTTGCCGCTATCGGCGACGACGAGGAGATCGCCCTGGAGGCAGATCCCGTAGGGCCAGCACAGTGAGTCGTCGGCGACGGCATCCCAGCGGTTCTCTCCATTGGCATCGAAATCGGGCTGGGCGAGCACATGATCGGCGGGCTGAGCCGCTCCCTCGCGCGGCAGGGAGTCCCAGATGAGAATGCGGTTGTTGGACGTGTCGGCCACCGCCAGTCGGCCGCGCGAAACGGCGATGCCGTAGGGAAAGCGCATCCGCGATGCACCCTGTGGCCTGTTCTTGAACTCCTCGGCTGTGTCGAAGCCGTTCTGGCCGAGGACGAGGCACGCGTCGGCATCGCCCTCAGGATGAGGTGTCCATCCGAGCACCCGGTGGTCTCCGGCATCGGCCACGTAGAGCGTCCGTGCATCGCCTGCGATTGCATGTGGCCAGCGGAAGCTGACCGGTCCCGGCTGACCTCCACGGTTGTCTTCACGCAAGCCCGGTGAGTCCTGGCCCAGGAGCATGTCAGCGGGACGTCCGGGCTCGGGGATGTGGGGACCGCGCCAGCCGAGCACCCGGCGGTTGCCCGTGTCGGCCACCCAGAAGCAGTCGCCCACGACCGCGAAGCCGAAGGGCCAGTAAAAGGACGACAGGGTTGGCTCTGCGCCCGCGTTGGGCTCCACGCTGACGTCGTCAGGCTGCCCGACGACGGCGATGGGTGCGGCATACGACTGGTCGGGGATGCCGTCGAAGACGAGGAGCCGATGGTTCCACCCGTCGGCGACGACGAGGTTGCCGTCGATGACGTCGACTCCGGTGGGCAGGTGCAGCCCGCGCTGGGGGCCTTCGCCGCTCGCCTGCGGTCCTTCGCTGGAGAAGTCCCGCTGGCCCAGGACGACGTCCGCGTCCTGCCCGTCCGCGGTCGGCAGTGCATGCCAGATGAGTACACGCTGGTTGCCGGTGTCGCTGACGACCAGGCACTCGCCGTCCGACCACGCACCGCGGGGGGCGTACATCGTCGCCGCGGTAGGGACCGCTGCGGGCAACTGGAGCCCGCCGGGCGAATGCGCGCCGAGCCGCCGGAGAGGGCGCGGCATCAGCTTGCCGGCGCCCCGATGCGGATGGTGTCGAGTGCGATGAAGGTGCCGCTGGATGGCGGGGCGACCTCTTCCACCGCCCGAAGGCCGGTGACGCGGCTGAGGAGCGTGCCTCGGATCTCCTCCTTCACGCTGTCGCTGGGGGCACTGCAACCGGTGGCGAAGCGCACATAGGCGACGTCGCCCTCGACACGGTCAACCTCAAACTCCACCGAGCTCGCCATGAGATAGGGCCTGATCTGCTCGACAGCGCGCAGCACGTCGAGTGTGAGATTCGCCTTGACCAGGCCATGCGACACGAGAAGCGCCATGACCTCGGGCTCATCGACGGCGGCGAAGAGGATGTCCTGCCCGCGTGGATCGGACCGCAGCATGCGCACGAGCACCATCAGTCCCACTCGGTTGAAGGCGGTGATGGCCTCCACTGTCTCGTCGAGCAACGCGGAGACCTCGGGGTCCTGGTGATGGATGCGGTCGCGCAGTTCGTCGACGCGGCGCGCAAGGTCGTCGAAGGACTCCGGGGCGGCGTCGTCTGAGGTGCTGCCGTGATGTGAATGGTCTGTCATGGCTGTCCTTCTGTCATGTCCGGTGGCTGTCATGCCCCGGTGCGCTAGTGGTAGACCATCTGTCGCTGGATAAGTTGTGCGGTCTGGGTGGCCAGCACCTCGGCGAAGGCTGCCCGCGCCTGCCGCTGCATGACCTCCGCCACGCTCCCACCGGGGTCGGCGGGCAGAGTGCGGCGCTCGAGTGCCTCGAGCACGAAGCATGCGGCACCTGTCCCGGTGAGCAGGTGCTCCTCGAAGAAGTTGTCGACGTACTCGCCGAGCCACACTCCGTCGCCTTGAGGGTCGTCGTTCAGTCGATCGAGGGCTGCCTGCTCGCCACCGCACCGGTGGACGATGCGCTCGGTGAAGTTGCCCGTGGCTTCTTGGAGGAGGAGCTCGAACTGCTGGCGAAGGTAGAGCTCCATCAGGCACCCCTCCCGGACGCGGCCGAAGTCACGGCCTCGTCGAGGCTGGCGAGAATCTCGTTGACCGTCGCCACTCCTTCGGAGTCGCCGTACGACTCGAAGATCCGCCGTGATCGATCGAGGCGCTCGCGAGCGTCGCTGAACACGCCGAGGTGGCCGAGGGCATTGCCCTGGTTGGCCAGGATGCGTGCGGTGCCGAGAGGGTCGCTCTCCTCGGAGCGGTACTGCAAGAGCTCCTCGTAGAGGTGCACGGCCTCGTCGAGGTTGTCCTCTTGATGCACGCTCGGGAGGTACTGCAGGGCGTTGGCGAGATTCATCTGCGTGCTGGCCCACAGTGCAGGATGAGTGTCGGGTCGGTAGACGCGCAGAGCTGCTCGCAGCGAGGTGACGGCGACCCCCACCCGCAGGCGATCACCCTGGCTCGACATCGGGATCACGAGGTAGGCAAGGGCGAGGTGGGAGTTGCAGGCGGCGAACTGCTCGGGGTGGGTTTCCTCGCCGAAGACCTTCAGTGCCTCATTGAGGTCCTGCGTCACCCCAAGCAGGAGCCCGGGGTTGCGCGTCGACATCTCCTGCCGCGCGAGCGCCCGAGTGACGTGGAGCTCGCCCCACAGCTCTGCCGGGGCGTAGAACCGCACGTCATCATCGAGATGCCGCGGGATGAGGCGCAGTGCGGCGTCCACCGCGTCCGAGGCCGCTTGCGGACTGCCGAGGCTTTCGCGAAGGAGCTCTGCCCGCGTGGCGAGGAGAGATGCGGCGAGGATCATGGAGCCCGCAGCCTCTGCTGCGTCGGCGCCCTCGTTGAGTTCGTCGACCGCGGCCTGGACGTCACCCCGCTCAAGGGCGGCGGAAGCACGCGCAGATCGCACGACAGCGGCGATCTCGCCGGTAGTGCTCGCCACCTCGGGGGCGGCGTCACGGACACCCACGCTGTACGCCGCGACCGCCGCGAGGGCCGCAAGATCGGGATCCGACGGGGTGAATGCTTCCCACACGCCATCACCACCGACGAGCACCGCACGGTTGTAGCGAGCGATGTCGTCGTCGCCGGTGACATGCTCGGCTGCCTCGGCGGGGGAGTCCGCCAAGGCAAGGCGCACGGCGTCCCACCCGGGGGGCCACTTCTCCGGCACGACTCCTCGGAGCAACTGTCGGCGCACTGCATCGTCCGACCCGGGCATGACGAGCATGCCGGCGGGCCAGGGCAGGACGCCCAGGGGCTGCGGTCGCTGGATCACGTGTCCTCCGGTCAGCGGCGGATGAACCGCCGCGCGTTCCTCTCGATGATGCGCCCGGCCTGCTCAGCCTGGCTTTGCTTCGGATAGTCGCCCACCTTGCGGCGCACTGCGCCGGAGACGAGGACGACGTCGAGGTAGACAATCCACCTACCCCGCTCCTTCTCCACATGTGCATCTGCGGAGAGGGCCTCCTCGACGTAGGGGAAGTCGGGTGCGTGCCACTCCGGCGCAGTCCACTCGGCCACGGTCACTCACCTGCCTCCCACTCCATGAGAATGCTGCTGGCCACCTGCTCAACCGATGCTTGCACGGCGGGGCTGAGCGGGGCCCCGATCTCGAAACTCTCTCCCTCGATGAGCCACACCGTGACGTCCTCCGGGTATTCGTCCTTCAGGAGCCACTGGGCGAAGCCGAGTGCCTGGTCCCACCGGAAGCGGTGCAGGTTGCCCTCCGGGGGGCGCAGGTCCGTCAGCTCGGCGCCAGGCACGCGATGGACAGTCCCGGGGTCGACGCCGATGGACGATGCGTCCACGACGACCACCCGGCGGGCTCCCTTCATGGCGAAGGCCACGTCCATGCCCGCGGTGCCCCCGTCGATCAAGCGAACCCCTTCGGGGGTGCCTCTTTCGGCGAGCAGGCGCACCAGGACCGGGCCCGCTGCGTCATCCCCTCGCAGGAGATTGCCGCAGCCGACCACGAGCGTGTCGGTGGGTGCTGGCCCGTACATCTGTCCCTTCATACCGGGACCCCGGTGCTCGCGCACCGGGGTCCCGGAAGCCGAACTGCAGTCGTGCGGCTGGCTGTCAGCCGCCACCCATCTTGAACTTCGCGAGCTGGCGTCCGGTCTTGCCGTCGTAGGCGTGAACCGTGCACACCAGGCACGAGTCGTAGCTGTGTGCCACCTGACCGAGCTCCACGGGGAAGTCGGGGTTCTCGATGGGGGTGCCGATGAAGGACTTTTCCATCGGACCGAGTGCATTGGAGCCATCGCGCGGGCCGATGTTCCAGGCCGTCGGGGTGACGACCTGGTAGTTGGCGATCTTGCCCTTCTCGATGACGATCCAGTCGCTCAGCGAGCCACGCGCCGCCTCGGTCGAGCCGAAGCCCTTGCCCTCCTGCGGCTCCGCCGGCTTCGCGTAGAAGTCAGCATGCAAGTCAAGCTCGCCGAGCCACTCCTGGACCTTCTTGAAGTACTTCGGTGCCTCGTGCATGCGCGCGAGCACCCGTGTCATCACGTTCGGACCGATCTGATCGATCACGTTCTTGATGAACGGGTCGTAGTCCTGGTGGGCCGCTGCGTCGGGCCTGGCCGCCATCATCTGTCGAGCAAGCGGGCCGGCCTCGAGCGGGACGTAGCCAAGATTCGGCACGTCGTAGCGGGGGGACTTCGCCCACGAGTACTTCTGCTGGGCCTCGCCCTCGACCGGATCGATGGGATCGGTCACGCCCTCCCACGGGTGCCGACTGCCGGTGCCCTTGAAGAAGGAGTGCGTGATGTCCTCGGTGACTCGAGCCTGATCGAAGTCGAAGAACTGGCCCTTGGCGTAGATGCCCGAGCGGGACTGGAGCGCCGCGTTGCGTCCCTCGACCGTGGGGTGCTGGTAGAGCTCGGGGTCGAGGAAGGTGCCGGTGGCGAGGTAGTTGTCGTAGCCCACGCCGTACTTGTCTAGGCCGATCTCCATGGCCCAGCGAAGGAAGAACGCGCAGTCACTGTTGTTCTGAGACTCGTTCTCGTCCATCCAGGCGAGCACGTCGTCCCATGTCTTGTTCTCCAGCCAGCGATCGACGGAGCAGCCGAGCCACTCACCCTCGAGCCACTCGCGACCCCAGTGCTCCAGGATCGCCAGGGACCGGGTGAGGTCCGACAGTGTGGGTGCGCCCATGACACCGCCGGGGATCATGAAGGACGAGTGTGGCCACTGCCCGCCGAAGATCGCATAGATCTCCACCGGGAGCTGTGACATCGTCACGCCCTTCTGGTAGCTGGTGCCGACGTACGGCGCGAAGCGGCGTGCGGCTTCCTCGTAGGAAGAGCGCCGGCGTACTGGGCGGCGGTGAGGTCCGGGCCCATGATCGCGTAGAACCAGCGAGGGATGCTCTGGAGCGTCTCGCAGGCCTGGGCGATGTTGCGCACGCGCGTCGCGTTGGGTGGCACGTAGGTCGCCCAAGCGGTGTCGAGGGCGTAGCACGCCTTGTAGAGGTGGCTACCGCCGCAGATGCCGCAGATGCGCGGCGTCATGATGAGGCCGGCCTGCGGATCCTTGCCCTTGAGGATGATTTCGAACCCGCGGAACATCGCCGCGGTCGTCCACGCGTCGGTGACCACCCCATCGGTGATGGTCACGCGCACGTCGAGGTCGCCCTCGACCTGCCCGAGCGGGCTGACATTGAGGTCCATGACTGCCATGTGATTGATCTCCTGTTTCGCTCGGTGAGGGGTCAGACGACGAACATGTCTTCCTTGGACCACTGCGGCGCGACAGCGCGCGACAGTCCGGCCAAGGCCATGTAGGAAGCGGGGTCCATGCCGGTGGGCTCGTCCTTGGGGATGACGCCCGCCACCTTCTGGGTCTTGAAGACGGTGCCGAGCTCGAGGTCACCGAAGGGATACCCGGGTTCGGTGCAGCCGGTGCAGGGGTGGCCCGCGCGTGTCTTGGAGGACTGGCGGTTCCACAGGATCCGGTTGCAGGGGCTGTGGGTCATTGGGCCGCGGCAGCCGAACTCGTAGAAGAGGCAGCCGCTGCGCATGCCCTGACCGAAGCTCTTGGGATCCTGCTTGTAGTTGTAGAACTGGACGCGGGTGCACCCGGTCTGCGTGAAGGTCGTGAAGAACGTGCGTGGACGGTGGAGCTCGTCAAGGTCGAGGTCCTTGGCGCGACCAGCAGCGAGCGCCACGATGATCTGGGAGATCCAGTCGGGGTGGGCGGGGCAGCCGGGGATGTTGATGACCGGCAGGCCGAGCCTGCTGACGAAGTCGGGGCCGAGGTAGCCGCCCTTCTTGCCGCCGCGGTCGAACTGCAGGCCACGACTCTCAGACGGATTGGGTGGCACCGCGGGCAGACCGCCCCAGGAAGCGCAGTCACCGATCGCGACGACGACGCCGGCCTTGGGTGCGATGTCGCTGACCCAGTCCTTCATTGGCCGCTCGGCGAACATGTCCATGCGCCCCGTGCCGTTGGGGCCCTCAATGACAGTCCCCTCGAACACGAAGATGTCGCATTCCTTCTCGCCCTTGGCATAGGACCAGAAGATGTCCTGGGCAGCCTTCCCGAGCTCCATGGAGAGCGTGGGGTGGTAGACGACTTCCAGACCGAAGTCGACGATCAGGTCGACGACGGATGGCTCTGCTGCGTTGATGAACGACATCGTGTTGCCGCTGCAGGCACCTCCCTGGAACCAGAGTACGGACGCCACTATGCCTCCTGTGGGGTGAGACGGCTGTCGTCGGCGGGCACCGAGGACAGGAGCTGGTCGAGCAGTGAGTCGACGCCAGCGCCCGTGCGCGACGACGTCTCGATGATGGGTGCAACCGGGTTGACGGAGCGCAGCGCGTGGTACGCCGACTCCGCATCCCACTCCACCGCGTCAGCGATGTCCGTCTTCGTGACGACGATGACATCGGCGGAGTGGAAGATTTGGGGGTACTTCAACGGCTTGTCCTCGCCCTCCGTGACCGAGAGGAGGGCGATGCGGGTGTCTTCGCCCAGGTCGAAGCCTGAGGGGCACACGAGATTGCCGACGTTCTCCACCACGAGTAGATCCAGAGAGGCAAGATCCCAGCCGTTTAGGTGCTGGCTGACCATGTCGGCTTCGAGGTGGCACATGCCCTCGGTGACGATCTGCCTCACGGGCGCGCCAGACCGGGCCAGGCGCCGTGCGTCGTTGTCCGTGGCGCAGTCGCCCACAAGCGCGGCTGCGGCCACTCCGCGCTGCAGGGCCAGCCTGAGAAGCGCTTCAAGCAGTGCCGTCTTGCCCGTGCCAGGACTCGACACCCAGTTGCTCACGCGCACGCCGGAGTCGGTATACGTCGCGCGGAGTGCTGCGGCGTGGAGGTCGTTCTTCTCCAGGATGCCCTTCTTGAGCTCGACGATGCGGGTCACGGGCTCACCACCGCAGGCTCGTCCTCAAGCACGAGCGAGAGGATCTCCATGTCCTTGCCGTCGCGCACGTCGTTGGATGGAGCCCCGCACGCGCTGCATGTGAAGTCCGTCGTGCCGAGCAGGATGCGATCGGCGTCGCACGGGGCGCAGTGGATGACGACCGGTGCGCGCTCGATGTGGAGGGCGGCGTCGGCGAGAGGCGTGGCCTGCGCAGCCACGTCGTAGGCGTAGGTGAGTGCCTCGGGTACGACACCCGAGAGGACTCCGATGCGCACGCGCACCTCGAGGACCCGTGGGGAATCCTCGGAGAGCGCCTCGACCACTGTCGAGACGATCGCGTGGGCGACGGAGAGCTCGTGCATGTTAGGCCTGTGACTGCTGACGGCCGAAGGCCTTGGCGAAGGCGAAGAGGAAAGCAAGGCCTTCCTGAACGCCCGGGTCCTTGAGCTCGCGCAGGATTGCGAAGGCCCCGCCGACCTGGGCCTGCTTTCCGCGCGTCGCGGCATCTGCCTCGACGGCGGCCTGTCCGACGCGTCCGATCACCTGCACGACCTCGGGCTGGAGCACGGGCGAGTCGAGGAAACTCGTAATGGTGTCGCTTCTCTCGGCGAGGGCCGGTGCGAGCGGCGCGAGTGCGGCAAGGCTTCCGATGGCACCGCCGATGGCGCTCTCGTCGCCCGCGCCCTCGACGCGCAGCTGGCGCACCAGGCCGTTGACGTTGTCGGCGATCTCAGGTCCGCGCTGCAGCAGTGCGGATGCCATGGTGGACAGCGCGGCGAGTGTAGGTGCATTCGCCACGATCACGGCCAGGGCCTGGCGCGTCTCGGGATCGGCGAGCATCGCCTCGAGGGGATCGGTCGATGTGGGCAGATCAGGACTCAGGGTCACGGCCACCTCCGAGGAATGAGCGTCTCGGCGCTTGTGCGCTTGGGAGGAAGGTAGGGATTAGTCGGGTGCCGTGTCCCTCATTTGTGAGGAAAGGTGACCTTCATGTCCCGTTATGCGGGACAAGTCCGCTTCTGGGCTGATGCATTCAGATCTCCCTGACACCCGTGTGAATCAGGGGGCGAGTGTGACAAGCGATCAGGCCGGATTGAGGTTGGCGATCGCGATGATCTGCCAGCCGGACTCCCCGCGGCGCCACACCGTCAGCCGCGGAGCGGGCTTGGTCGAGAGGCGTGATCCATTGATCGTCTCCTCGACGGACAGCCAGTGTGTGGCCACAATCGTGTCGCCGGCGCGCGTCGAAGAAAAGTCGGTGAGGGAGAGTTGGCCGAGATCCTCTCCCTTGAGCATCTCCACTTCTTTGGCCTTGTCGCGCGGGCCGTCGGTGTGGACGGATTGGAAGTCCGCGGCGAGGATGGCATCGACGGCGGCCCAGTCCTTGCTGGCGACAGCACCGACGAACTCGCGGTAGAGGGCTTCGCCATCGGCCTGAGGATCCTGCATCGCGCTCATGTGGTCTCCCGAAACAAGGGGACGCAGGGCGTCCGGGGCCACGGACGCTATCAGGCGGGGGCGGTGAGCGACCAGGTTTCGCCGGACACCCGCAGCGGGATGCCGGACTTGCCGCGCTCGCCGACCTTCACGCCCAAGACCTGATGGAGCTGGATCGTGTTGATGTCGAAGCCGAGACGTGAGGCCGCCATGTAGAGGCGCCACACGCGCGCCGTCGGCAGGCCGGCCTCGGCCACGCACGCATCCCAGTTGCGCTCGAGGTTGTCGCACCAGTGCTTGAGGGTGAGGGCGTAGTGCTCGCGGAGGTTCTCCTCGTGACGGATCTCGAATCCCGCGTTGTTCATCTCCATGATGATCTCCCCGGGAGGTGCGAGCTCGCCGTCGGGGAAGACGTAGCGGTTGATGAAGCTGCGCTTGAAGTGCGTGGGCCACTTGTCGTCGGGGCGCGTGATGCAGTGGTTGAGCAGTCGGCCCTCGGGGCGGAGCTTGCCGTAGAGGAAGGAGAAGTAGGACTCGTAATTGGCGCGGCCGATGTGCTCGGTGAGGCCGATGGAGGAGACGGCGTCGAAGCCGGTCTCCTTGACGTCGCGGTAGTCGCTGTGGCGTATCTGAGCGACATTCCCTAGGCCCGCGTCCTCGATGACGCGCTGACCCCACTCGGCCTGCTGCTTCGACAGGGTCACGCCGATCGCGCTCACGCCGTAGTTCTTGACCGCGTGGAGCACCATCCCGCCCCAGCCACAGCCGACGTCGAGAAGGCGCATCCCGGGCTGGAGATTGAGCTTGCGGCACACGAGGTCGAACTTCTCCTCCTGCGCCAGCTCGAGCGATGCGTCCTCGGTCGGGAAGACCGCGCAGGTATAGGCCATCGATGGGCCGAGCACCATCGAGTAAAAGGTGTTGCTCACGTCGTAGTGATGATGGATCGCCTCGGCATCACGGCGCTTGGAGTGGCGACGGCCGCCGAGTGCTCGCTCCTGCGGTGGCGGGTCAGGGCGGACGAGTGCGTCCTTGGCGAAGCGCTTGACGAGCCGAGCGCGATCGACGACCGACACGTGGTCGAGCGGCAGGGGGTAGAGGCGGCTGAGGGCCTCGTAGACATCGCCATGGATCTCCAGGTCGCCGGTGACGTAGGCGCGCGCGAGACCGAGCTGGTTGGGTGACCCGGCGATGTAGTGGACTCCGCGGGGATTGGTGACCTCGAGGACCACCTCGGCCCCGATGAGACCGGTGCTCGACCCGTCGTAGGCCTTGAAGCCGACGCGGCGATCGGATGGGACGACAGTGGCGAATGCCGTGGCGAGATCCATGGCTCCTCCCGAGACCGTGCTGTGCCTATCGGCGGCGGACGACCTTGTCGTAGAGGTCGAGCAACCGCGAGGACGCATCGTAGGCCCCCTTGAGGTCCTGGTAGGCCCCGCCTCCGTAAATACTCCAGAATTCCTCAGGCGAGTAGTACGCCGAGGAGTAGAGGGACTTGCGTCCGTCCATCTGCGTCACGACCTCCTCGATGCGCCGGTTCACCCGGCCCTCGGCGGGGTCCACGCCCGGGGGCAGGGGCACGGTGGACCAGAAGCCGACGTTGACATAGGTGATCTCAGGATCGAACTCATACAGCGGCCAGCGGGCGGCCGGATCGCGTTGTCTGAGGGGGCATACCCACACGGGCTCGATGCCCACCTCTCGGTGGAAGAAGTCGAGGAAGTCGGCGAGGCGGTCGATGGGCACCTCGATGTCCTGCACGACCTCCTCGCGCGCGGGCTTGCGGCGCACGCGCGCCGCCTTGGCGGAGAACTGCGTGCGCCGGTCCCACTTGATGATCTTCCAGTAGACGTCGCTGCGCAGCTTCCCCTTGGGCCAGAAGCGGCGCACGAACGGCTTCTGCGTGCCGAAGGCGCGCGAGCACCAGAACCAGTCGGTGTCCCAGCGCCAGATGTAGTCGTGGATGGTGAGCAGGTCCTCGCGCTTGCTCGGGATCGACCGGTAGTAGATGTCCATGCC
>Ga0194133_10008445_pt1 | contig 12001 bp, 8 predicted proteins | sample TA2KigOf40mmetaG_FD_155448 | JGI IMG/M metagenome (GOLD analysis project Ga0194133, IMG submission 155448) | Freshwater microbial communities from Lake Tanganyika, Tanzania - TA2015055 Kigoma Offshore 40m | ecosystem: Environmental > Aquatic > Freshwater > Lake | place: Tanzania: Lake Tanganyika...
TTTTGCGGCAAGCATGGAATATAGTTTCCTGCCTTAAACCCCTCTTAATCTTCCTGCCTACCCCTTTCCACCGAGCGGACCGTAGGTCCGCGTTTGTCCCACCCCCTCGGGCAACATGGGAGGATGATTAATTGGCTGGAGAGGACAGAAACGGTGCTTCTGCTGGCGCTGTGGGGGACGGTGCTGTGGCTGTGCCTGAAGGTGGCGTTCTGGGTGCTGAGCCTTTTGCGGAGCGGATTCATGATGCTGGTGGACGCACTACGATGAAGGACCGATTGAACCACGAGATGGATGAGGACGTTTTGCACCACCGGATGGAGCGCAAGAGGATGTTTGGCGTCACGGACCGGAAAGGGTTTGAAAAGGTGGTGTGTGCGGGACCGGTGGACGGATCGGAGGTGTGGCTGGTGATGCTCTTGGGCCAAAAGGATGGAATCAACTGGGTGGAACTGGTGCATCACGACCAGGGGGTGAGGCCGGCCGGAAGGATCCGGAGAATCGAGGCACAGGGGACGCGGGAGGAGGTTCTGCTCAAGGCGGCGTGCCTGGTGTTTTATCCGGACTTTTTCCGGGGGGTGCCCTTTTCGTTCGGCCACCTGGAGGTGTTGGCGGAGCGGGTGGACCGGGTGCTGGATCTGCAAAAGGAGAGGCTAATTTTTCAGGTGTTGAAGATGGTGGAGTACGAGCTGGGAAAACGGTTTCGTCACCTCGCGTTCTGGGAGGGGGACTTGAAACGGATGAATTTGGAGAAGAAATGAAGAAAATGGCGGCGGTTTTGGTACTGATTCTTCCGGCGCTGGGTCATGGGGAAGAGGAGGGGCTTTGGGCGGGGCGGGGAGGGGGCTATGAGATCGGCAACACGATTCTTTGGCAGGATGGGACGACGACGAGACGGATCGGCAACGCCTGGATTTCCAACGACGGCCAGACGTTGTACCGAATCCGAAACTACTGGCTGGAGACGACTCCGCGGAAATAAGTAGTTTTTTTGCTCTTCTTATTTAAAGACCGGCCGCAGCCGGTTTTTAAGCTCATCCTTTGAAAGGCGATCCAAGACAATTCCACCTCCCATAAAGTTGGCCGAGCGCCCGACTTCCTTGATGACATCGCCCTTCACGCCGCCAAGTTCATGAACCAGCTCCAAAACGGCCAAAAGGAGGGGACGGCACATCCCGATCCTTCTTTCCAAAAGAGCAGATTGAATATCCTGTAGCGAAAGAAGAACGGGAAGGAGTTCGTATGGATCAGGCCTAGTATCATCAAAGCAAACATGTCCAAACCACCAAAGGCGACCTATCGAATTACGAAAGAGACGTTCGATGGAGTCTCCCCTCATGAAAAACCTTGTTAAGATAACTTTCTGCTTATTTGCACTTTCAACAACGCCAGCACTCCATCTTTTTGCCGAGTACTCAGAAAAAGTGTGATGTGACAGGTAAGTCCAAAGCCGGCCGTCGGCAGCGGAAGAGGGTTTTAACCGTCGTAGCCACCCATGAATTAGCCGAGAGGCCGCGGCATCGTCGGAAGGCCTGAATAGACCTGAAATATTCGGCGGCTCATTGGCCTCGAACCTCGATGAACGGACCGACTCTTTTGGAACCAGTGCCTTGAGATTTTCGGCCTCGTAGGACTTTATCGTGTCCACGTCGGCAAGAGCCTTCTCCATGCCGGAAATTCCCGAGTAAGTCAGAAACTCAACAAACATTTTCCAGAAGTTCCTTCACCTGCGCCATCGAAGCCTTCAGAGGCCCGCGTAACAGATGCTGTACCGCGTCCATGCATTTCTTCGGATCCCCCGTGTGCCATCCTGAAGGGAATTCCTCTGCGGGCAGGCGGCTCAGAATCAGCCGTGCCCAGCGATGCTCGGCCTTGAAGTTTTCGAAGTCCTGTTCGGGAATCGAGCGCAAATGATGCATGGCCTGCAGAAGTGCGGGCATCACGACCGAGTTGGTGAGAATCTTCACAACCTCGTCCGCCCCGCGCAGCCCGGCATAGAGCTCGTATTCCTCAGGGGGAAAACTCACCGTAATAAGGTCCATCTCGGGATCCACCTCCATTTTTAATTGGGTGTCCTCCCCGCGCCTGATGCTGATTAATGACGAAACTTTTTGGATCAGGTCCAGATCAGGGAAAAACTCGATCGACTTTGTATTCGATACCGCCAAAAACGAGGCCGGTTCGACCCCGAATACCGAGCCACCATAGTCTGAATTCTGGTTGGGGTGGGCATAGCCGCCCAGCTCTTTGATGGCGACAATTGCAGCCAGCACTTCCGCCGTTCCGCATAATTTCTCATGCGATAGCAGCTGGTCCAGGGTTCCGTCCGAGGCAAACGGCAAGGTGGTCCGGAAAAAAGTTCTGGGACATTCCAGATGTAAAAGTCCAACCGCTTCGCCCTTTTGCAACAGGGAAGAAAGGTGTGGATCCTCAAAAACTAATTTTCCCGTCAGACGGTAGTCACCCGAAATCGTCCGACTTTCCAGCTCGAAGTCAAAGGCATTGTGGGGAGCGGGCAGATCATCCGAGACCGGCGTTTTGACCGGATGCAGCCAGCTTTTGCCCGCCTCGATTTTCATGGCCGCACGACCACCTCCGCCGTCAGTCCGCCCTGCACATTTTCCCTTGTCCGGATCCGGTATGTTTCCGGCTGCCCAGGGAGAATTCTAACGTTGGTGATATCGCTGCCGGTAAAGGCAACCTTGTGTCCTTTTCCGTCCAGGCACGTATCAATTCGTACCGGCTCCGTGGCGCCATCCTCTCCGGCCAGAAGGATGCGGACATCTCCCTTGAAAGGTGAATCGGAACGGAACACCGCGGTGACCTCATTTCCACTGCCGGATGGGCGAAAAAATCGTGTGCTGATGTTGATGTCTGACGGTTTTCCTCTACCTGTTCCCCCCTGGTTACCCCCCGTGTCCGGCCCCGGGCCTGTTCGAGTTCCGCCGCTCCCGCGGTTTCTTCCTCCGCCCCCAGGTCCCGCAGCCGAGGCAGCCGGCCTTGCCTGAACTGCCGCACGGACCGGGGGTGTTACGGGGACTGGATCCGAAGTGCTTCCGGCAACACCGGTAAAGTCCTCTTCCTCCGGTTGTCCCTCCGGCTCGGGCGGTTCTCCTGGCTCGATATCCAAAAGATCCCTTGGGACGTTGGTTTCATTGATGTCAGTCGAACCAACCTTGGGAAGCAGCTTCACCAGCTCCTCCCGAACCCAAGTCTTTATGTCATCCAGAATCCTTTTTTGTTCGGCGGTCTCTGCTCTTTTCGGGTCAAACTTGTCATGCCGTGGCGGCTCCAGAAACTTGAGAACTTCATTGCCCGCAGGATCGTCACAACTAAAGAGGCCGGAAAAGGGGATCAGGCCCACCCGCGGGGTGTAAAAGTCGATCACCATCCCTGTCTTTCGAACCAGGCAGATTTTTTTTGGCAGACTCTGTTTGCCCACCAAAAGCCGAAGACGGCATTGGCCCGCCGTGGGGACATCGGCTTTGGGAATAAGCACAGCCGCCGGATCGACCAAGGATTGGAAATACGGGTATGCCTCCTGGACAAGGGGAGAGGCTCCGCGCTCCGCTTCCATCAGCGCGGCCAAATTCGATCGTTTGATTTCCAGATCCCCGATTTTGAAAACAATTTTCCCGTCCCAGATGCCGGGCCAAAAGTTGGCCAAAGCCGACCAAACAAACGGCTTTTGCCAGTCCTTCTGGAGGTTCTTGTACCCAAGTATCCAAAGATCCAAACCCGGCTCGTTTCGGAGAAAGTGACTTGGGATTCTTTCAGCGCTGCGGATCGCCTTGTGCAACATCCGCCCTGCATCGTAATCACCGATGAATCCAGTTCCCTGGGTTTCCTTCCCATCTTCACCCTCATGGCTGACCAGTCTCACCACACCTTGAAACGCATGGCCGCCGTCATCCGATTGGGTCGAATAAAGCACCGTGCGCAAGGGGGAACCCGCCAAGGGTGCGTCCTTGCCGATGCCAAAGGCCCCCTGGCTACCAGGGGAGTTTTTATTGGAAACGCCCCTGGATTTCACAAGACCGAACCACGCCCCATTTTTATCCTGATCCGATCCTCCCACGCCTTTTGTCCCGTGATCGGAGACTTTCAAGACATCCAAATGGGGCTTTTCCAGAATTTCTAGGGCCCGCTGGAAAAAGCGAAGAGCCTTGTCCTGTCCCGGCCAGTATCGGATGCACGCGTCAAAGGCGTTCTTCAGGGCCGGTTTGAAATTCAAATCCTTGTCCATCAATACAAACCGTTGAATGGCAAGAACAACGGGCGTGTCATGTCCCGCGGCGGCATCCAAAGAGTTTTGGGCGCATTCGCGGATGATGCTGGTGGCGAAATCCCCCTCGAATGTTTCAACTCCGGCGTCATTCAGGCCAGTGACGGAGCCGCCATTAAGTGGTGGGAATCGAAGATCCATCACTTAATTATTCCTCTGATTAATTACTCGTAAATCAAAAAAGAGCATTCGGGCTAGGACCACAAATGTCCGAGGATCCACCTGTATTATCGGGCTATGAAGCGGGCAAATCCTTACAGCAAAAGTAATTACAGGTTACTGCAAGGATTTTGGCAGGTCTCAATACAGCAGGATGACAACCGCCTTCTTCGGCATGAAGCTTGAAGGGCTCAAAGGATTCCTATCTTGATAGCGCTTAACAACAAACAATCGACCACTGGCTACTCGAACGGGGAATTACATTCTTCTGGCAAAAACGGACTTTTTTACAGGGATGCCTTACGGCTTATCGTCTCCGCGGAAGCACCCGAAAATCATTCCCAAATAGTAAGGGAAGAACTTACCGCAATAGTCTCCCATTGGTTACAAAGTCCTGAGCAGATTCCTATTTTGCTTGATGAAAGTTACAAAGAAAAATGGAATAAGATATTAAACACTTACCAAACCTTTGGAGAAGGTTTGCCCGCTACAGGCCGAAAAACAAAAGTCTCGCGTTGCTTCAGAATTAATTTTTCTGGAATCCCTTTTCCACCACAGAGGAAACCAAAATTTACCTTTATTGACCTTTTTGCAGGAATCGGGGGCTTTAGAATCGCATTGCAGGGCCAAGGCGGAAAATGCGTTTTTTCATCCGAATGGGACCAGGATGCTCAATGGACATATTTCAAAAATTATGGCGAGGTTCCTTTTGGGGATATAAAAAAAATAACTTCCAGGCATTTTACCGACAGTGATCTTAGGAGAATAATTCCTGACCATGATATTCTGGCCGGAGGCTTTCCCTGCCAGCCTTTTAGCAGGGCGGGAGTTTCCGCCCGATCCTCGCTAGGCCAAAATCACGGGTTTCTATGCAAGGTCCAAGGTACTTTATTTTTCAATTTAATTAGAATAGCGAAGGTTAAACGGCCCAAAGTCCTTTTTTTAGAAAATGTCAAAAATCTGCAAACCCATAATGGCGGAGACACATACAACAAAATTAGGGACATAATTGAGAATGATCTTAAATACAGGTTTCAGTCAAAAATTCTCGATTCCTCAAGCCTTGTGCCGCAACGAAGGAAGCGCTGTTACATAGTTGCATTCAGAGATTCAGAATCAGTTGAAATACCTGAACTTACAGGCCCCGCAAAAGCTCTGAGTCAAATTCTTGAAGCGAATCCAAGAGAAAAGTTCACCCTTTCCGACAGGATGTGGCAAGGCCACATAAAGCGAACAAATCGAAATTTACAAAGGGGGGCTGGATTTACGGCCTATGAGGCAGATCTTAACAAGCCCGCAAATACGCTGGTTGCAAGATATTACAAAGATGGGAAAGAATGTCTTATTCCGCAGAAAGACAAAAATCCTAGACTTTTAACGCCAAGGGAATGTGCCAAACTCCAAGGTTATCCTGAGGATTTTATTATGGCCTGCTCAGACTCTCAAATGTACAGACAATTTGGAAATTCTGTGACTGTTCCCGTTATTTCTCATATTGCAAAGGCCATTGTCGCAAAACTTTAATGTTTTTTGAACTAAACAAGAAAAAGCATTTTGGAGCAAGCGCGGGAGCCTATTCATTGGTTACCGCCGACGAGGCTTCAAATTCTCAATTAACTCTTGATGAGTGCGAAAAAAACATTTGTCTGAGGGTTTTGAGGGACCGCATTCCTAGAGGCTCCTTTTCTGAAAAAGGATTTAACGGTTTTAAAGTCACGCTGGAAAACAGCGGCAAAGAGATAGAGCTAAAGTTTAACTATCCAAAAGCTGAATCCCAGGAACTGAGGCTATACCTTGATAAAGACAAGGGGTTTTCACCTACAAAAAACGACACCTGGTTTATTTTCGAAAAAGCGGGGCAACTCCATGTTGGCTTTTTAAAGACAGCGCAGTGGGAAAAGCAGTTCGGAACTCTTCTGTACGAACCTGAGTCCGACTTTAAAACTGTTTGTAGCTTTTTAAAGGAGTACAAAAATAAAAAAGAAGATGAAGTCAGAGGGCGGCCTGAGCATCTGAAAGCGCAAGAATCCCTGAAAAACCTTAAATCATGGATTGAGGAATTTACCGCAAAAAAACATGGGGCTCTTCTAGCATTTAAGGATGGTTTTGGATCCGGACGAGTTATCAGAACGCCATATATTTGTCTTCTCCCGCCAAAGCAGACCGTCGGCAAAGGAGTTTATGTTTCTGTTTGTTTCGGCCGGAACGGTGACGGAGCTGTTTCCGGGTGCGCAAGATCAACGAACACAAAAACAAAAGAACAGCCAATAGTAAGACCCCCGAGTGACGCTGGGTTTATCGACGTTGACGGGTCTCGCGATTCAACCAAATTTAACAATACCTTTTTTAATCCCAAGAGCTTTTATTCTGAAAAGGTAAAATCCGAAGAATTAAAAACACACATACTCGAATCGATTCCAAAGTGCTTAAGTATTCTGAATATGAAGGGTGCCGAAAATATGAAAATTAAAAAAAATGACCTTTTGGAAAAGTTCTCCACTGAACTTGATAAAACTGGTTTTCACTACGAAGACAGCCTACCAGAGCGCCTTATATTAAGTGCCCTAGCTAAGCCGTTTATAATCCTGACCGGAAACTCGGGAACGGGGAAAACAAAAATTGCTGAATACCTGGCGTTGTGGCTTGGAACGGGCGATCGAAAAAACTATGAAATTGTAGCAGTAGGCGCCGATTGGACAGACAACCGGAATGTCATTGGTTTTGTAAACTTCCTTAGAAATAAGGATAAAAAACCCTTATATCAAAAAACAAAAATTCTAGACCTGATCTTGAGGGCAAAAGAAAACCCTGAGTACCCCTTTTTCTTAATCCTTGACGAAATGAACCTGTCTCATGTGGAGAGATATTTTTCGGACTTTCTTTCCGCGATGGAATCTACTTCTGGGACAATTTCACTCCACGACGAAAGGGGCAGCATTCCTGCCTCAGGACTTGAAGGGGAAACAAACAAGGAAATCGCTTTTGAAATTCCTAGGACTGTCAATTTGCCAAAGAATCTTTTTATTCTTGGGACCGTCAATGTTGATGAAACAACCTATATGTTCAGTCCTAAGGTGCTCGATCGCTCCAATGTTATTGAATTTAATATTTCAGGGGATTCATTTTCCCAGTTCTTAGCTGAGACAAAACTTGGACTTGAAAATATCGAATCTGCGCAGGAATCGCTGCAGAAGGAATTCGTTTTATTATCGCAAAAAGCAAGGGCGGGGGAGATTGGTTCTATTAATGATCATCCAAGCTGGCCTGATATTGAAAAGGCTATACGGCAAATCTTTGAAATTATGGAAAAAGATAACCAGGAATTTGGCTTTCGAACTATAAACGAAATTCTTCGTTATCTATCGTTGGACTTAGAGTTGGGCGGCTATGACTCTCAATGGCAATGGCAAGACTCGTTTGATATTCAAATTCTTCAAAAAGTACTGCCGAAGATTCATGGTTCGAGGCGAAAACTCGAGGGTCTTTTGTCCTCTCTTCTGAATTTTTGCTTGGAGGGGAAAAAATCTGATAAGGCCTCTTCTGCTTTGGCGGCAACCGACAAAAAGCCTATTTTTGCTTTAAGTCACAAGAAGTTAACGGGGATGATCAGTATTCTGCGACGAGACCAATTTGTTAGCTTCATTCATTGAGGTAGCTACTTGCCCGAGCCATTTTATTTTTGTAAGGCGCGTTTTCAACTCAACGACGGATATACCTTTTCAATTTGGGATTCGGACATCTCAACAAGCCCCCTTTGGGAAAGGAAAATACCTGCGCTTGAGGAGTACCCGCCCCTAGGCGGGGCTGGTTCTGGAGACGGGAGGTATGGATCGATTGGAATTTATTGCGACGAGAAGCCAGAAGGTGCGCACCGCCTGTTCTTCTATGAGAACACCACTTATCGCTGGCGCATTGAGCACACTTCCAAAAAGACCCTTCCCGGGTACGGCGAAGTGGGGGGAAGCCTAAGGGATTCCCCAAAGGTCGGCCGAAACGTCCTGTGGCGACGTATCGGGTTGGAAAATGAGCCTTTCGGGGAGTTCCGTGTTTCCAACTATCTCGGCACGGCCAGCATCCAGCTGCCTTATTGGCCGAGCCCGATCTATTTCGAGATTCAGTCCAGGAAGATCAATTACCACGAGGATTATCGCAACATGGTCGCAGATGTTGGCAGGCATTGCGCCCAGCTTTTGTTGGATTGGGAAACCCCCACCAGTTTCAGGCTGGAATCCGATGCAACCAAAGACTCCATGGGAATGCTGGAAAAGTTTTTTTTCCTACGCCACGCCCTGGCGAACGATCTGCTCGAAATTCACTTTGAGAACATCGCCAACCGGCCCCATGCCAAGTTGTTAAAGGAGGACGTTTGGATGCCTGCCGGTCTTGCGAACTGTCCCAAGTTTGCGTCCCACCCTTTGAAGTACGGGAGGAATTGGCGTCCGACGGATGACGAGGGGGTGTTCCAGGTCTCAGGCCTTACTCCGGCCGAGATGCTCCATGAGCGGAAGTATGAAAGCTACGATACCCCTCCCAACCGCTTCATCCGTTTTGCCCTGAATGAGTTTCGGGAGGCCTGCGAGCAGGTTATGGAGAGATTCGGCCAAGAACAGGGCACCGCCTACAAGGAGGCCGCTGATTTGAGGGACAAGCTGGACACCGTTTTGGCCAAGCCATTTTTTGACGACGTGGGTGACCTGAATCGCATACCCTTCGAAAACCAAACCCTGCAGCGGCGTGACGGATACAGGGACATTCTCAGCGCTTGGTTGCTTCTGCAAAACGCCGCCAAGCTTAATTGGCCAGGAAAAGATGATTTCTATGATGGCAACAACAGAGACGCAGCCACCCTTTATGAATTCTGGCTTTATTTTGTACTGAGGGAGGTTCTCCAGAAAGAGATGGGAATGAAGGAGTTCAGGCTGGACTCCGGAAAGAACGGGCTCGCCTCACCATTCCGAGACGACGGAATCAACGGGATTAACCTGAAAAGAGGGGAGGAGTCCGTCAGCGTCTACGAGTGGGAGGGGAACGATTGCCCGAAAGTCCGTGTCCACCTGTACTACAACCGCTCCTTCTCCAGACAGGTGGGACCAAAGGATCAATCTGATGGATTGGTCAAAAGCTACCGGTCCGATCCCAAAAAACCCGGAAGCTATAGCAGGATCTTCAGACCGGACTTCAGCCTTGTTTTCTTTCCCGCCTCCTATGCCTCTGGGGGGAAGGCTTCGGTTGCGGAGGACGAGGAGAAGGCAGAGAAGGAAAATGCCATCGGCTTTCTTCACTTTGATGCCAAGTACCGGATCGAGGATCTTACGGAGGCGCTGGGGATGGATGAGGAAAAAAACAGTGAAAAGGATAGAAAGAGATTTCTGGATGACGAAAGGGACGAAACAAAAGCGGCAAACACCTACCGCCGCGGCGATCTTTACAAGATGCATACCTACAACGACGCGATTCGAAGAACAGCCGGTTCCTACGTCTTCTATCCCGGGAAAGGAAATGAGGGAAAAACCGAGTTCTGCCGTTATGAGGAAATCGTTCCTGGGGTGGGGGCATTCCGGATGCTTCCGACTAGGCCGGATCCAGACGGAAAAGAGCGTACAGATGCCCAGTCTTCACGGCTGGTTTTAAAGCAATTTCTCGTTGATGTTTTGCGGCACCACTCCAACCGGTTTAGCAGAGACTTCCGAATCCGTCATTGGACCGGAACGATTCTGGGAGAAACAGCGGCCTTGTATGGCGGCTCAACGAATCCCGAGATTCCCATCGGCATGGAGCCGGCCGCCGATGCGGGCTGTCTGCTTGGCTATGTTAGGCCAGAGGATGAGAAGTTGTTTAAGTCCGAGAAAATCTTCTATTTCCATGCAGTTGAGAGGCCTGGGGCCAAGCCGGTTGAGTTTCCCATTGTGCAAAAAACGTCCGGTAGTTTTCCCAAAAAAGAGGCTGGTAAAGGCCTAAATCTGCCTGCGGTAAAATACTTTTGGGGCCATAACAAACGAAAAACCCTTTCTTGGCTTTGCGAAGTCGACTCAATCAAGCTCGTACACGTTTCCGATATTTGCAAAATTACCGGACGGAAACGAAAGGAGCATAAAGCCGAGTACTACTACCTCGTACGCTGGAAGGACGAAGACCGGGGTGCTCCAGAAGTCTCCGTGCAGGGGCTAGCTGATGTGCGTTCTGGCAAGATCAAGATTTTGCCAATTTCTGAGCTTTTCTCCCGCGGGCCCGTCTTGAGCGGGCCATAATTTGGTGACCGACATCTGGTCGAAATCCAAACGTTCCGAGGTTATGTCTCGGATCCGGGGCAAGGGGAACGAAAAGACGGAGGTGCGGCTGGCGAAGCTGATGCGGGCTGAAGGTATAAGGGGTTGGAGAAGGCATTTACCGATCCCAGGGCGGCCGGACTTCTCGTTTCAAAAGCAGAAAGTGGCTGTGTTTGTGGACGGTTGCTTCTGGCACGGCTGCCCTAGATGTTTTCGGCTGCCCAAGCAGAACCGGGCGTTCTGGAAGGCGAAGATTGAGGGCAACCGGAAAAGGGACCGATCGGTTAACGTCCGGTTACGAAGGCTGGGGTGGAAGGTCGTAAGGATCAAAGAGTGTCAGCTTAAAGATTCGGAGCGGGTGGTTGGTCGAGTTGCCGAGGCTATAGGCTGTAGGCTACAGAGGGCTGTTTAGCGGTTTAGTCATTAGTCATGAAGCGTGGCTCGGATCGAGCAAGCGTTGGCGGGCAAAGAGGGATTTGATTTCACGGGCCAAGGAAGCTTTTGAGATGCCTTTGGCGCGGCCGGATTGACGCATCTTTTCGCGCAGAAGGAGGCCGGAAAGATTTAGCTCTCCCTGGATTCTGCGGAGCTCTGGGCTGGATGGTTGCCGGGTCATGAATTCAGCCGCGTGTTCAGGATCGGGACATGGCGAGGGCGACCATGAGGAAATACGGGAAGAGGTGGGCGAGGAAAAAAAAGCAATTAACTAGGAAGGCGTAAGGCTCGGGCTGTTCGTTAACCTGAACGTGAACGTGAACGGGAGCCAAGGGCTCCGGGTGTTGGAGGACAAGGGAGTCGAGAAGCTCGTGGTTGTTCATTTGTCTTTGTTGATGGCGATGAGGAAAAGCAAAACCCATAAGCCGATAACGAACAGTAGGTGGAAAAGGTCGAAAGTCAGACTGCGCTTGCGCGACTTGTCGTGGCGACGGGATAGGTTTGGAGAACTCATCGCTTGGATATTGCCATCGCAAAGATCATCCAGACGAGCAGGCAGCCGATGACGTGCTGGAGGGTTTTACAGACCACTATTACCAAAAAGGAAACTGGATCAATCATAGTTAGTTTAAGTTTAAGTTGAGGTGAAAGTGGGGGTGGAAAAGAGGTCGGCCTCGGTCAAGAGGCGTTGGTGGTGGTAGGGGAAAGGTCGGTTGTGGGCGAGGGAGCGGATGAGGTGGGGGATGGGTGCGGTTTGGCCGTGGGCGAGGTAGTGCACGATGAGGGGGAGCTCGCGGCGGTGGGGGCCATCGAGGTTGGGGCCGAGGTGCATAAGGAGGCTGACGAGGGCGCATTGGGG
>Ga0194133_10008447_pt1 | contig 12000 bp, 5 predicted proteins | sample TA2KigOf40mmetaG_FD_155448 | JGI IMG/M metagenome (GOLD analysis project Ga0194133, IMG submission 155448) | Freshwater microbial communities from Lake Tanganyika, Tanzania - TA2015055 Kigoma Offshore 40m | ecosystem: Environmental > Aquatic > Freshwater > Lake | place: Tanzania: Lake Tanganyika...
GAAGTCTGTGCAGATTACTATTACCCTGACAGAGTGTGCCTATTTGATTTTTTTTGCAATCCGGAGTTGAAAAATTGCTGGCATGGGCAGCCGGGGATTGAATCTTTGCTCTCAGTCAGGTGTCAACCAGCCATGGCAACCAGAAACCTAGTGATAACCTAACGAACCAAGAAAAGGGTCAAAATTTGAACTGTCTTGTAATGGAACATGACACTTTTTACAGGTCTGAGAACAGTATCAAAAGGTAGCAAAATGCAAGGCGGAATCAATCTGATGGCAACTTTAATGACCAAGTGGAGGGACGTCTGTTGGTTGCAGAAAACTATTGCAGCGTTCAAAGTGAAGTGTGGGAATGAGAGCCAGATTGGCAAACTAGCTTGAAATAACTTTTAAAGTAAGCGCGAAAGAGCTGAAAATTATCATTGAAATATTACGAAATAAGAGATACGGAAAAATTAAAAAAGGATGGTTTATATCAGATTATTCTGCTTATATACAGTGCAAGACAAATTGTCATTTGTACAATAATGAGTGAGACATTTTATCAATTTTTTATGGGCATTATTTGCCATTCATTCTTTAGATATGTGGAGATATATGTCAAAACCACATGACATCTTCATATCACACAATTGCACTTAGTATAAATAGAGAACAAAAAAAAACTTGGTAACTTTGCATATACACTTTTTTTTATTTCTCATTCTCAATGGCAATTTTTCAGTGTCTTTATATTTACAAACACAAAGCAACAGCAAGAATAGGAGGAGGATCCGACCTTGTCACATACTTTCTACAAAATGGTTTCAATAAATTAGATCAATTGAGAAGAACTTAATGTAGTGATTTGATGGCTCTTTATTTTTATGCTGCTCTTCCCCTTTCACCATTTATAAAGAAAAAATGTTAACTTTATACTCTCATAGTAGCTCCTTTTTATTACCTTTTTTAAAAAAGTATTCGAGTTTCTAGTGAGCAATAAACAAAATTTATAGTCAAAATTCTTTTGTATATATTCCAGAAGGTTTGTACTTGCTGTTCTCCATAGGAATCAATTTCAAAGAGGATATCCATTTACAAAACTTCTCTCTCAAACAAGATGTCACTGAACAAACACTAACATTCAATTGTGAATAAGCATCTAGTCAATTTTTTTCCTATTTTGAAATATCCCTGACCAAAAATAAGACTGTGTGTGCCCGTTTGAATCGGTACTATGATTTTAAGGTGTTTTATGGCGGTATACGACAAAATTTGCAACATTAATGCATGTATTCTGGTGTGCCAAGTGTAAAAAGGGACAAGACAGGTAAAGTGAGGGTGGACACCTGAAAGTTAGCATACAATGTGCCTTACTTTTGGTAGGGCATTCACACCCTTATTTTTACTTCAAACGAATAATGGTGTGTTTGCCCTACGTTTGGCAGTTTTCGATGCCATTTACACTCTTTTTGACCATTGCGAAGCTCAGTTTTAAAGTTGCCTTAATGCTTCATACTACAGTCTCGGTCAGACCAGGGTTTTTTGGGTACATCCACTGGTCCACTGCCAGCACAATAAATTGGGGTTAGGTCTGGGACTCCCTTGTAACAATTAAATATTTTTGCTTTCGTTGACTAAACATCATAACTTTATTCAACTAGTAGATTTTTGTGTGGCAAGCGCAAGCCGGACCCCTTTTTTGCCATTTTATCGTGTGTAGTTACTTTACACCATTGGAACAAGCCGATTAAAGGTGGATACACCATTAAGACCCTAAATGATGTCCCTTATTTTTGGTCGGGACATAAAGTGAGCACAACTAGATTTGATTTTCCAGAAAGGTTATTGAAAGTGATGATCATAAAACTTTATTGCCAATAATATTTAAAGGTATTAAAAAACAGCTTACATGCGACCCTGAGGGTTCCGTTGTGACTTTGAATGATGTGTGCTTTATTCACATAAGCCCTGCACCAAAAAGTCCCATCATCTTCACCACGAACAGCTCGAAGGAAGTAAAGTGATCCATCTGGCAAAAGAACCCTGTGCTGAGAACTGGCTGAGTTGGTCAATGTGACTTTTGTAGGTTTCAAGCTCTGAGGACCAACTGTATTGGGACCAAGGCGAACTGTTGTTTGAAAACAGAAAAAAAGTATTATGCTTGTTTTCTTTAAGTTTCATACCAAAAATTTAGTGGTTTTTTTATTCTGGAGTATGCTTTTGAGTCTAACTCATTAAAGGCACACTGGTGGTCTTTTTTTGTGATTAACCCACTTGGGCGTTGAACCCGAGCTGCTGGGATAGAATTCCGCTTTTAAACCACATGACCACCCAGACTCCCTAAATTGTGTCAAAACTTGCTGAGTTTTGATGCAGCAAGCTTTATTTTTCTATAGTTAATAATAGTCCTAGCTCACTAACTATATATAAATGTCTTTTTTACCCTATATCAATTCTCATCCCCCATTACTCCTTGGGACCTGTGTACCCTCAACCCCTCCACTAATCTACTTTTACCACTTACATGAACAGACTCGCAACCAGAGTGTGCACGCCTGCTTTTTTTCAGAAAAAACATTGCTCGGATGGCAGTTGCAAAAGTTACCGCACTGTAAAAACCAACAAAATAAACCATAGAGGTTGGGGCTAGATTTGACAACCATAATTATCCACACTTGATAAAAGGGTAACAGTGGCAGCTGCCACGAAGAGTTCAAAAACACCTTCACTCACTGTGCACAGTCTAACTCAGAGGGAAGTGTCCTCACTATATGTCCACATCCTTCTTGTACTTTGTACACTTTCCACATTGCCATGAACACACAGACAACAGACATGGAGAGTTAAGGAGATACGTGTAATAGAAAGCTTGCTTATACACTAACTAACTAGATTTATCCCACCATGATCACCATTGTTGATGAAAAGCCCAGTTTTCCATCCCATCGCAAACACCTTTGATGTTGAAAGTCCCCTAGGTTACCTGCACTCAAGAAGGCCGTGAGGCCTGTGCAACACTGACTCTGATAAAGTTAATATAACATTTATTGTTATATTAATGTCTGAGTCAAATAAATAAATACAAATCCACTAACTATTACACTTTGAGTAATTTAAAGATGCATTTGGTTTTTGGCTTGAAATCATTTCATTTTTGGAGGCAACCTGGTGTCAACGGTTGCCTGAAAGTGATGGTGTTCGAATCCACATCTAAAGTAAGTATCTGTGTTTATTCTCCATCAACTTGATATATATCAAGCCCTATTTGATGTTTACAAGATATTTTGAAATCGACCAGTATTTGTCTGGATCGCTTTCACTCATTATTTTTACGTGATCCGCCCATTTCCCGCCTCTTGGTCTAGCTACCCAAAAAATGTTAACCTGCCTGCCCATTTGATATTGATTGTAAACCCATATAAACATGTGTATTTGATGGAATAGAGCAGACAGCATATCAACCGACTTTTTCTCTGGAACTGGAATGCATTACCACTTACTAAATATCACACAAAGAAGATGCATTGATTCCAGAGGTTTTTTTCATTGGAAAAAGGTCAAACTTTAGATTTCCCAATCTTTGATATACTCCCAAAAGGCATCTTTTTTTCTTTCATTTATGCATTAACACATCTATGGCCAGATTTTCAATCATACAACCAAGGAAATGGCTCACTGCATATTTGATATCTCTCTATTCATGGAATAATACTAATTTTTGTTGTTTGCAAGAAATAATATACCTTGTCTTCCGTTATGAAACCATTGGATGGTTATTTGAGGCTCCTTTCCTTCCACAAACTTTGCCTGCTCAATCGAATCTGCCAAAAGCAAGAAAAAAAAGTTTTTCCAGACCAGTCCTTGTAAACCAATCAAAACTTCAACCAAGTAAATAATTGATCGCTGCCAGTACAGATACTTGGTTAATACCTGATCAAACTTTCCCGATTCTAAATAAACTTTTTTTTTGCTTTTCTTTTCTTTTATATATTTGCAACCACTATAATTAATTATAGAGAGAAGTGGGCAAAGGTTCTTCTTGTTAGAATGAAGTCAGTGAGATTAATTCTTTTGATGGGATTATAACTAACAGTTCAATCACATCTTTCCTAGCTGCAATGTGCAAAAAAAGGTATTTATTTTCTAGGTGGATTGCCATTAAGAGGATTTTTTTTTGAAAATCCCTTCCAACTTAGTCTCAATATGTTAATGGACTTTATGGTAAACAAATATCTCTCTTTGTTCAGGAAAAGTGGTGAAATATGTGCTCCCATTACACAAATATGAATGATACTTGAAAGATATTTTCATCATGATAACAAAGAATATTTATAATATATATATGGTAAAAATAAAGATTTTGATTAGACCATATAGGGTTTAAACTAGTGATGGGTCCGGGTCAATTATTTGTGGCTCGGGTCGGGTCAGGTTGGGTCAGACATTTATGGTTTGGGTTTGAATTTTGAAAATTTCCCCTAAAAATGTCAAATATTTCAATTTTTTTTCCCTTCGGATAAAAAAAATTGCTTCTGGTCAGGTCGGAAAGTACCCAGGTTGAAGCCAGGTTGGCTTCTTATTTACTGCAGGTCAAAAGTAAGCTCGGGTCGGGTCAGGGCCCATCTCTAGTTTAAACCAAAGGATAAAGAAAAGGGCTGCCAAAAAGAAAAAAAAATTTAAATAGTGTGCCATATAAATTTTATCATTTGAGGCACACTAAGGCTGTGAATATATTTGTTGTTTTAGGAAACCCAGGGTTACAGGTTGCCTAGAGGCGCTGGGTTTGAATCCTGACGCTTAGATTCCCAGCCTGATGTCATGACCACAAGGCTATAGTGACCCACACCATTTACTTCCTTGAAAATTATAAAAACATTTTATTGAAAAGCTAGATCAGATACTTTCAAAGAATGGCTGAGACTTCCAATCCTGAAAGGTGAAAGGGTCTGTCAACCTGCAGGCTAGCCAAAGAAGGGGGACTCTTCAAACCCAAAATAAAATAGCACTCACTTTTTTATTATTGGCAAAATGGATATCAAATTCTTGAGGTGTTAATTTGTTAATTGAGATTGTATGTGCTCATATATATTTAAAAAAAATTAAAATGGTCCTGTTATAGCAATTATAATAGCAAGTGTGTGCCATGGTCTGAATCGAATGTGTGAGTTGAATTAGAGAGAATGCGTAAAAACCCAGTGGATGACCTTCCCAATCAAGAAAAGAACTGTTTATTGATACAACGGCACCCCATTTTATAAGGAGGACTCAAATTAGAGTTGTGACCAATGAGGGTGATCAGCAAGCTGCACTAGCTTTTTGGGGGATCGAATTATTCCTTGCGCAGAAAAGCTATCTGGATCTAAAAAGGTATGGGAATGAAAGATCAGGTGTCAACCTATCTTGAAATGAGTTTAACAGGAATGTGATAAAAATATAATAGTGTTGTTTAAATATCATGAGAAGTGAGATGAGACCCCATAATGCATTACGGGTTTGGGTGTATAGCAGCACCAAACATCAAGGAATACCCAAAGGATGACATGAACCTTTATGGTATGTTTTGATGTTTATTGGTTAACTTTTGTGTTACCTGAGGCTGCAAATGCTGCCTTGCAGTTCAATGTAACTGGTTCATTTTCAATCACAGTTGTGTCAGTTGGATGTTCCAAAATAACCAGGGATGTAGAAGAAATTGTGTCTTGTACCACACCTGAAAACAAACATTGAAAAACTACATTCCAATTCTTAAGACAATGAGATTTTTTGTCTTTAAATCTCACAAACCACATGAGATGGTTCAATTTGAACTTTTGCCAATAACAAAGAGAGGACTTTCCATTGCTTGATTAACCTCAAATATTCAGCAAAATCAAAGTAATTAAAGATTTGATAAACCTCTTGCATTATTTAAGAAATAGAGTGCATGAAAAGACCATCAAATTCCATAAAAGTTTTTGAAGAGCAGCAAGAGACAGCAATCTTTTATCTCTATTTGGAGGGGAAACAACTTGATTTTGAACCCCTTAAATTCTCAAATTGTTCAAAGCTTCATTGCTTTCTAAAGGAAAAACTATTTGAAGAACCGAGAAGTAACACAAAACCACCTTTTGTCTCATGTTTGTCTTCCTCCACTTCAAAAAAAAGTCTAGAATCTCCTCAAATGGCTGTGAAAAAATTCACTTTGTCATGCTTTTTGTAGGATCTCCCTCCCTACAAATGAATTTTTTTCAACAATTACTTATCAAACATCAATATGACTCATGATTTACAATCCTTAAGACTTAAATTTGTTGAGCATTCATTTTAGTGACATACATTAGAGCTTTACAAGAGTAGTCTCAAGAAGTTAATGCAGGAAATAATAATAATGATCATTTGGTGCTATACAGACTCATCCGATCTCCCTGCAAGATCAACACTTTTACAAAGAGTACCGCCATACAACACTGCGGATTACTATTCCACCGACTAGGGGTAAAATGATGATTTTTTTAAAATCTGTGGTTGAAAAAATGCTGGCATGGTTGGAGATTTAACCGACAACCTTAGATCTTAGTTCTCAATCAGGTGCCTTTGACCACTACGCCAAGGCGTAGCATAACGTATGTAGAAGCGATAAAAAGTTAAGCTCTGATAGCAGCAACCCTTTTTTTATAACTAAGTAAGAGCAACTCTTTTTTATCCAAAAGGCATATGCAGGACAATTTTACTCTTTTTGTGAGGTTTTCGATTGACCTAAGATATATAAGGTTATAAAAGCATTAGAGTAGGGCCCTGACCCAACCCGAGCATACTTTTGACCTGCAGTAAATAAGAGGCCGACCCATCTTTAACCTGGGAACTTTTTGACCTGACCCGAAGAGATTTTTTTTATCCATTGGGGACAAAATGAAAAATTTGGGATTTTTAGGGGAAATTTTCCAAACCCAGACCCAACCCAAAGATGCCTGACCTGACCCGAGAATCCTTCTTTGTTGTTATCTCTTTACAGGAAGGGACCAAAAAGATAATGATAATAATAATCTTGTGCAGTATAGGCTCAGGCGATGTTGATGCGTGACCAACACCTTTATAAGAGTCCTGCCATAAAAGTTTATGGTCACTGCAGATTACTATTACCCTGACTGAGAGTGCCTTGTTGATTTTTTTTTGCAATCCGGGGTTGAAAAATTGCTGGCATTGAACCCACAACCTTAGATCTTAATTCTCAGTCAGGTGCCTATGACCTCTCAGCCATGGCTACCCCTTTTAGATGAAAGTTAGGTTAACCGACTTTACAAAGAGATAATTCCACATTCCATTGTGATTCCTCTCCACATAGATTAGTGCATTATGCTTTTTACAATCCAGTAATACATAAATATGCTACAAACTGATGTTGAATCAGTATAAAATGCTAATGCAAAATGTGAGATTCAAAACCCAAAAGCAAGATTTTTTTTACTTTCAATTTCTTTTCTTTCAATGTCTTTAGTTCCTACTTTTGGCAAAAAATTGAAAATTTATAAGAGCTGGCAACCAACCATCCAAGCAACCAACTCCCAAGGCTGTTTAGATCTTAAGGGAAGCATTTGTCAGAAGTAGATTGATGTATAGACATCTAGTAAAGGAATGGAGAAGAGGTAATCTTCTGATGGGAAGAGGAGATTTATAAAGCCCCTGATTTTCAAAATCTCCATGGCTGCCCATGATCAAGTCTCATAACAAAAGACTAGTTTTACTACAAGTAAATTTAATGAAAATATTTTTCATAGAAGCTTTAAGCTAGGAAAGGCTTCAACTATTTTACTGACATTGATTTATATATCATTGGAACCAAATAAAAAATAATTTGAAGAGATTTCATTTTTAACATTTTTGAAGTAAACATTCTCAATTGTTTAATTTAAAAGGTTTTTAATTCAAAATTTTATGGCTCATCAATTGTATCTGAAGCCAGACTCTGACCACATGGACAAACTTGCCTTATTAGCTTCATTCATCTTAAAGCAATTAGTCCTTTTTTACTTAAAAATATATAATGCTTCAAACTAGGCTCAAAATAAATTAATAGAGCTTATTAAATAGAAATTACGCAGATATATATACTATCGTAGTTTGCGCTCATTTCAAGTTTTCACTGAGTGATGTTTTAATGTTACCTCAATGATAAAGTCATTTCAAACTGACTGTCATTATTGTTTCATGTTTCCCTCCTTATGTAGTTCATTCCAAACAGGCTGCCGTTACGGTTTTTCATCCCCACCTTTTGTCGGTCTTGGCGCTAACATTTTACCCTCTTCCTTTTACCCAGAAAGTTCTGGTCCCATTTTTGTATAAAAGCTCTGCCCTCCTATCAATAAACAGTTTGGTATTGATTCTTTTCTTTATTGGGAAGGTCAGCGCTGGGTTTTCACCACTCGTCATCAGACTCATTAATACAGCCTTTTTATATTAAAAGAAGAAGAAGATCAACCTTATATTCTGTTTGTGAACTTGAAAAAGTGCTGAAAAAACTTTTTTCTTAACATTTTAGGTTTGCTAACTTACTAAGATGCTTAGTTAGCCAACATCTGCATTTTCTTGTAAATCCAATTAATTCCATGCCTTTGCTTTGAAATCTGTTGAAAATAATAATTTTGATTGTATAACTCAAAATATGGGCAGAATCTCTTAAAATGAGTAAAAAGAAAGTAGAAGTGTCTAGGTTTGCAAAAAAAATTGATTAAATATAGTAATCTTTTGTTGTTGCAATGATCATCCTACATCACTTTACTAATGATTAACAAGCATTCAATCTACACAATTCTCCACATTTAATCTCACAAAAACAGAGTGCAAGTAATCTAATCTTTTCCTGATGTGATCAAGTAATTTATCCATCCCTAGTATGGAGCAAAAGATGCCTCAGTCTAAAAGTTCTTCATTAAATCCCAACTCTAAAGTGAAAATGAGAAAAACAAACTAGATTGAAAGACTCCAATGAAGTTCCAAAATAGGTCTTAGTATGCTGAAACTCAGAATTTTTTACTTAGAATTAATGAGAACTCCTTTTTCTATTGGCAGAGCTCTAACTTTCTCAAAAATAAATAAGATTGTGTATAAAAATATGTGGCACAACAAGTTTTTTCTGAACGAGATTTGCTTAAATGTACTTTTTCCGAAAACATTTTTCCCAAATAAATATTTTGGCTAATCTCGCACTTAACCTAACCCCTGCAATGTTTTTGGGAAAATTGTAATCAAGAAAAACTTTTCGGGAAAACCTCGTTTTGCCATTTTTGGGATGGGGTTCAAAACATAGACATTAAATACATAGACTGGGCCTCTCTGTCCAGGCCGCAGGAAAGATTTCCACCACAGTGATTTTGGGTTTACCAACAGCGGAATACGTGTGGCTCAGCTGTTAGTAAACCGATACATAAACCCAAATTTGATTTTTCTGACCCTTTCTCCCTATATATCCGATCTCTATGTTTCAAACCCACAACCCTGTGATTGCCAGCCCAAGGACCGGGCAACTTGACTATGGCAAACCCAATAAATAATAATACCATGCAGTTTGAACTCCAGCAATGACAAATTAATCAAGGCACCTTAATGAGACTTAATACCTGAGCTTGAAACTTCTAAACGCAACCGTGCCAGCAATTTTTCAATGGGAATTTGACAATAAGTCAACAATGTACCCTAGGTCAGAATAAAACTTTGAACCTACATTGACTCTTTTTGCAAAATACCAGAGATATCTATATCTATATATAAAAGACTGTTTGTACATATGTGCTTACTGAATTCCCTCATTCAAATGCAAACCACGGGACCAATCTCCACCAAATTTTGCACAGACCTCCCTACAAACTCAGGGCAGATTCTTAACACAAGTATGACCCTGCCAACCCAACCCCCTGACCCTGGGGTACCCCAAATGGTTCAAAGGAGAGATTACGTTGTGTAATGTAAAATGTTCGAATGGGTACACTTAAAAAATTTTTGTCCCTGGAAGCGCTGGGCTTGGTTGGCTAATGATAAATATATTGTATAATATTTTGGCTAAAACATTTCATTTTACACAAGATGAAACTTTCCTGTAGAGTGCTCGCATTCCTGCAGGCTTGGTTGAAAAATTTCACAGTCCTCATACTGGCACGGATTCAGCTGTTGAGAGTTTTCGCTTTAGGTTTATAATTGATTTAAATTTTGGCTTCTTTTTGACGACCACTTTACACCCAGAGATATAAAATAAATCAAATCTTTTGCCAATAGTGAAAACTCTTAACAGCTGAATCCATGCCTGTGCAGGGACCGTCAGATTTTTTATATGTGCGTGCTCTTTGTGTTTCATCTCTCTGGTAAAACCATTTTAGCTTCTCAACTAAAACTCTCTATAATATTCAATATTCTGTTTACTTCCAAAAAGTTTTTTTTAGAAAGCCAACACTACTTTCCTGGGTCAAGGATTTAATTTCAAAAAAGGGACTGAACATTTAGACCTCACTTTTTCTACGTATCTGGCCATATTGGCTAACATTAGTCGACAATAAAAATGTCCCAAAACAAATCCTTTACTTCCACTTTGAGATCAAATATATAGTTTAAAGAGCAATATGGACCATTAGAGGGAAAAAAAACTTTGTCAAACAATAATAGGAAATTGAGCCCTAATTTTCTTGCTTTTATGACATTTTAAAGTTTTCCCTTTCCTTTACATGATCAGATTTGGTGGGTTTTTTTTGTGAAAAAGTTAATGAGCTGATTTGCATTCTGTAAAACCACATGCCATTTTGCAAGATGAAGTGTAACCAAGAGAGCAATTCACTTGGTCTTCTCCACAAAGGGACAACAAACCTTTGACTTTTGTTATAGTTACAATTTACCAAAAACAAATTATTGGATCACAAGGAGTTTGTTTGTAAGTTAAAAAGCATGATGTGATGATGGAGGGTTCATTTAAAAAGCAACAAAGTCCAAAGTTACTTTTGACTTAATGACAAAATTTTTCCCATACACTTTCAAAGCAAAATTAGAGAAGTTTTCACCAACATGTGGAAAGTTTACTTTGAAAAATGATGAAAACTCAAACATGAAATTGAACATTATCCTGAATATTGTGCTGTACATGAAAGTCTATAATGTAAAAAAGTGAAATATTGACTGAAAATTCAGACTTCAAACTTAAAATTTGAGAAAGAAAGGACTTTTTTTATCATTTTAAAGAACAGTTTACGACATTTTTGTCATTGAAGGTACACCTGCTGAGGAATTCCTGGATGGTATGGCAACCTAGAGTCAAAGGTTGTCTAAGGAGGTGCCGGGGTTCGAAACTTATGGTCCTCCAATCCACAGCCTTATGCCATGACTATTAGGCCATGGATATTTGAACAGATTCCAAGAACGCTGTAAGTTTTTCCAGAATGCAATTTTCTTAAACACATTTTTCCCAAAACATGGGCAGGCTCAGATGATAAGCCCAGAAGGGTTGTGCCGAGATGATAAGTCCCACAGGGTAAAGCACAGCTGATAAGTACCACAGGGTTAGGCACAGCTGCTGATAAGCCCTGCAGGGTGAAAACCAGAAGGTTAGGTGGGGGGGTTAGCCTATTTTATTGTTAACCTGACATTCAGGACCTAACCCTGTGGCACATTTCATCCAGATTTAATTAACCCTGCAGGGCTTACATATGGGCCTAATCTAGCTGATTTTTTGTGAAAAATATGGCAATAAGTTGTTTCGCTCGGGTTAGGCAAATTATGCCCTGCAAAGTTAGGTTAGGTTGGGTCAGGTCAGGTTAGGTTAGGTTAGGTTGGGTTCATAGACATCGAATACATAGACAAGGCAAGCGGCCAAAAAATCATAATTTTTGCACCTTAGTAAAATCAATGGGTGTACCAATAGCTGACCCAGCTAGGCCGCACAGATTCAGCTGTTGGAGCACCTAAATTTACTAATGTGCAAATTTTCCCTACATGCAGGGCAGGGCAGGGGCAGGGAGGCTTGCTCTATGTATGTAGACGGCACACACGGATTCTACTATTATG
>Ga0194133_10008450_pt1 | contig 11997 bp, 9 predicted proteins | sample TA2KigOf40mmetaG_FD_155448 | JGI IMG/M metagenome (GOLD analysis project Ga0194133, IMG submission 155448) | Freshwater microbial communities from Lake Tanganyika, Tanzania - TA2015055 Kigoma Offshore 40m | ecosystem: Environmental > Aquatic > Freshwater > Lake | place: Tanzania: Lake Tanganyika...
CTCTTTAGGCATGACCCCAGCAGAATTTGCCGCAAAGCATCGAGCAGCAAAACGGAGCCCGGCAACGGGAGATTTAAACTTGCAACTCAAGGACTTTAACTAACACCCCTCTGGCACTACTAGAGGGGGCAGGTCAAGGAAAGGCCTGTTGCTCAGACTGCTTGAGCTCCCGCACCCAGCGACCCAATACGTTCTCGTTGATATCTAGATCTCTGCTTGCCTGGGCAAGAGCTACGCCTCTGACAAGAACGAGATTGACGGCTTCGAGTTTGAACTCCCTGGAAAACTTCCTGCGTTGCACCATCGAACACCTCCGGCATCATTAAACACCTTAACAAAGTGTCTCTGAAATTGGGTACAGCCCAATTAGAATGCCCTATGTTCGTTTCAGAAGTTTTATCTCAGGCCCAGCAAATAAAGACAGGCATTCCATCGTTTTCTACTAGCTGGTCCGCTCTTTTTGTTGAGTAGCACTTCATAGCCATAAGACTAATGATTAACGACCGCAGTTTTACAACACAACTTTCAACAATCAGTACGTCAGACCTATTTCCTCTTATAGTCAGCGAAAGAAAATCGCGCAATTGGATATTAAATTCTCCAAAAACAATTAATTCTGGAGGGTTCTTGACCATCTTTTCTTTCAAATGTTCCAAAGATATAATTCCCGATGAGGTTATATTAAAAGGTAAAGTTTGGCCGTCTAGGACATCGACTCGATCGGAAAACTCATAAATTTGCGCTTCACTATTGAATAGCGACACAAGCGTTTCAAAAGCCTCACTATCGATACTGCCATAAATAATGATAGCTTTATACTGACGCCCTCCTGAATACACTCGCTCTCGAATATACTCACACATAGTTACAAAGTTTTTTTCTTTTTTCATCAGTTTTAGATAATTTTCTTCACTGAGCATACTTTAATGCTTAGTTAAAATAAATATCCTAGTCAAAAAGAATTCGACTTTCTCACAGACTATTATCCCCAACTCGCTAGGTTTTATTGTTTGAATTTCAGCGTCGAAAATTTTTTCGTAGTATAAATTTTTTATTCTAAATAATAGTTTTGCACTTGGATTTCAAATACTTTAGACGAATAAAGCTTTTCTGACCAAATTTAAATTCTAAGAATTGGCATAATTCGAAGAGATATAATAAAACCTACTCAACACTAAAAAAATAGTTTAGTTGCAGTGTAAATCTTTCTGATGCTGAGTCTCCTCTCAGCACGCCGTGAAAACTCGTACTCGACCTTTGGAAAATTAGAGCACGATTAAAACTAGCTTTTATCTCCCCCACGTGAGTAAAAAAATCAGCAGGATACATTACATAACCATCGCTCTCGAGTCCATAGGGCGACTTAAAAATTGAGGTTCCTTTCATGAATCTGTCTTCCCGATTCAGATAAACAATCAATGTAAATAGTTTGTTAATTACATCTGTATGCACGCCTAGTGAGTATTTCTCGGTATCGCGGGTCACTTGTCCACGAAAATGGAGCTTCGAAAATCCATCTGCTTTCAATTTCTTAATCAACGTTGAGGGTATCGCCCCGCTATTGAATATGCGATGAAGACAAATATTGGAGCTTTTTCCTAGACGGCCGCCAGCAGACTCGATATTATCTGCGAATCGATTTGGATTGTTATAAAAAAGCACATTTGAAGAAGAAGAGAAACTTTCAAAATCACTATATTCCTCGTTTAACAAAGTTGTTAATTCAATAGGAAGGAAATTGTCTACAACGAGATAAGGAAAAGGCTCCGCCCTAATAGACGCATGTTTGATTTGTCTAACTATATAATTTCGATACTCGTCAATTTTCGATTGAGATAACATAGGCCGATAGTAGAGGGGATTAGATTAAGAGTGGACACAAAGATTATTTTTAAAGTTACTTAAACTACCATTACATGAAATGTTGAGAATTTGTAGTGTTAAAATTAGGGAATTATAAAAATTCAAAAAGCTTATATATTCGTGTTAATTTTGGATCAAATTTGTACTCTTAATTTGCGCGTTTCTAGGGGCTTATTTAGAAATTCTTTAGATTTCTATAAGTGAATAATAATCGATAAGTTAATCGCTCGTTATACCTTTATGACTAATGCTTGTGATGTTGGCAATTCACACACCATGTAGCCTCTGCGCCCAAACCACTCGCTCTCATTAATCATCTGCTCTCGTGCTAGAAGAAGTCCGAAATCATCTAGTAGGCATGCCCCCCCGGGAACTACCCTTTCCCAGATAGCATTAAGCGCCCCAATCTCAGCAATTGAACTGTTCATATCAACATGCAAAAAGCTGATTTTTTCAGGCATTTGTAAGGTGTCAAAACTTTGAGGAACGCGACCCTTGATCAATCTGACATTGTCATACCCAGAAAAGCGTTCTAGGACTTTCTGATAATTGGCGGGATCTCTATATTTGTCGATTGCTGTTCGACCACTATCCAATTGATCCTCTGGAATTCCGTCCCAGGTATCAAACAAAAATAGACTCTTTTTGTGGTTTTCAAACTCGCAGTATCTTACAGCTATAGCAGATGAGAAACCTCGATAGACTCCCAGCTCGACGATATCCCCCTCCAACTTCAGCCCATGCATGAAACACCACAGAAACACGTGTAACCTCCAAAGACGGCCTTTTTCCTTTTGGTCTTCAGCTAAGCTTGAGTAAAGCTTCATAAACTTTTCGTTTTGCGTGAAGCTTAAATTTCTACCCAATACATATAAACCCTCTGAACCATAAAAACTTTTTGATGACTTTCGCAGGACATCAATCGCTTCTGATTTAGTAATTTCTTTTTTTATGTCCATTTCTAAAATTCCTTTGATTAATTTCCTTATTCTCTACGGCGTTTCTCTTGTAAATATATACTCGGCAAGTCCCTTGTTCCAGCCTTGTTTTTTTAACGCTTTAGTTACCTGCTCTTGCATATAAGTGAAATTATTCTCTGCTAATTTTTTAATTACGGCCTGATGATCATCTAAATTTGTATTTAATTCAATCAAGATTGACTTCAGATTTTCGTCTGCGATCGCTTCGACTGCCCCCGCAATAACAAAATGTTCGAGTCCATCAACATCAATTTTTAGATGAGTAGGCGGGGGTAGATTGTACATTTTAGTGATATGGTCAAGCGTCATCATTGAAACCCCTTGCTTGAAGCGATACTTCATGTCTTTCAGATCGAATCTTACTGGCATTCCAGCGCTGTGGTTTGAGTCTCCAATCCGCATGTTTGACATATACAGATAACCTAATTCATTTTTGCTTGAGACAGCGATCGGAAATGAAGAACAGCGGTCATCAATTTCATTGATCAGTATGTTTTTATTCAAGACAAAGTAATTGGAAGCTTCGGGTTCAAAAGAAAAGACCCTACATCCACGGACTCTTGCAGCATAAACGCTATAAACCCCGATATTCGCTCCAATATCGTAGAGAACATCAGTTTCAGTCAAGGTATCAAGCCAATCGATTGTATGGGGCTCTTTTGTTAGTACCGTCGACGCTCTCCATGCGGTCATTACGTTACAGATAAAAAATTTTGTTACTTTTCCACGCAATGAGACCTCGCCTATAAATTCTGTTTTCTCATATTGCTTCAGAGCGTCAGGTGCTCGTTCTTTAAACTCTCCGTATGACGTCATTATCAATTTATCCTAAATAGATTTGTTTATTAGCAAGCTCTTCAAGATCTGAAAGTGGCTTTGTCCAGTCGCCTCTCTTCTCTTGACGAAAAATTCTTATTTGTGGATACCAGAGGCTTCTAGTATCGTTTTCCTGCCAATTAAAATTAGCATTCCTGGGAATCAACACATTTGCCTTTTTCCCGGCTGCCCCAGCAAAATGAACACCAGCTGTTGCCACGGAAATTATGTCGTCAAAACTACATATTTGAGCAAACCAAGGCTCGAGATCTACGAGACCATCAACTGTTTCGTCATAAAACAATTTAGTACCATATTTCTCATTAAATTCATCTATCTCGTGTTTAATATCGCCGTACTGAAAACTTACAAAGAAATAATTTTTATTAGTAAGTATATTTTTAAACGCTTCAAGACTTATAGTTTTCTTTTTTTTCGAGAGATCATGGTATCCGGCTTTCCAAGCGATACCAATTATGTTTTTTCCGCCAGCCATTTTCCGATATTTTTTTCTGTACGCCTTCAAGTGATATTTATCTGGGAATAGGTATGGAGTCTTACCGATAAAATCTTCCCGCTGAAGTCTTGTGTATCGCATTATTCCACCAATCGGGCAGTGGTAGTCAAAGTTGATTCCTTTTAGTCGCACTGACGAGTATTGCTCGTACGACAGAACAATCGCCTTTTTAAAACTTCGATGGAAGACTGGCATTAATCTTTGTGTTACAAAGATCACAGCTTTTTTAGCTGTTTGTATAATTTCATCGAGGGTATGCGCAAACATTACAACATCCCCCACACCCTGTTCCCCCCAAATCGCTATAGACTTACCTGAGAGACTTTGTCCTTGCCATCTCGGGCAGTCAAATTCCCATTCAGATCCGCGTCCTTTATCATCAATTTTCAGTCCTAATTCATATCGCTCCCAACCCTCTCTGAATACGCCGCTCGCTAGATAATTTAATGCCGCGTGCCATAGCGGTCGGGGGTCGCTGGGGTCTAATTTGTATGCGCGCTCAAGCCATTTGATTGACTCTTTCCTATCTATACGAGCAACGATATCGCCCATTGTTCTGTTGATTGTTGGATCATTTGGATCTAATTTGTAGGCTTTTTCGCACCAGTTACGTGCTTCAAAATACTCTTCATCGAGATTTAAAGAAACCTGAGCTAGCGATTGATACACAATTGGGTGTTCAATCTTCGTTGCTTGCGCTTTCAGTAAATATCTTTTTGCGTCTTCATAGTGCCCAAGACCGTTAAGCGAGATTCCCTTATTTGCTAGTGCAATCGCTTTTCTTGAATCAACTGCGAGAACTTTTTCCGAATACAGTAGGGACTTTTCCCAATCTCTGAGTCGGCCATATACGGCGGATAAATTTGTTTGAGCTTCAATATCTGATGGGTCCGCTTTTATTATTTCGAGTAAAAGTTTCTCGGCTTCTTGATAGTTCTTATCGTAAATACAGCGCACAGCCCAAGCTTTTTTAACGAGTAGCCAGTCTGGGAGGCTACCTTTAGCCCTTAAGAGAAAAGATTTTTCTTCGTCGAACAAACCAAGATTATGGGCCGCAACTGAGGCATTGATACATGCGCGTGCGAAGTGTGTAGGATTTTCTTGACCGATGTTTATCGCGGCGCTAAATTGTTCGTATGCTTCTCTGAACTGCTTCTGGTTTAGATAGATATTGCCTAGATTATTCCTAGCGTCAAAATTGAGCGGATCTGTTTTTAATAGTTCTTTGTAAATTTGCTCTGACTGTGCCCATTTTTTTTGTTCAGAAAGAGCTACTGCGTAGATTACGCATTCAACACTAGATCTATTACGATTTTTTAGATAGTTTTCAACTGCTTTGAAATTTTTATCATTGACCAATTTTATCAGTTGGTCGGGAGTTAGTATTTTTCTACTATTCTTCATTGGAAATATGCTCGTTTGTTATTTGGCAAAGTCTTGGATGAGGACAGTTCGATTTTGAGGTCGGTTCACAAAAGCATTGCTTATGCGAAATTTTCGTCCATATTTCCCTGTTCAGGACGGGGTAGTCGAGACGTAATTGGTAGTTATGCCCTTGATTTATGGGGTTAGCGCTCACTGAAAAGTTTCTCTTCTAAACTCATCCACCACAGCTAGCTTTGAGGGGCTGTTTGGGTAAACATCCACTAGTCACTGGTGTATCCAGTAGTTCTTTATGCATGTCAATATGCACACCGTTTGGTTCATATTTAGGACTCTTTAGGTGTAGTCTGTTGAGTTCGAGAGCAAGTAGAGAGTAAGCTTGAAATCGTAGTTAGGAGCCACTTATATTTTAGCTCCCGAAGTATTTGGCGTCTTTTGTGAACTGCCCTCAGGCCCGTCCGCAGAGTAGCTAAGAGTCGCTGACCTGCGCCTGATAAACAGGGCCGTTGGGATGTTAGTAAAGTCCGAGATTGAAGGAGTCGGACATGAAAAAGCGACTCACCGAAGAGGGAATCATCCGAATCTTGAAGGAAGCAGAAAGCGGGATGGAGATAGCCGAGGTATGCAGGGAGCACGGGATCTCGGATACGATGTATTACAACTGAAAATCCAAGTTTGGCGTGATGTCGGTCTCGGAGGCGCAACGGTTGCGGGCGTTGGAGCTTGAGAAACGCAAACTGAAGCGCCTGTTAGCCGATGCCCACCTGGATATTGCGGCGCTTTGGGATGTCTTAGTTTAATCCTGGGTGAGTCCACAGGCAAAACGGGGCTCGGTGGGCCACAGAGCTCTTTAGGTGTGACCCTAGCAGATTCTTTCGTAGAATAGGCTAAAGAAAAGGGGGCAGTTTTATCTGCCCCCTTCTCCGCTAAGAGCCGATCTCAGACTTAGCTCAGGATCATATCTCCACCCGAGTAACTAATCGTCGTTACTCCGGTTACCCCAGTAAGTTTGATCACAAGATCTCCATCGGTAAGCCCTGCGCTTCCATCAGAGACAAATACATAAGTGCTTCCGCTAAATTCAAAAATCGCGAACTCGCCTGCAGCAGTAGTGTTGGCCTCAATAGCATTTGCGACCGCTAGATATCTCTCGATTAGCGTGTCATCCGCGGCAGCGAATCCTGCTATGCCTGCCGAACTAATTGAGGCTGATCCCGCAGAAGCAGAAGTCTTAGCTGTAATTAGTGCAGATGACATTGAAACCGCGCTTACCACATTTAACGCGCTCGCAGCACCATCAATCGAGATCAGGTCTGTTCCCTTGGTGTAATCGGTAATCGAATCCGTTGCCGAAGTCGCTCCCGTCACATCTGCAGTCGCAGTCGCAGCACCAGCCTGATTGATTGCGTTTGAATGAGAGTCAGTGGTACCGCTTCCCAAACGGAAGTTAAAGATGTCGGCGCCCGCATTACCGGTAAGTGTGTCGACCCCGGCCCCGCCGTCAATCGTATCGGCACCCGACCCGCCAGTGATGGTGTTGTTCGTAGAGCTTCCGGTCACAGTTAGTGCCGCAGTAAAGTCTGCTGCGTTAACCGTTATGTTGGAACCCTGGACTTCACCAAGTACCAGCGCCCTCGTGCCCGTTACGTTAACAGTTCCATTCGTGCCTAGCACGATTCCAGCACCCGCGTTCCCCAATACTGCCGTAGCCGCTCCGGTGACACCCGCAGTTCCACCCGCGATCGTATTTGTCGAGGTACCGCTCGAAACGATATTGAGCGTCTCAAAATTCGCCGCGTAGATGCCTGCACCGCCTGTACCGGTCGTGCTACCCGTGGAACCGGCACCCGTCGAGAGCGTACCGCCCTGCCCCCCGCGAAGCGTCACTCCACCATTCAGAGTGATCGTAATCGAGTTGGAACCAGAGTCAACATAAGGTGCCAATGAAACCGCATTACCGCCAAAAAATGCTGTTGTCACAGCACTGCCGGACGCCTGCGCTCCTGCGCCGCCTGTAATCGACCGCACGAAAGTGATCGAGTCAGTATTCTCCACTCCGGTTAGGGTCAGAAGATTCGAGTCGGTTGCAGCAGTTGACATCGCGGTGGTCAAAGCGGAGCCGGCTCCCGTGCCCGAGAACCTAAATGAACTAATAGTGCTGATGTCATTGAAGTTGTAGGTGGCCGTGTTCGCAAAGTCAGCGTTAGTCAACTCAAGCGTTTCAAATGAAGTGAGCTCTGTTTGAATCAGCGTGAGGTCGGCAGCATCGAAACTCGTATCAGATACCGCAGCGATGTCGGTTCCAGATCCTGCGTTTAACGTGTCGTCAGCAGTAAGCCCGGTACCAATCGCACCAAGGTTAACCCGATCATTACCGGATCCGGTATTGAGGGTGACGTTTCTCGTATTCGAAGAGAGAGTAATATCCAAAGCCCCGGTGAACGACGATGCACTCACTGCTGTAACCGACCCGAACGAATTGTTTGTGTCGGTGAGTGTCAATCCCGCATCTCCGGAGACATTGATCGTCTTCAAGGCACTTCCTGCCATTAAATCTAGGCGAGAAGCGGTGGTAGAAGACGTGATAGTCACGACATCAACCGTGTTATCAGCAGTGCCAACAGCCGTGCCGCCCGCCGTGTAGCCACCGTCCAAAATTAAAGTTGCTGCTGCCCCGCTGGAGGATGTATCTCCTGCGCCATTTAAAGTCACAGCCACATTGTCCGCAGAGCCCGCATAAACGGTTGATGCAAAATCAATTGCGAGTTGGCCACGAGCGGAAGTCATACCGACAGTCACAGCTGCTGCCACATTGGTGACCGCCATTTGGGAGCCGGCGCTCGAGCCAGAAGAGTTGATATTCGTAATGCCCGTCACAGAACCGGTATTAAAGGTCGCGTATTCTTTGGCGGTGGTTTCATCCGAATCGAATGTCAGAATTTCTATTGAGCTCAGGAACGGGGCGATGGTTGCCGTTCCGCCTGTCGAGACATCCGCAACTCGGACCGACAGCGTGTCTGTACCCGCACCACCCGTTAGCGAGTCTGAGCTAGATAGAGTTCCAGAGGTAGCATCAATCAAACCGTTTATTGTGTCATTGTTGCCGGACCCAGGTACCGTGTCTGAACCGGTAGTGAGCGTAAAGGTTGAACCGGCTCCTGATGTTCCGGAGGCACCGATTGCGCTTGACAGGGTTGCCAGATCGGTCGAGTTGTTCGTTGCAACCGCTGAGTAAGAAACAGCACTATTCACACGCGCTACGTAGGCTGTGGCAGCCGTGCCGTAGGTGGCATCGTTTTGAAGTGTCGTGAAGAGATCAAGAGCGGCGAGAAGCTTCGCGCCCCAGGTCGAAGAGGCTCCAGTAAAGACCGTGGTGGTCAGGTAGCTTTCAGCGCCAGTTGCTGCAGTGCCGGTCAGGCCCAAGTTAGCTGCGATTGCAGTCGCTTTCGTAGCTGCAGTCGTTGCCGACATAGCATCCAACATCGCACTAGCGGCAGCGGTCAGCCCCACTGAGTTGATCTGCGCCAAGTAAGTCGCACCCGGGGCAGCATTCAGAGTCGCGACAAAGGCGTTTGAGGCCTTGAAGCTATCTGTGTTTAGAAAAAATGTAGGCATTTAAGGATCCTCTTTTTTTGAAAAGTTAAAAAAACAACCTAAAGCGGTTTCTTTGCAAAGAAAACCGAGCACGTCACCTCCGCGCTCGGCAAAACTGACTATAACATTTAGTCACCTTTGCCGAAGGCGGAAACTCAGCAGAAACGCCAGGTTGACCCAAATTCTAGGCTCTCGAGCACCTTGTGCATGTGATTCGGGTCACAGGGCATTGATGTTTTTTTAGACTGTTGCGTTTTAGCAACCCTTTTTTGGGGTCAAAACCGCGCCCGAATCCCCGCGTACAGGGCCCGGGACTGCACATCAAAGAGGTCTAAATTACTGCTCTGGCGGCTTGCCTCGGCTGCAACCACCCAGATCCAGATCTCATTTATTGGTACGCGGATCTCGGCTCTAACTAGGGCACGGTTGAGCTCCCGCGTGGCCCCGGAGCCGATAAGGGAGCTATATGCCTGCCCGTCCCTAGCAGTCGAGTATGCACCCACCAAATGGGTCTCGAAGCCCCGAAAACCCCGTGTCCAGCCAAAACCGAGTTCCGAGCGGCGCTGGCTGCCGCCAGCACGGAATTCGCTATCGGGCCGGTCGGTGCCGGTATTGAATTGAAAGCTCGCCAGATTGTTACCAAATAAACAGTGTGTGCTTACTAATATACCGATGTAGGTGCCGTCGTTATTTGGAGACTCGGGAAACTTCCTACCCTCCCGGGCGAGCCCGCCCCTGCCCTGGCAGGATGAGACCGGGAATTCAAGAGAGGCCTCGGCGCGAAGCCCCTGAAAAAGTGTTCTGCCCCCAAATTCGAGCTGGCTAACGCCAAGCCGCAGGTTCGGGTGGTTGCCCTGGGCAGATAGCCCCTGCAGCTTTGGGGCCCGCCAGACCACGGACCCTTCTGCCTGAAGGTAATCGGTGGCGCCACCACTTTGTCGATGACGAAGATCGGCAAGCACATAAATGGCCTCGCCCGCACCGAGCTCAGTCGCACCTGCTGCAGAAAACGAATTCAGCCATGCGCTACCGCTTTTGGGCCTGCTGCCAGAATCAAGCTCAAGCACCACTTCGCCTGATGACGGTGTGAATGTGTAAAACCGTGCACTCGGGGCGCTATTGAGATTACTTTCGTAACCCAAAAGACTGGTTGCTTTAAAGTCAAATGTCCAGCGCGGGCGCAACAGCTGCGTCTGCTGCTTTTGCAAAAAACCCCGAAAATCCGGATGCAAATCATCGCGCTCAAGTAACGCCTGCAGCAGTGCTCCTGCAGACTTTAATTCACCGCCTTGGGCAAGCGCCTGCGCATAATCAAACTGCACACCAGGCATATCAGGCGCTAACAGTAACGCGCGCTCAAGTGACTCGATGGCCTGCGCACCGCGGCCCAGTGATACGAGTAGTGCGCCCTGATACGCGTAGTAATCGGCTCGGGTTAGACAGTAACCTTCTAGGCGCTTTAAGCGCGCAAGCTCTTCAATGCGCGCTTCGCGCGCCTGCGGGATTGTCTGCGGAAATGACGTAGCCGGACACGATGTCTCTTGCGCAACACTGTGGCCGCTTAAAAGCAGCACGGATAACGCACTGGCAGTGCCGAGACGAAAAATAAACCGGGCTAACAAAGAAACGAGAAGGCTTAGGCAGCGCTTGGACGATGGATATCCAACAACTTTAACCGCTCCTGCTGCTGCGCGGGGCTTAACACCGGTAACGCGTAGACCCTGCGCGAACGCGTGAGCCCCGGCAGCAAGAAGTATCCCAACGCCTTCCAGTCCCCGCGCACGCGGGTGGCAAGCGCCTCGCCGGCAAGCACGGGGCTTGCCAAATCGGCGGTCAGTGCTTGGAGCTGAACCGCCACCGTCACACTCTCACCAAGCACCGTGTGTGTACGACGGCTTTGTGAGCCGAAAATGCCGATGGTGGCCGGACCCGTCTCAAGACCAATTCCAAGATCTAATGGCTCAAGGTCATAGGCCGACACATCGGGCAGCACCGCCGTGCACTCTCGCCAGATGGCCTGCGCAGCCCTCACCGCATTTTCGGCGTGCTGCGCGCAAGGCTTAGGCCCATTCCAAACCGCCATGATGCTGTCGCCCACCATGTGCTCAACCACCCCGTCGTGCGCCTCGATCACACGCGTTGCCACAGTGAAAAATTCGTGCAGTGCACGCGCCACCTCCCCGGAGGGACGCTTTTCTGAAAATGCCGAGAAATTTCGAATATCCGCAAACAGCACGGTGAGCTCTTGACGCTTAGCACTCACCACATCCGAGGCCTCTTCAAACGCAAGCTGCTCGGCGACCTGTGCAGGCACATGGCTTGAGAACTGCTCAAAGACCCGGGCCGTCTCAAACCGGGCACGCGCGTGATTGACCATGGCAAGGCCAAGGCTTGCCAAGATTACGAAAAATGCAAGCTGACTGATACCCACAAACCAATGCAGCTGAACCAGCAGTATTGCGTGCACCACAAAGGCAACCACTACAAAAGCGATGCCCACGAGCGGGAGCGCCACCGCACGTGCGCGACTAAAGCGCCCGGGCGCCTGGCTGGCAAGTAGCAATAAAAGCGCTGCAATGGCTGCCCCCAACGCCCAAGGCAGTGCTACCGCAACACCGGGGGTATAAGGCAGTCGATCATCAAGAATTGCCGAGAGCAGCTGCGCGTGGACCTCAAGCCCGCTGACCGCTCCGCCCAAAGGCGTCGGCACAGTGTCGCCTAAGCCAAAAGCGGTCGCACCGACTAAGGCCCAAGACTGCTTGAGCACGTTTTCTGGCACCCGGCCTGCAAGCACATCGGCTGCAGAGACCGAGATAAACGCATCGCGGGGCAGACGATACGACA
>Ga0194133_10008452_pt1 | contig 11995 bp, 8 predicted proteins | sample TA2KigOf40mmetaG_FD_155448 | JGI IMG/M metagenome (GOLD analysis project Ga0194133, IMG submission 155448) | Freshwater microbial communities from Lake Tanganyika, Tanzania - TA2015055 Kigoma Offshore 40m | ecosystem: Environmental > Aquatic > Freshwater > Lake | place: Tanzania: Lake Tanganyika...
AGCTGTATTCTCATTCCACTTGACATGTACTGTCGGATTACCTCTTCTTAATGGAGCTTTATCCATAATATCATCATGCATCAAGGTGAAATTATGGAACAGTTCTATTCCGATAGCAGCGTGGAGTGCTTTTGAAATATCACCTTTGAATAATTCTGTAGAAATCAATACTAAAACCGGCCTCATTCTTTTGCCACCTAATTTCATCAGATAACTGATTGGCTCATATAGTTCTGCAGGTTTTGCGGTATATTTGGTGTCGGCTATTGCCTTATTTATGATATTTTGCAGTTGTTCTATCGAATGCATTTAATATGAGCTATGGCCTGTAAACAAAATTAACAAAAGGGTTTAATTAAGAGCAAGGATGACCGGTTTAATTACATGGATTTTTTGATTAATTATTTTACTAACGCAAAGTCTATTTGTCGTTTATTTAAATCTACTTTTTTTACCAAAATCCTCACTTCATCACCCAACTGATATTTTTTCTTTCGTCTTTGTCCGATGATGCAATAATTCTTTTCATCCAGCACATAAAAATCATCATTCAGATCACGAAGCCGGATCATACCTTCACATTTATTAGCAATTATTTCGACATACATACCCCATTCGGTTAATCCGGATATAATACCATTAAAGGATTCTCCTATATTATTTTGAAGGTATTCAGCCTGCTTGTATTTGACTGATGCACGTTCGGCATCCGCTGCCTTTTTTTCCATCTGAGAAGCGTGGATTGACATTTTTTCATACTCTTCTTCATTGACAGACTTACCATTTGCTAAATACAATTCGAGTAAACGATGAACCATTACATCAGGATATCTTCTGATCGGGGAGGTAAAGTGTGTATAATATTCGAAAGCCAGACCGTAATGACTGTGTTTCTTGGTGGTATAAATGGCTTTAGCCATCGACCGTATGGCGAGTTGAGTCAGTACATTTTGCTCTTTTTTGCCTTCTACATCAGCCATTAAATAGTTCAAAGAACGAGCTGTTTCCTTACCCGAACTCATATCAATCTTATAGCCGAACTTTGAGGCAAACTGTGAGAAGCTTAAAAGAGCATCCTCTTTTGGGGAGTCATGTGAACGGTAAACAAAGGTTAATTTCTGTTTTCCTTTCCCTTTTTTAGCAATAAATTCAGCCACTTTTTTGTTTGCCAACAACATAAAATCCTCAATCAATTTATGAGCATCTTTTCGCTCTTTGACATACACTCCAAGTGGTTTACCTTGTTCATCAAGGCGGAATTTTATCTCCACGCTTTCAAAACTGATGGCTCCGTGTTTAAATTTTCGATCTCTGAGTTTATAGGCAAGCTCATTTAATTTTAAGAGCTCTTCGCTGTGCTTGCCATTTTTATTTTCAAGTACCTCTTGCGCTTCTTCATAACTAAAACGCGTATCAGAGTGAATAATCGTTCGGCCAAACCATTGTTCATGAACATTGGCATCATCGTCAAGCTCAAATATGGCTGAGAAGCATAGTTTATCTTCATGAGGCCTTAATGAACATAAACCATTAGATAATCTTTCCGGGAGCATTGGAATCACCCGGTCGACCAGGTAAACAGATGTTCCTCTTTCAAAAGCTTCCTTATCAAGTGCCGACCCTGATTGTACATAATGGGAAACATCGGCAATATGAATACCAACTTCAAAATTTCCGTTTTTTAATTTCTGAAAGGAAATTGCATCATCAAAATCCTTGGCATCTGCCGGGTCAATGGTAAACGTTAAAATCTTTCTGTAATCCTTACGCTTGGCGATTTCTTCTTTTGTAATCTCATCCTTTATAGATTCAGCTTCTTTTTCAACCAGATCAGGAAAGGCTAATGGGAAACCGTAATCCGCTAAAATGGCATTCATTTCAGCATTATTCTCACCTTGTTTGCCAAGAACATGAGTAATTTCTCCAATTGGATTTTTGGCATCTTCAGGCCAGTCGATAATTTTGGCTATAGCTTTATAACCATCCATGGCCCCATTTAGTCCGTCTAAAGGAATGAAAATATCATGAAGCATTTTCCGATCGTCAGGAATGAAAAATGCAAATCGATCAGAGAGCTTGACAATTCCAGTAAAATCGATCTTGGCTCTTTGTAAAATTTCAACAACCTCTCCTTCTTTTTTCCGCCCTCGATTTTTGGCATAAACGTATACCTTAACCAAATCACCATGCAAGGCGTTTCGCAGTTTCCTTGGGGCTACGTATATGTCTTCTTCAAATTCATCATCGCTGATAATGTAAGCTGAACCATCGCTGGTCATATCAACCCTTCCAGAAATGAAGGTCTTTAGCTGCTTCAAGATGAATTTACCCTTATCAGGTTCTTTCAAAATACCTTTCCTTGTTTCTTCTCTCAAAACCTCCAAAATTAAAGCTCGGCTTTCTTCATCATGGAGATTTAGTCTTGATGCTACTTGTTTATAATTTAAGGCTTTATTCCCTGATTTTTCAAATACATCGGTTATGAGCTTGGTCAGTACCAGGTTAAAGTTATTTGACTTCTTTTTCGACATTATTCACTAATTTTTTCTAAGATAAGGCTTAAGCATTGAAAATAAACCACTTAACTATTAGATAACATTCAAATGATCATTCTAATCAGGATTTAGGCTCTACAATGGTAATTTGATCGTTAGAAAGGGCAGGTAATGATTTGAATCTCAAAAGGATTTGAGCGGTTGTAATTACATCTTTTTCACAATATACCCTAATTCTCTCCAGATCCTTATCTTCCCAGTATACCTGAGCAACCATACTTCCGTTAATATCATCTTTCGGACTAGGAATATTTAAGACCCTTGCCAACAACTTTAATGAAGTATAATTTTTATAATCTCCGAATTTCCAGAGGTCCATGGTATCGAGATGCATGATTTCCCATGGCTTTTTCCCTTGAATATTCAATTGAGCAGGTATTCCTTGTCCATTGATTATCATTCTACGGCATAAATAGGGAAAATCAAATTCTTTTCCATTATGAGCACATAAAATAAGTGACTCAGGCTGCTTTTTTAAAAGATCAATAAATGATTGAATCACTTCCTTTTCATCATTTCCGTAGAATGATTTAATTCTGAGGGAAAGCCTTTCTATTTTTTTAGTAAAGATGCCAACAGAAATACAAATTATTTTTCCAAATTCTGATAAAATCCCTCCTTTTGAGTAAAATTCCGAAGCTGTCTCTCCTTCGCGACGTTGAAACCGCGTTTTTTGATCCCATAATTGCTGTATATCTTCAGGCAATTCATCAAAGGATGAACATTGGGGTACAGTTTCGATATCAAGTACTAAAACTTGTTGAAGATCAATATTTTCTAACATGGGTAGTTTGTATCGGGATTAGAAATTTACAAATAATTAGTATCCTATAAAAGTTTATTAGGAATATAGGTAGATTAAACCAATTACAATCTATTCAAGTATTCATTTACCTTGGGAGGTTATTTTCAGCTGCTTAGTTCGCAAACAAAGTTCAGTTTTAAAACCTCAAATGGTATCTGATTGACAAGCCCCAAAATGATTGTTCAAATCTCCACACTTATAAAAAGAGACTTTCCAACAATATTGGAGTTAATTTAACCTGAGTTCGATACATGAAAGATTAAAAAATATCATTTATATGGATTTTATCACGCTCCGGATGCGTATGATTTGATTTTGGAAAGCAATACCTGCGTGTTATCGCTTCATACAGTCTTTTCCTCCGGAGTATTTCCGGCAAGAAATGCTACTTGATTTTAGATGATTCGTAGCCGGAAGATACCTCCTTCGGCAAGGTTTAGATTACCAGATGCTGTTTTTCATCGGGAGGGGCATTCCGGTAATAGAACTAAAGGCTCTGTGAAACAAACTCGGGTGGCAGCCCTATCTTTTTTGCCTTACTGAATCTTAGGATACCAATTCCATTTCACGCAAAAAATAGGGCAGAACACGAGACAGGGAGCAGCAGGCCATGCTTTCCAAAAGCTGAGAATTTAAATCAGCCTCCGGCTAGAGCTTATATCGATCTCAGGTTAATTTAAAGTATTTGGTTAAAAAATTGTATGGATCTCTTCAGTTATACCTAATCATAATTTTAAAGACTCTAAATTTCATGGACTTTACTCATAAGAGGCAAGCCGGACAGGAAGAATAAGAATGGGGGGTAAGCTTAACTAATCATCACACCGGGCATATTCAACAGTGGAATTCGGCTTAAATTTGAATCGACTATACTTTCAGGCAAAAAAATAAACTTCTTATCAAAAATTTGTTCCCCGATATAAAAGCTCAGCCAGTACTCATTGGTTAAGCCCAAAACTTGTTCATCAATTAGTTCTATTCCGGCATATTCTTTAGCTGATACCCTGCCTAGTGAATGTCGTAGAGTGGATGTTTTTACTTGAATTCCATTTTTTGCTCCATAGCCCTTAGAGCTGATAAGTACCGTTTCTATCGCTTCTTCCTTAAGGTTTAGTAAATACACCTTCCAGTTTTTGTGTTCCGGACTTGAAGATTCAAGTACGACAGCTATCGCCACGTCCTTGACGATGTTTTCAGGCAAATCTTTTTTCATCTCTAGGTAAACTATTTCCTGATCGGTCTTTATAGTCTATTTTTTAACAAGTTTTTTTGTTGGTTTTTTTCCTGTTGTTTTTTTGACTACTTTTTTTGCCTTTGTAACAAATGCGTCGGGCACTTGTTCTTCTATTAATTTTTTAACGGTTTCGAGAGAAAGGGAGGCTAGTTCTTCCGGACTGTATTTGTCTTTGGTAGTTTTGTTTTTTCCTAGTTTCAGCATTTGTTTACCAAAACGAATGAAGGGCCCCCATCTTCCATTTTCAATGGCTATTTTTTCGGCTGGCCATGTTTGAATATGACGATTGGACTCTTTTTCAACTTTGCTGCTAATCAATTCATCAATTGCTTTTTGATCCAGCTGATCAAAATTATAGTGTGCCGGGACATTAATATATAGATTGTTCCATTTAATAAATGGCCCAAAACGGCCTTTCCCCTTAGTTACAGGCATATTTTGGTAATTGGCAATGGGAGCCTCTGCGTTATTTTTTTGTTGAATTAGCTCGATAGCACGATCAAAGTTTACCGAAAGCGGATCTTCACCTTTTGGTAAGGATATGAAACTGTCACCCCATTTAAGATAAGGTCCAAAGCGGCCCAAGCCAACACTGAGTTCTTTATTTTGATAATCCTCAAGCTGAAAAGGTAGCTTAAATAGATCGAGTGCCTCACCTAGTGAAATGGTTTCAATCATTTGTCCGGCACGCAAACTTGCATAGCGCGGTTTTTCATCTTCTTCATTTTCCTGTGCATCTCCTATCTGAACAAATGGACCATATTTGCCAATCCTTACAGAAATTTTCTTTCCGCTTTCAGGGTCAATACCCAATTCTCTTTCTCCACTGGCTCGGTTTGCAGTTTGAAGCGTATTTTCAACTTCGATATGAAAAGGATTGTAAAAGGAGCGGAGCATTTCTGTCCAGTTTTTTAAACCCTGCGCAATTTCATCGAATTCTTTTTCAACTTTAGCTGTAAAGTTGAAATCCACAATACCTTTAAAATGCTCAACAAGGAAGTCGTTCACTATCGCACCGATATCTGTAGGAAATAGCTTATTTTTTTCCGCCCCGGTATTTTCGGATTTAGTGGTACGATTGATTTTTCCATCTTTCAGATTAATCACCTTAAAATCTCGTTTTTTACCCTCCCGTTCTTCTTTTAGGACATACCCTCTATTTTGTATCGTTGAAATTGTTGGGGCATAGGTGGAAGGCCTGCCAATACCCAGCTCTTCCAGTTTTTTAACCAAACTGGCTTCGGTATAACGTGAAGGAGGTCTTGAATATCGCTCTGTGGCGTTCATTTCCCGTAAATTTACTTGCTGATTTTTATTCAATGGAGGTAGAATTGAGTTTTCATTTTCATCATCTAAATTGATGTCAATGTCTTCCTCGTCTTTGGATTCAAAGTAAACTTTCAGAAATCCATCAAATTTCATAACCTCCCCATTCGTCACAAATTCTTCGGGTCTTGTAGAAATATCAATTTTGGCGGTTGTTTTTTCAAAGGTTGCATCAGCCATTTGGGAGGCGATAGATCGCTTCCAAATCAGTTCATAAAGACGCTGTTCGGATGAATCACCACTAATCCGGTGCTGTTCGAAATAGGTAGGACGAATGGCTTCATGCGCTTCCTGGGCACCGGCAGATTTAGTTTTGAACTTTCTTAAGTGATGATATTTTTCACCATATTCAGTGGTGATTTCAGCCGCCGCCGCAGTTAATGCAGTCTCAGATAAATTAACCGAATCGGTACGCATGTAGGTTATTTTACCACTTTCATATAATTTTTGAGCTACAGACATGGTTCTAGCCACTGAAAAACCTAGTTTTCTGCTGGCTTCTTGCTGGAGCGTTGAGGTGGTAAAAGGTGGGGCCGGACTTCTTTTTGTCGGTTTAGTTTCTAAACTTTTAACAGTATAAATCGCATTAATACAATCCTTTAAGAAATTTTCGGCTTCCAATTCTTTTTCAAAACGTTCAGTTAATTCGGCTCTGAAAATTTCTTTTTGGATGTCAGTAGAAAATATAGCTACAACGCGGAATGCGGCATTTGCTTTGAATTTATTTACCTCTCGTTCACGCTCCACAATCAGCCGGACAGCAACCGACTGCACCCGGCCGGCAGATAGAGAAGGTTTTACTTTTTTCCATAATACAGGAGATAATTCAAAACCAACCAAACGATCTAAAACTCTTCGAGCCTGTTGAGCATAAACTAAATTATAATCTATTTTCCTCGGTTTTTCTATGGCAGTAAGAATCGCATTCTTTGTTATTTCATGGAATACAATACGTTTGGTCTTATCTTCTTTTAACCCAAGGGTCTCAAATAAATGCCAGGAAATTGCCTCCCCTTCGCGGTCTTCATCCGATGCCAGCCAGACCATCTTTGCATCTTTGGCCAATTTTTTTAATTCATTGACTACGTTTTTTTTGTCTGAAGGAACTTCATAGCGTTGTTCAAAATTGTTATTCACATTGATCGCATCATCAGTCTTGATTAGGTCGCGAATATGGCCATAACTTGATTTGACCAGAAAATCTTTTCCGAGATATCCTTCTATGGTTTTGGCTTTTGCCGGTGATTCAACAATGAGTAAATTTTTGGCCATTAAATTCCTTGATATTTTGCAAATAAAGGGATTATAAAAGGGAAAGCCAAATATGGATTCGAAAAAATCTAGTAAACGGAGTTGCAGATTTTAATGATTATAAGACAATATCAACTTTGTAAGAAAAGAATCAGACTAGGAATCCACCTCCAATCAAGTCATTTTCTTCATAGAAAACTGCCGACTGTCCCGGCGCAATTCCGGATACTGAATGATGAAAATTAATCTTGATGAATTCACCTTCCTGGCTTAGGGTGCTCATGGTACCTGAATCCTTATACCTAATTTTGCTCACAGCTTCGATAGGTTCTGTTAAGTGCTCATATTTCACCAGATTAATATTTCTGACCCATGCCTCCGATTGCTCCAGTTCGTCTACCGTGCCCAACATTACGGTATTGCTTTCAGCTAGAATCCGTGTTACAAACATGGGATGACCAAAAGCTATTCCTAAACCTTTGCGCTGTCCGATGGTATAATAGGGGTATCCCTGATGTTTTCCAACAATGCGACCATCACTGAGCATGAAATTTCCAGGACCAATTCGTTCATCGAGATCTTGAACCTTATTTCGTAAAAATGCCCGGTAATCATTATCCGGCACAAAACAAATCTCATAACTTTCTGATTTGTTTGCCAGTTCTAATTGACCCATATCTTTTGCCATTTGCCTGATCTCTGATTTGGCAAAACTTCCCAGAGGAAATTGAGTACGTGCTAAATTTTTCTGAGACACCCCCCACAGCACGTAGGACTGATCTTTGTGCTCATCTTTTCCTTTGGAAATTACATATCTACCATTATCCTGTTGACGAATATTGGCATAATGCCCTGTGGCAATAAACTCACAATCCAATTTATCAGCACGTTTTAGTAAGGCTTCCCACTTGATATGGGTATTACACAGGACACAAGGGTTGGGCGTTCTGCCGGCGATGTATTCATCCACGAAATTATCGATCACAAAGTCTCCAAACTCTGACCGAATATCTAGAATATAATGAGGGAAGCCATAAGCTACCGCCAAGGCACGGGCATCATTGATGCTATCCAAACTACAACAACCGGTTTCTTTTGATGTGCCACCGGAGGAAGCATAATCCCAGGTTTTCATGGTCAGTCCAATGACTTCATAGCCCTGTTCATGCAGCATGACTGCAGCCACTGAACTATCCACTCCGCCACTCATTGCAACCAATACTCTTCCTTTTTTACTCATTGAAATTCCAGACTATGATAGCCTTTTGGCTAATGCATGCAAAGATAGGGATTTTGTGCATTTTGATGGTCAGACCGGGGTAAATTATAGATAGGTACCCGATAGGAGATTTTAAATTAGCTTTAATCTTTGCGCTTTATGCTTTCAACGTATAAATACTGTTTTAACATTGACAAACTCTCTGATACCATACTGTCCAAGCTCCCTTCCAAATCCTGATTGCTTGATTCCTCCAAAGGGTAGTCGACTGTCTGATTTGACCATTGTGTTGACAAAACAAGACCCTGCCTCAAGACGAAAAGATGCAATTTTTTCGGCTCGTTTTAAATTCCTGGAAAAAACTGCAGCACCCAATCCGAATGAAGTGTCGTTGGCGATTCTAATGGCATCTTCTTCATCAATTGCCGAAATAATTGCAGCAACAGGGCCAAAAAGTTCTTCCTCATAAGCCGGCATTCCTTTTTTTACCTTTGTCAGCAGGGTAGGAGGATAGAAGGAATAAGACCCTGCCGGAATAGTTCCGCCAAGTATACATTTGGCGCCCATTTCAATACTTTTTAATACTTGCTGATGAAGCTCATCTCTTAGATCCGGGCGTGCCAGTGGACCGATATCGACCTGATTATCGAATGGATCAGCCATGATTTTAGTTGACATTTTCAGTTTAAAGAGTTCCGTGAATTCCATCTCCACAGATTTTACAACGATAAATCGTTTGGCTGCAATACAACTTTGGCCACTATTAATCAATCGGCTATTGACGCATATTTCAGCAGCAAGCTCCAGATCTGCATCTTCCAAAATCAAATAGGCATCGCTTCCACCAAGCTCTAAAACTGATTTTTTAAGTAAGGATGCTGCTTTTGAGGCTACTATTTTCCCTGCTTCGGTACTTCCCGTAAAGCTAATTCCCTGAACAAGTGGATTTTCTATCACTTGTTCCACTTCATGACCCTGAATCAGCAGATTTCGAAATATATTTTCCGGAAATCCGGCTTCAATAATTATACTTTCAATTTCAATAGCACAGCCGAACACATTGGAAGCATGTTTTAATAATACCGCATTGCCGGCCATCAGACTGGGTGCAAGAAATCGAAAAACTTGCCAAAAGGGGAAATTCCAGGGCATCACTGCCAAAATGATTCCCAAAGGTTGAAAGCTTACATAGCTTTTGGTAGCGTCGGTCTTAACCCAATCATCTTTTAGGAATTGTTCTCCATTCTTGGCATAATATTCACAAACTTCAGCGCATTTTTCAATTTCTAAACGCCCTCCCTGAAGGGGCTTTCCCATTTCAAGGGCCATTAATTTCGCAAGTTCTTCCTTCCTATGCCGGAGTATGACTGCCACTTTATTCAAAAGCTCATTTCTTAGGCTCCAGGGATATTTTTTCCAATTTTCCCAGGCATAATGCGTGTCGGTAATGATTTTATTCACTTCTTCTGACGTGTGGATCTGGTAGGATTGAATTATTTTTCCGTTAGCAGGATTTATTGAAGGAATGGTCATATGGCAGAATTGGGGCTACTGTATTGTTGTAAAATTAACCCATTACTGATTCAGGAAACTATTTATTATTTAATTTTTTGATCAAATCAATCTCCTCCTGTCTATAGGCTCGACCATCCGGCCAAAATAGATCATGAAACCATAATTCAGGCTGTGCTCCATCCTTTATCGGTTTGTCCCAGGCATATATGGTGTTGGTTTTGCCGGCTACTAGCCCCCAATTAATTGCCCCAATATTCTCTTTTTTAAGCATAGGCATAGTATTTGCAAAGGTGCTATTATTGGTTCTGGCCATATATTCAGTACAGATTAAGGGTCTTCCATGTGTTTTTAATACTTGAAATGCCCTTTTATGCCAATCGGCTGATTCATAATCGTGATAGGTGATGACATCCGAATTCAGGATCTGAAATACATTTAATTTTTCAAAATCCCACCTCCATAGACCTACGGATAAAGGTTGATCGCGGTTTACACTCCTTGCCCATTCAAAAACCCTGCTAAGCAGAGGCAGAGAGGTTTCAAGTTTCCCTGAATTCCCCGGTTCGTTGTATAAGTCCCATAGAAGGATACGTTTATCTTTCGCAAAATGGCCTAAAATATCTTTAACATAGGTTTCAAGTGCAGGAAAGTTCTCAAGCTCTTTGTAATTGGGATCGCCCGGATCCTGTACCCATCCGGAGTTATGTACTCCGGGTTTTGGAGCAGGTTGTTTGCCAATGAAGCCAATTTTGTTCCAGCAATCATCGAAAAAAACGAAAATGGTTTTTATTTTGTGTTGATTAGCAATGCTGAGATATTGGTTTATTCTATTTTTAAAGCCTGCCGGATCTTGTTTATAGGCCAAACTATGTAAATAAACACGCATGGTATTGAAGCCGATTCCTGAGGCCCAACCCAGTTCCCGGTCAATCGTTATTGGATCAAAAGTAGAGGCTTGCCACATCTCCAGTTGATTGATTGCTGAACTTGGAATAAAATTCGCTCCATTAATCCATGAATTCTCCTTTTGCCAGGCTTGAGCCCTTTCTATACTCCATTTTCCTGCAATTTGAGCGGTACTTTCGAAGGTTATTACGGTCAAAATTACTACGATAATGATTGATCTTGTTTTCATCTGTCTGCCTAGTGTTTTTTAATGGTGATGAAACGATGGTGATTTGATAATTATACCCTAAGGGTATTGGCTAAATCATGATGGTTTCACCAGCTTTTAATTAAAATTATTCAAAGTTGGTAATCAATGCTTTTAATTCATCTGTTGATATTTTTTTTGTCAATTTAAGAGCATTTTTGGGAAGATGAAAATTTCCAGAAAAAGGCTTTGGCAGTTTTGCTCTTTAATTGAGGAAAATTTGGGTTATTCCCCAAGTCATAAGTTAGCTTTCATAACATCCGAATTTTACTGATATTTCAGTATATTAATCTTAATAAAAAGTCATTTTTCATCCTTGGGATGGCATTTCAGACTTGATGCAATCTTATTTTTTCCAATTTAAAAAGAATTTATATTTAAAAATCTGTTAGATATTTCGTTAATTGTCATTAATTGCTCATTTAAACAGTCATTTTTTTAAAAAAATAGCATCAAATCAATAGTCAATATAGAAAATGGAAAATCATTATTACAATGCCGGTGACCTCAGTAAATTTGGAAATATCGCCGAGTACCAGAAAGATTTGGCCGACAAATTCTTTACTTATTACGGAGAAGTATTCAAAGACAGTCATCTATCGGCCAAGGAAAAATCACTGATCGCCCTGGCAGTTGCACACGCTGTTCAATGTCCCTATTGCATTGATGCTTACAGCAGTGATGCTTTTGAAAAGGGTTACAGTGAGGCTCAGATGATGGAGGCGGTACATGTCGCTTCTGCTATTAAAGGGGGAGCTGTGCTTGTTCACGGAGTACAGATGATGAACAAGGTTAAGGAAATTGGAATGTAATTTCGGACTATGATTAAATCCCTGAAAGTATTGCAACATCCCTTAGCGGATTCGGAAAATCAGCTTGAGGTGCTTGGAAATTCCCTCTTGAATCAACAGCCCACATTTAAACAAAAACTGGAGCA
>Ga0194133_10008455_pt1 | contig 11994 bp, 9 predicted proteins | sample TA2KigOf40mmetaG_FD_155448 | JGI IMG/M metagenome (GOLD analysis project Ga0194133, IMG submission 155448) | Freshwater microbial communities from Lake Tanganyika, Tanzania - TA2015055 Kigoma Offshore 40m | ecosystem: Environmental > Aquatic > Freshwater > Lake | place: Tanzania: Lake Tanganyika...
ATCAAAGAACTAGGAGATGATCTTACTGTAACTCCTAAAGACTTCGGTAAATAAATTTGTAAATATAATAAAATAGGGCCCCTTTTGCGAAAAAAAAACGCTTATGTTATACTTTGCACTGATTTGTCTAGCACTTACAATTTGCTTTTTGATACTAAAGTTCATGGAGAAGATTGTATACGTAGCAGGTATTATTACTGCTCTAATGTTTATAGGAATCATCATGATCCCTTTTAATCCTACTCTAGGATCTCAATTAGTGGCCTACATGTTTGCTGTGCTCGCCTGCCTAGCCGTTATATTCTTATTTAGTAGTTTTCTGTCTATAATCATTGTAGCTCCTGTAATGTTGCTGTGGGGCAGCATTAAAAGTTTATTTGAGCGTAACTAATATTTATTAGTGTATAAATTTACTCAATTATGAAAGACTTTAATATTGCTAAATACCTTAAAGAAAACTATCAAGGGCCATTTAGTATGTTCCAACCTTATACTGATCTTAGTCCTTTGAAAGAAGAATCAGAAGAGCAGTTAGATACAGAAATTCCTTATAAAGGGCCAGATCCACATTTAGATGGTCTAGGAAGTGAGTTTGATCAGGTTGCTCCTGTAGAAGAAGAAAAAGATGTAGAAGGTGGTAAAGTTACAGATAAAGAATTAAGCTCTGAAATGAAAAACGAATTAAAGCATAACTCTGATGCATTTGGAGTAGGTGACTTTGATTCTGAAGAAATGAAATCTGGAGCTGGATTCACTCAACAAGAGTTTGATGAAGTAATTGATAACTCTAATACTATCGGTGAATTGATTAAAAACCTTGACAAAAATTTTGGAGTTCAAAGTAAGAAGGTAGTTTTAAGCATATTATCAAATTTTCTTAATCAAGACGCCACTATGAGATTTGATCTATCTGATCCTGAATCTAGTGAAGATGCTTACGAGTGGATTCTTGATAACATTTCTGATGATGAAGATGTTGTAGAATCAGAAGAGGAAGATTATGAATTTAGACAAGCTCCTATTGAAGATATTGTTGACATAATTAATGATAGACTTAAAAATGCTACTATTGAATATGATGAAGATGATGAAGATGATGAGTCTATTACACTAACTATAAAAAACACACCACAAATAAAAGAAGCTTTTAGTGCTGAGCAAGAGAAATACGATCGTATGATGGGGCTTATTGATAGAACATTAGAAACTCAACTTCCTAAAATTAAAAATGCAGTAGATAAAGCTAGAAAGATGATGATCTCTGACAAATCTATCTTTAATATGCTTTCTACTAGCTCACTAACTAAACAAGCCGTTAAAGATCTTGTTGATGATGGGTTTGATCCAATGGACATTGTTGACTTCTTTGCTACTGACTTTTCTATTGCAGAAGATGGTGATAATGTAACTGCCGCAGACAATGCTGCTTATAGTGCAGATCAAGAAGCTGGTGAACCATTCGAAGAAGAGGTAACTGTATCTTCATCCGGTGTAGAAATGGAAGGTCTAGATGAAGACATTGATATCTGGCAAATGGCTGGAGATCACCTTGAAGCCTTTAGATATGAACTAGCTAACGCTCATGCTGTAGCAAGCCAATCAGGACAGAAAGAATGGGTAAGCGCCCTTAATAAAATTGCTTTACGTTTAGATGCTCTTGAAGGTGCAATGGCAGAAGCCAGTGCTAAGCTAGGAGTACTACCTACAAAATAACCCTTGTTAATCCCATGCATAAATTAGCCTCGACTTAATTGTTCGGGGCTTTTTTATTTTACAAATCTTTTCTGTAGAACCTTCCTTGTATATTATCGTTGTATGATTCTATTTGAAGTACTCTTAAATGCATCTGCCAATAAACTTCGTAGTAGCTTAACTGTTTCTTACTTTTACAGAAAGTCAATATCTCTCTAGTGAAGCAGTCTTCACCTAGATCTTTCAAGTCTTGCTTGATTAATTTACTGCTGCCCCAATAAGTCTCCCAATCTGATTCTTTCTGTAGCTTACGCTTCTTTGGGACGCGCCCAGGTTTGTCCCATTCCGCGATCTCCTTCTTGGTCAATGTCTTGGTCACATTATTGTATAAGACCTTCCTGCCTATGTAGAAACGGCCATCACATATATTAGTGATCTTGTATACAAACCCAAAAGTGTCGGTAGGAAAATCTTCTAGTGTCTTAAACTCTAAAGTGGACCCTGATTGGTCTTTATATAACCACTTTTTATAACTCATTTGTTATAAATATCACAGACTTAGGAATCCCACTTGACTATAAATGTCATGTCTGTATTAGGAGGCATTCTATATGGCCTAGATAACTTACCTACAACCAATAGCTCATCTGAATCGTTATATAAACCTATGATAGTTGCATAAGGATCGAAATCTGAGCCTGTAATAGCGTTTATGTATGATCCTGAGGTTCCTGGTTGGATAGCACTAGGATTCAATGTATAGTTAAAGTCATTCTCATTTACCAAACATCTTATTTCGTTTTGGAAAATAGTAGACTGTGCTTGAAAGGTTACAGTATATGGTTTAATTGTTATGAATGGCATACTAAGAATAAATATTAGTTCTCTCTTCTTTCTTCTGGTTTGTAGTACACTATTCTATTGTGGTGGATAGGACTTGCTAAAAGAACAGCGGGTTTAATATTTCCTTTAACTGTTTCTTGGAACACGTAACTCATCCAGGTCTGTTCATATGGGTATTCCCATTTAACATCTAAGAACATTTTTTGATTGCCAACCTTTCCTACTATCATAGGCCAATTAGCATAGTATATTTGACCATCAGCATAAGAAACACCATCTAAAACATTTATCTTATTAAACTTAGTTCTAGGAGCGTTTAGATCTAAACCTTGAGTAGGAAGCTTATCATATTCTGGCCATACCTCGGATCTGACATTTTGTGGTACATTATACCAAGATACTTGAATGTTGTTATCCATGTATACTTCTGTATAAGACAGCTTTAGAAAATCAAACTCTTCTTTAAGCATAATCTTATGTATTACTTGATATAGATTAGGCACATAGTGTCTAAATCCATTTCTACAGTATTCATCGTCTTTTCCATACACTCCCATATCATCTTCTAAGAATATGTAGTAGTCACTATTTGATTCATTGAAATGATTTGCTACGTATTGACGCCCTCTATTGATTCCTAAATTTTCTCCTGTTACTATATGCTCTATTCCATACTGTTCACAAACTTGTTTATTTCCTTGAATTGCCTCTTCTTTATTAGAGTTATCAATTAGTATCTTTCTTGTTTTATCTAAAAAGTCTGGGTGGTTTTTTCTGTATGTCTCTAAAGTATGCACTACCTGTTCTGGAAAATTAAAGGTAAGCATATACAAAGATGTTTTTAGATTAGATACATCTAAGTTCTTTGGTTTTAAAACAGCTCTGCTTCCTGGTATTGGTTCTAATGTTACTGTGTCACTAATTAATGCTTGTATAAATTTAACTACTAGACCGTTTTCGTCTAGAGCATACCTTCTAAATGTTTCTGGTTCTAGATATGACATTATTGTAAAGATGCTTTCTTCTGTTCCCATATAACCTGAGTTCAAAGAATCATTTACTAAATGCCAATATAAACCATTTCCATTTTTAATAGCATCTATGTGTCCACCAAATAAACCTCCTCTACAAACATATTCTACTTTATTTTTTGCAAAATTATTCATGGCATCTATTTTGAATCCATGAATTTCATCTTTTGCTTCGTAAGGATAACTTAAAAATAAAAACGGATCTAGTAAAGGAACAATTTTATCTAGTGCTTTATTTTCGCTAAAAAACTTTTCATACACAGTATTAGTAATGCCAGCATCTAACCAAATAAAATACTTAGATTCAAAAGGATTCCATACAGTAACATTATGAAGCATACTGTATTTAGACATCACTATTGGGTTATACCATTCTAAAACTGCTTGAGGACTATCTTTTAACCAACCTCCTGGTCCTGTTAAATTTAACCAATCTGTGTTAGTTCTTATTTCTTGTGTTTTATCCCAAAAACAACCATACAAGTCTCTTATGTCAGATAGTTCAAATATTTTTACATATGTATTATGTGGACTCCTTTTTTCCCAAACCACATATTCGTACTCTTTAGGTATATGTATAAACATAGGTATGTCCGTCTCGAGTATCTTTCTGAAGTGTGTAAGATATTCTTCAAAAGATCTACCAGGTCTTCCTATATTCCAAAGTCCTGTTACTACTGTTAGTTCAGATTTTTGTAATCCTTCTCTAGGACCTTCTATCAGTGGTTTAATATGCTTATTAGATTCACTATCTTTTATAAACACTCCATAATCATACCTACTTGCTAATATCTTGAAGCCTTTATACTTCTCTAAGAAGCTATTAACTGTTAATTCTGTTTGTAAGTGTTTTTCAAAATCATTATTAAAATGAGTGCCTTGTTTAGAGTTGTAAGGAATTGCTATTATAAGATCATTACATTTGTCATAAAGTCTATTAATTAGCTTTACTCCATATTCTTCAGATATATGTTCTAATACGTCTCCTAAAATAATTAAGTCATAATAAGTAAAATCAAAGTCAAGAACATTTTGTACAAAAACGTTTGTATACTTTTCTTTGAGTCTATATTTTTCCACATAAGGTTCAAAAACTTCTACAGCATCTATTTTATAGAAATGATCTTTAAGGTGATCACAGTAAATGCCGGCGCCGGCTCCTATATCTAGAATGGTGCTATTTCTGTTGAACTTATTTTTTATAAAATCAATTGTTTCTCTTTTGAAAACCTGTGTTGAAAAAGGCATGTGTTATTATTTTATATTAATCCTTCATTTATTCTTAAAAACTCTTCATAGTTAACATGATCTTTTATACTACCATCTTGACATATTTTAAAATACCTTTCTGTAAATATTCCTGAATAGTTGTTAAAAAAATTTGTCCAAGCGCTATCTCTGTTTTGAGTTATACCTAAGGCGCTGAATATCCATATTCTGTAAAGTGGTCTTTATTTATTCAATTATACGTTTGTTGTAATTAAAGAAAGCATAACCTTCCGACTCGTATTTATCTATTCTGTAATTTAAAATAGCACCTTCATCTCCCACAAGCCTATAAATAGTATCATCATCAGTTACAGTAAATTCAATTACAAGTACTTTTCTAACACCATAAAGTGGATCTTCAACAATATTTGAACCTAATGATCCTCCGTGACCTACATGAACATTACTAAAACCTTTTTGTTGGTTACTGTTTAGATTGTTTCTAATAAAATCTGTACAATCTATTTCATGTGTTTCTAATGGTCTATTCATATCTGTTTCATTTTCTGGTTCTAATAAAACCATGTATTTAGCAGATATTAAGTTTATAATCTTATCAGACATTGATTTTGGATCCTTGTAAGAAGCTTCTGGTAAGTAGGTGAACTTGTCTCTAAATGAGAATCTATTATAAAATTGGTAGCAACTATAATCGGTTCTTCTATATGTTAACCACGCTTCACAAGAAAACCTACTATATGTTGATTCAAAAGGATAACAATTTTGTCTTATATAACTCATATTTGCCCACCAAAAGTTTCCACTAGGCCAACCTCTTCCGTAACTATCTGATGTATTTACCTCGTCATAAAATTTTAGCTTTTCTAAACACGCTTTGTAATTGTCTATCATGTAATGCTTCAGCATTTCTATAAAAGAGCCGTCACCTAATCTTTTCCATTCTGAGTGAGGATTAGTATCAGATGGTTTGTTTACAACTCCTTTTGCGTGTAAATAAAATATCTGCCCGTCTGATTTGTGAGATTCTGTCCATACTGTACAAATTCCATAATGTTCGTATATATTGTTGTAAACTTTACGAAATTTTACTTTATCTAAACCAGAAAAAACTTCTTGTAAATTAGCGTATGGTGATTCATCCTCTTTATCTGGGAATGATACTACGACTTGCATCTCATGTAAATCATCATATAGTCCAGCCTTTTTAATTCTCTCTATATCTTGTTTTACTACATCTAAATATTTTCCTACACAATAAACAAAATATACAACGACTATACGATTTGCCTTTTCAAACTTTGAGAACTTTGCTTCGTGTATCCAATTTAAGTTTCTATTCTTATCTAATGCATAAGCGAAAGCGTGGAATATAAAACCATCTGGATAGTATATAGGGCTATTGAAGTTTCTATTATCAATTATGTTTATGTTATTTCTTATATCTTCATGCTTTTTGTATAGTACTGATAAGCAGGTTTGTTCATGCCAAAGTGATGAAGCAAATACCGTTTTTAATTCCGGGTGATGCATACCACCTCCCCATTCCATTAAATCTTGAGCCTCTTGGCCAGTGGTATTATTTCTACTATCCCACCAGTCATTAAGAAATTTCTTTGACCAATCTGTATTCTTAACAAGAATCACTCCAGTGTTTGCAACACTATGCGCAGCAAGATCTGTTCCAAAAATAAGATTGTAGTTATCATCACAATACTTTTCTATTCTCTCTACTGAGTTTATGAATATAGCATCCATGTCTAAAAACATATACCAGTCATAATCTGGCCTTGTTTCCATAATGTTTTTTAACAAAAGAACTTTCTGCCATTGAATGGCTAGGTTCTCTTTTACTACCAGTTTCCATATCTCTTCATGATCTTTATAACAAAAATAATCATATCCGTTTTTAGAACAATAGTCAGAATTTATTTCTTCAGAGTATTGGCTATATTTTATTTCTCTTGTAGTTAGTTGGAGTACTAATATTTTCTTTTTATTACTTTTTAGTGGTTCCATTATTGGTTGAGTTATATCGTTTTAAATATTATTTATTATTGAACTGACCAAGGTATATAAGGCCACTGACCTCTTTTTCTCATACATTCGATACACTCTGCGTTTATTTCTAAAAACTCTTTTTTACTTTTTGCTTGTAGTAAAAATAAATTCTTGCCATTACAATCCGGGTTTTGATAGTATGGTGGACCCCAAAATCTATCTATAAAAAATTGTCTATTTTCATACATGTGGCCTGGGAAATGAGATACATTCATGTTCTCTAAAACATTTGCTACAGCAGTTTGAAATAGATCACATAGCATATATCCACCACATAAGCATGACTTATACAAAGTATTATGCTCTAAATATATTTTATAAACTCTATTGAATGTTTCCCAATAACTACTTACCTTTTTTATACTACTGAAATTGTATAGTCTAACTGGCCCTTCTAATATAGGAAGTTCTAACGGTATGAGAAACTTATTTAGTGTTCCTGTCTCTTCATGATATTTAAACATTGCAACAGCTGCGGCCTGTAAACCAGTTCTACTATCATGTTCTCCTGCAGTTCTACTCCATATTAGTTTTATAAACTCTTGAGTTTCGTGCATGCTTGATATCTTCAAAACTTCATAGCCGCAACCTTTTATAGAGTTAGGTGGTATGGCAAACTCTTTCCAAAACTCTTCTTCAGTTTTTCTTCCTGTAGTTATATGGTCATAGTGAAGTTTCATATCACTGTCCATTATCAGGAATTTAGTTATTCCTAATTCTAATAATCTTTTTATGACATACCTTCTTATACCATAACTAAATAATATATGTTTTTCATCACAATAGTATCTCCACTGTTGAGCATATATTTCATCATCTAATTTTTCTTCTGGTAGTGGTTCATATATTTTAGACCATTCATCATCTTTTCTTAGCTCTTCTATATCAACAACATCAATTATCAAATCTTGTATACGTGGATCTAGACCGACAAAATCTTCAACTCTGTCAGTTAGAATAACATACTTCATAACCTTATTGTATTCAAAATTTGCTGCGGTTTCAATTTGGTATATTATCCTTTCTCTATAAGTTGGACCAAATCCCCAAGTTGCAATAATACAATCGTTATTCATATATGTTAATCTATTTTGTGTTCGATTCTTTCTACCCAACCTTCTTCGTCAGTGAATCCCCAAAATACAACTTTGGTTGGCTTATAATTTGTTAAAAAATATTCTTCGTAATGTATAGGGATGCCTGTTCTCATAAAGTATTCTAGTTGGCCTCCGGTTATATATTTCTGATTCACAGCATTTCCTGATTCATTATCAAATGAAACTAGAATGTGCTTATAGTTTTCTCTAGGAAAATCTTGTCTATGTATGGTAACTAGATGATAAAAAGAATGCATGAATGATTGTTCCCATAACTCTTCATTTTTAATTGCGGGGTTAGGTGGATAATGATTGTCTAATGTATACTTTTGCACAGCCTTCTTTTCAAAGTGAATACCAGCATACTTTTCATAGTCTCTTAGTGTTCTAACTGTACCTAAATCATAGCCAGTTAAATCAACTGTATCATCTTGTTCTACTCTGAATAAGCATCTTATTTTCTTTCTACCGTAATTATTTTTTTGATCAAAGTTAACACCTACTTTATAATCATCGTCCCATTTTAACATGCCAGATCTTTCTTCTCTCATCGTAGAATGCCATACAATTATTTTATGTGGATGAAAGAAGTCATATCCGTGTGTGTATGATCTTACAGTTAGATTAATTTCTTCACCTGAGAAGTAGATGTCTGGGTCATGTTTTATCTCCCTAGCCCATTCAGACCTTGCAAAGTCAAAGTGACCACACAAGAATCTTGCCATTGGTGGTTCAGTCATATTCTGATAACCATGTAAGAGTCCTGGTCTAATGAATATAGTTCCAAAAGGATAGAAGCAAACAAACTGTGATTGCCATGGTTCTATGGACCTACCTATAGGATCTGTCATAGGATTATACAATGGTGAGTAACCTGCAATGATAGGTTTATATCCTTTAGCTTCTAGATCAAGATGCATTTGAATCAATGTTTCATCCCAGTCTTTTTCAAACCTATGATGAGAATCTAATTGACAAACATAGTCTTCATCTGTTAATAGTTGTTCATTGATAATAGCCCTTGCCCAAGGAAGCCCCTTAGCTTCTGTATACAAGCATTCATAGATCTTAAACCTCTTGTCTTTTTTATATTCTGTTAGATCATCAAACTTATCGTCTGGGTGATATTGTCTACATATACCAAAGTGTACTCTTTTAGGATACTTAGCTTTCTCTAAAGCATCTTTGATAGTAGGGATTAGTTCTGGATCTCTATAAGCTGGCAAATGTAATAATATAGTTGGCTTTTTACTCATATGATATAACTTGTTCGATTCTTTCTAACCATCCTTTAGATTCAGAATGTGGCCAAACTCTCCACATGTGTGGTTTTTCTACGTGCTCAAAATCTCTCCAGATATGGACAAATTGGTCATCTCCAGATTGATTCAATAGTAATTGTATTTCTCTTTGATCTGCGTCTTTTCTAAAAAGATCATTTCCTTCTTTGTCTAGAAATGCAATAGCAAAGTTATCGTAGTCTGTTTCTGTTATTGCACCTTTGTATATGTCAATACAATACTTTTGTATGTTAGTTAAACCAGACTCATAGTCACCTTTTATTGGAGGAAGTTCATCTCTTTTAGTTTCTATATGAATTTGTCTTGTACTGAATTTTAAGCCTGCATACTTTTCATAATCTTGAAATGATCTTACTCTACCAAAATAGTTTGGTGCTAATTTATTTCTTTGGCAGTTAGTACAACCTGGGTCTTGTCCCATTAATTTTCTGTATCTAGCGTATGAGTCTGTATCTCTTTGTGCCCAATCTTGACTATCGTCCCAATGTTTCTTTTTACCCTCTCTTGTATATTCATGCCAAATAACCGGGCGATGTGGACTAAACAAATCATAACCAAATGTATATGCTCGAGCTGCTAGAGAAGATTCTTCACCATGAAAGTACAGAAACTCGTCGTAAGGTACTTCTTTTACAAACGTGCCTAATGTAAACACAAAATGTGCTGATATAAATCTTGTATGAAAAGGTTCTTTTAACTCTTTCCAATTGCTTATATGATGAGGTTGTAAGAAGATAACTCCAGAAGGCATAAACCTTTGTATGTTCAAACCCCAAACCTCATCTACTCTTCCATTAGGATCTTGATCTGGAAAATATCCTGGCATGTAAGCAGACAGTATTGGCTTTAGATAGCCTTTACATTGTAAATAGTGTAGATAATCTTTTAAAGTTACATCCCAATCCTTACTAAATCTGTGATGAGAATCAAGTTGAAAATAATACTTTTCTCCTTTGTACTTTTCTTGAATTCTTTTTCTAATCCAACAAACTCCTTTAGCATCTTTATAGTCTACATCAATAATAGTAAACCTAGGATCATCTTTGAATTGATCAAGTGTGTCCCAAGAATCTTCTTCAGAGTGCTGCCAGCCTATACAAATATGTAGACTGTCTGGATCAGAACAGTTTTCTAGTAAATTGTTTAAAGTAGGGATTAGTTCTGGGTCTCTGTACGCAGCGATCGAAACGAATATGTTTTCCATAACTTAAATATACAAAATTTATTTCAAAATAAAAAATTTATTTTTTAGTTACAGTATAAACAATCTACATCAGCAGTACAAGTTGTTGTAGAACTACAAGTTACAATAGTTCCTCCGGCGTCTGCTGATGGATAAACTTCACTACATACATAAACTGTTTGGCCTCCACCTAGTGTTTGTGTACTAGAACTACCTCCACAAGGAGTGTAAGTATAAGTTATTTGAGTATTGAATTCATTTGTAATAGAGTAGCATAAACAACTAGGGCATACTGTTTCATTAGAAATATAACCAGATCCGCCGGTTACTTGCCAACAATCAGTACCATCTGAATAATACCCATTACTTACCGGAGTTGTACATGCTGAATCTGTATATAGATAGCAACCTACAGCTAAAGTTGTACAATTTGAATAATAATAAGTGCCAGCCATATTGTTTTATTTTAAATATTAAGTATTGTCACAAGGAGAGTAGTCATCACATGCTGCTGCACAGCTATCCGCATCATACCCTAAGCAGTGGGCAAAGCAGTTATTAGTTGGACTAGGTGTAACTGAAGGAGTTTTACTAGGAGTTACACTAGGTGTTATAGTTACGCTAGGAGTCACTGAAGGAGTTTTACTAGGAGTAGCTGATGGAGTTGGTGACTTAGTAGGTGTAGGTGATGGATCGATACAACTTGTAGCATCAACACAACTTGTACCTTGATAAGTAGCAATTACTGTAGCTTCACTTCCAGAATAACATGTTTGACCTCCAGTAGCAGTTATATTACCTCCTGTATTAGCTTTAATACATATTCTGTTTTCATCTAAAGGACCTAGGATAGTACAACCATTGCTACCATCTCTGTTAATATAGGTTACAGCAATGTAATCACTTTCGCTTGGGTTAAATATAGACCAACATTCACCTAAAGGCATTGTAGCAGACGGTGTTACAGTTACGCTAGGTGTTATCGACGGAGTTATGCTAGGTGTTCTAGTTACACTAGGAGTAATACTAGGAGTTATACTAGGTGTTCTAGTTACACTAGGAGTAATACTAGGAGTTATACTAGGTGTTCTAGTTACACTAGGAGTAATACTAGGAGTTATACTAGGTGTTCTAGTTACACTAGGAGTAATACTAGGAGTTATGCTAGGTGTCACAGTTACGCTAGGAGTTATGCTAGGTGTCACAGTTACACTAGGAGTAATACTAGGAGTTATGCTAGGTGTTCTAGTTACACTAGGTGTTATGCTAGGAGTTATGCTAGGTGTTCTAGTTACACTAGGAGTAATACTAGGTGTTCTAGTTACACTAGGAGTAATACTAGGAGTTATGCTAGGTGTTCTAGTTACACTAGGAGTAATACTAGGAGTTATGCTAGGTGTCACAGTTACGCTAGGAGTTATACTAGGTGTTCTAGTTACACTAGGTGTTATGCTAGGAGTTATACTAGGTGTTCTAGTTACACTAGGAGTAATACTAGGAGTTATACTAGGTGTTCTAGTTACACTAGGAGTAATACTAGGAGTTATGCTAGGTGTCAC
>Ga0194133_10008457_pt1 | contig 11994 bp, 9 predicted proteins | sample TA2KigOf40mmetaG_FD_155448 | JGI IMG/M metagenome (GOLD analysis project Ga0194133, IMG submission 155448) | Freshwater microbial communities from Lake Tanganyika, Tanzania - TA2015055 Kigoma Offshore 40m | ecosystem: Environmental > Aquatic > Freshwater > Lake | place: Tanzania: Lake Tanganyika...
AACAAGACTTTTTATCAGTGACAGTGTTTTAGTTTTATTGTTTCAATTTTAAAGTTAATTCATTACACCAACACTGGTGGTTTATTCTCTAATTTAACCCACAACCACCGTGTTGGGGGGACATTCTCTTATAAAGTTCAATTTCTTGTAAATTTGATCGAATGAGATAATTAAAGGATAAATAAATAATAATAAATAAAGGCATTACAAGAAACAAGTGTAATCCGTCATATGTGTGGACAACAAAGGGTTTCCTTCTTTCTTGATATGAGACTGACATGATCTTCTGATATAATATGGATACAGTTCTGTCTCAGATGATTTTCACTGCCAGACAAGTAGAGCAATATTTCATCCATATTTGCGGAGGCATTCTTTTTGTTATATTGTTATTAACTTATCTACTCACTTTCCTCTTGAAGTCTTTCATTCCAATTCTGAGAGCGGAATAGTTGGCTGATTTCATTCTAATAGTGAGCCATACTGGAGCAGCCTAGTAGAGTACAGAGAATATTTGCAATCCTCAGGATCCAAATCTATTAATCTTTCAAACTAGATGGAATCCAAACTAAGAAGTTTTTTTTGATAGATATTTATTCAATAATTTTTATTTTTGAGACCATCAGTGGAATATAATAAAATGGATACCTACAGAAAATAAGAAGGTTACTTTCCACTAATTTTTACTTCAGAGAAAGACACGACAATTAGATACATCTTATGGCAGGTTTTGTGTTTTTACACGTTTCAGAAAAATTATTTCCAGACTCGCCTTTCAAGATACACTTTTTACCGGATCTTTTGTCAGGACGCACTCATTTTGTTACTTATGACCCTAAAAGGTGAGATTCCTTTTGGCAGAGTAGTCAATTTCTTTGATTTCACATTGTTAAGATCAGACTGGCCTGTCAATTAGGATCCCCAAAGCTTAAATTTTAATATGTTCAGATACAAATTTTTTGCCTTTCAGTGGACAAAAAACTTAAGAGACTTGAACAAGCAAATTGAAATATATTATGAAGAGACAAGAAGATTATTATTAGTTCAAAAACTCAAATCCTTCTTAAAAGTCTCACCTTTTACATACTGTAAGGACTAGAAGAACGAATAAATAGAGAATAAAGTAGAATCAATCATGTTTGAAAAAGCTTTGTTCCAAATATATTTATTTTTACCTGTTTAGAATGATTCAATGAAAATTTTATACTTGAAAATATGAGCTGGATTTTTAGTAATACCAAATAACTGAGAGCTAAAGGTTAGAGATTTGTTGAACCCTCAGTACCAAATATGGCATTATAGAGTATTGCTTAATGTTGATCGAATTTGAGACAATTAATTCCTTTATTCATATCTCAATGAAGATTATTACTCAAGCTTCAAGTTGATAGTTGACGATGACAAAAATTCTTTGGCTCGAAAATTAAAAAATAAAACCTCGAAACCTCGATTTGAAATTATTTTTTACAATTGCTTTGGGTGTAAAAAGTATGTGTTTCATAAATCCATTTTCATGAATATGAAATAATTTCTTTTGGCGTTATTTTTCATAATATTGATGTGTGCTTGTTTTATTGATTGTAACTGTAAAACAAAAGAAGGTGAAAAATATTTTTGTGGTCAAGTCGAATCACATTAACTTGCCAAATAATAAATGATAGATAAATAGGCTTAATGAAAATAATGAGTCAACAATCCGGCTGACTCTTACTTTAACTTGAGCAAGTTTTGTAAATCCAGTAATGTACAACCAGGTGTATGTATTTTCTGCAAATACTACCAAGTCTATCTAAAGTTGAATAAAAAGTATTTCTATGACGATAGGATAGACATCTTCTCTCCTACCTGCTGAGATTCAGAAGCAATAAAAGCAAGTCGTGTGGTTATAATTCAACCTTTAGATCAAATTCGAACGCTCTGAATTCCATTTTAGCTTTTGACACGGCCAAATGAAAAGTTGGCTTGTCATTTTCAAAAAATATAATTTTTTTCTGAAGCAATAAGTAAAATTAGGTTTTGTAAATAATTTAAACAGTTTCAGTTTTTAATTTGAATCTTTCCAAGTCAACCAAAAAAAATCTTGCCAACCAAAATCCAGACAATTCATATCTTTTTTCTCAACTCAATTTCATATTATTTGCTTAATGGAATATTTTCTTAAATCCAATCAAGACTTTTCTATCCTTTAGAAATTTCCAAAGAAAATTACTGTAGAATTGCTCCTCATTGTGACCATATTCAAATTTCAAGTCATGCATAAAACTTCCAAATCGTCACGATGCGAAACTCACCGTAGAAAAATCGATACAAAAGAAAGTATTTAGAGCCGTTTTTGAAAGAAGATTAAGTCACTGCCTGAAAAAAGTGTGTGAAGAAAATTCAATACTTTTAGCATCATAAAAGATAAAAAATGTCCTTCAACATCTTAATTTGAAATCCCGACATACTTGGGTAACAAATCATCTAAATTAAATTTTGAATCTTTTCATTGTCACAACTATTGATTAAGTTTAGAAACATTTAATGTTTATTTAAGATATTTTAAAGTTGCACCAAGAATCATGAAGAGAATGTCTCTCAATGAGAAGAAAATGATAAGTATGAATCTGCCTTTGCCCAAAAGTTAAATATGAACAATCTAGTCAGGAAGGTAAACAGGATTGTCTCTGGTCTCAAGATCATAAGGCCGAACGTTAAATGAGAATCAGTTCTTGCAAGGGGCCATGTTGCAATTCTTTGGAACTTTGCACTGTGAGATTTCTACATGGTACGATTCTCTTCTGAAGAAGGACAAGTACATGTTGGGCATGCTCCACTACAGAGTACTAAGAACAGTGGTGAAAGACTGGTGCAGGGTATATCCTAGAGACATGTTGGATACCTTAGGACATGCAAAACCTCATATCTTTGCTAAATACTCCCTCGGCTCAATAATAATCAACACTTACACCACACACAGACCAGGAAAGACTTAGTGAGTTCATCAAGGCAAATCAATACATACGCAGCGAAGAAATTCAGAGATTATGTTCCATTACAGTTACAGGAAAAAGACAGGACAACAATCAGTTAAGCGTAGGATGATAGATACGGTGAATACTATGGACCAAAGCTGAATGAATTTGACTGGAAAGGCTAGCATCAGAAGATTCCTGAAAAAGACATTTATTACCTGAAAACATACCTGTGATGGAAAAACAGTGATATTTGATCAGAAGCTGTGAGACATGAACATTCACATTAAAAATTGATCTTTGATAAAATTCTACAGTTAAACATATGAATATTTTTGACAAATTGATATTTTACCCAGCAAGTTATACCGTATGCGCCAGATAAATAAGGAAAACAAAAAAACACTTTTGGGGATTGTAAATTAGCCACATATTAAAATTAAGATAAAAGTGTGCATTTTTTGTATTCTTCGGTCATCTAGTTATCCAAAAAAGTTAAAAATTGATGAATTTGATGAAAAAAACTCATGGAATTGGAAAAAAGGAAATTGATTGTTACAAAAATTCACAAAATTTTCAATTCTCTGACAAATTGAAACCTCCTCATAAGCTACCCTTTAGTCTTAAAGATTATTTTGAATGGGCATATCAACACCCAGACCCAGTTTGACATAATTGCAATCTTTTTTTGATACTTTTTATTTCTACCTGCAATGCTTTTCAGGCTCAGTATCAGGGGTTATTGCTGCAAGAAAAAAATTAAGTCCTTCCCAGTAATGCCAAAGCATCAAGCTTTCAAAAAATGTGCTATTCTTTTACTTTATGAATTTTTTTCTTCCCTTGCCAGAGAAACAAAATATTTTTTTGAATTTTCCGGATTTAGCTGGTGCATACAGTAATTGTAACTTGCATGGGATGACAAGATTTTTGAAAAGCCAATAATTTGTATTGTGTGATTTACATGTCAATTATGTCCTTAATTATTATAAAGACTTGATTTGATTTCGATCAGAAAAACTTACCAACGAAATTTGGTCCTTATTAAATTATTTTGTCAACATTTTTAGAAAGAAATCAAATGAATTACTCCTTTGATGCTAGTTTTTGTATAAATAAGGAAATTCTTTCTGCTCCTGTGATCTTCATGGTAATAATTTGCAACACTCAAAATTCTTCATTCAAAGTAAAAGTAAAGTGAAATTGAACTATTAAACTAATTTAAATTCCCGTTTCATTGCCAATTCTTTTTCTTTTCAATTGAAATTCTTAAAATCCTTTTCTGCGCAAGAGTTTATTTTTGTGTCTTAAACTATCGACGCTCAACATAAATTTCCCGCAGAAAAGCTCAAGATCTTGAAATTTGTGTTCTTTAGGATGTCAAGAAAAAACCTAGAATTACCATAACAATAGGGGAAAAATGTTGAAGTGCAAGAAAAAGATGAATTTATTCTGTCAAGGCATTTTGGCCCTTAAGTATTTATAGGTATAATTTGAAAGTGATAATTTTTCAATGATGTATGATTGGAAGGAGAAAGCAGTTTGTGTCATGAAACAATCCGAACTGTATTACAATTAATAGATTATTTTAATTGATTGTATTTTTTTACATAGAAAAAGTTTCTCAATGATGTGGAATGCATCTGAGAAAGAGTTGTTGATCTTCTGAAGATTATGAGTCCCTTTTTATGTGCGTTGAAGCATTTTGTTAACATGATGTTCAAATCCAGATTAATTTTTTTGCTGAGACATGAAACAACATTTTGCAAAAAGTGTGCTCATTTTTAAGTAACAAAGCTTCCCTTTCGAAACAGTGACGGATTTGCTTGAAAACATCTTGATAAAAAAAGTCTTCAATTATCCTTTTCTACTTGAGAGTTTTTAGTTACAGAATGAATAGTATGTCGAAAACGTGAAAAAGAATTTGTTCTAAGATGTCTAAAAATCATTTTGTGTGAAAAGTGGCTTTTTATGTCAGAAAACTCATGCTCATACAAAAATTGCTGATAATTTTTTTCAGAGTTTTTATTTTTTATCAACAAAAATATTTGAAAATATGAAAATCATTATCTAATTTTATGCCAAATAAATGATCAAGATTAACCAATAGCTACAAATACTTGGATTCAAGATCAAATTTTCTTTCCACCTTTCAAAAAAAATTTCCTTTCTGTATAGTCAATATTTTGAACGGAATAAAACCCACAAAATATTTTAATGAAGAAATACTTAATACTTCAGAACATGATGAGAAAAGCAAGGAAAAGGTGAAGTGAAACCCGACCCAGAAAGTATGAAGGAGTCAGGGTCATGCCAAAAAGTCTATAGAAATACCCAATCCTGGAAACTAGATGAAAGGGATGCGAGAAACCCTGTGGTAAGTATTACGACCCCGAAGACACGTCTAAGACTACAAGACACCCTTCCTCCACAAAGTCTTCAACTAATCAGATGAATTGAGGTCAGGGTTCCGTCTATATTCAATCATGCTCTCCAAAGGTTGACATCAACTGACATCATCCCCAATGAATGAAAGAAAGAGACAATCATGCGACTCCCTGTCTTCGAAGATAACTAAAGGCAAGACATAAGAGAAGCCAGAGTGCATAAGAAGGAGGGTCTCAAGTCCTATTAGGGGACATTTTTGAGGAGCATGAACTCAGTCATTCGCTCTGGTTCAAGGACAGACAATCTGAAGCCATCTCTTATATAAACAAATGAGTTAGAAGCCCCACCGGTTCTGTTTTGATCCATCTGTTGAGGTGGATAAATCAATTAAAGTTTTACCCCCTGATTCCCAAGCTTGAATAATATTCAGAACATGTGTGAGCAGATAAGAAGGGAGATAAAAGAGTGTTTACATTTCTCCCAATAAATTAGAAGTACTTAACTCAATTAGTCTTTTTCAAAAATGTGAACCTGAAAGATGGTCATGCACATTTAAAAACAAATTGTCTTTGCAGTCAATTGCTGAAGTATCATCGAATCAAATCCTACACATGCCAACAATTTTCGAGCTCAGATAGTTAAAAAAAGGACATGACACCCCCAATTAGCACTAGCATTTTAAAGGGGTAGAACTTTGAATGAGTTGTGTAACACTGCATTGTGTATATTCTTAATTTTTTTTTGATTAGCGCAATACTTAATATAGGAGAAGTTAAGTGCGAATGACAATTAAAACAGTAGCTTTCAGTTCTCTCGTCTATCAATTATTTCACTACCCTTGGGCAATCACAATTGTAATAAATTTTGGTTTAGATCATCAAAGCTGTGCATTCTTTTTACCAAATGGAAAGCCAATGTGACTTTCTATATACATATAATTTGCACAATCCAGAACGGTCTTTTTGCCACACTCTAGTCAGCCTCCCTGATGTGTTATTTTTCAAATTAGCTGTCGGGTTGCACGTCCAGCGCTTACCCGTTGATTATCCCATCCATCTACACACTTATCCAACACAAATGCAACGCTGTTTTATGACAAGTTGAGCTCAAATCAATTACACCAAAAGCAGGCACCGAAACCAAAATGGAAAAGCTTTTTCCTTTAAACAAAAACCAAACTGTTAAAGAACATTTTCCATTTACGAAACAATCGTGAGAAAAAGCTAAACATTGTCTGGAATTTCTAAAAATCTAAATGAGAAGCAAAGAAGCGGAATTAACAAAGACATTAGCATACGAAAGCTCGTAGTCTTTATTTGTCAAACTGTCTAACAACCTAATTTATCGAATAAGAAAACAAGTTTTTAAATTTCAATTTTTAATTTATTTTTTATCTTTGTGCTAAATCTCTTAACCTTATTGCAAAAATTTTGCTAAAGCAACTTTTTGCACGTTGCAGCAACATTATTCTTGGTGTCGAAAAAATTATCTGAACTCAATTAATCATCACCCAGGTTTGTTTTGCCAATGAAAAGATAAATGAACCCAAGAGATAATAAGTTTCTTTCGTAACACCAGTTCATTTGAAACCTCTTTTTGGAGGGTAACAAATTATTTGTCCGGTTAAAAAAGACATGCTTAATAGGTATATGCATAAAACCCAAATTTTTGGCATTGAAATTTTGAAAAATTGATCTGAATTCGATATAAAAGGGAAATAAAATTCAAATCAGTTCCGTTATTCGTTCAAAGCATAAAAAACTTTTGGCACTTAGCTAAAAATGTAAGCTGTTAGCAAGAAATAAGTTTTGGCAATCAGGTCAGATAAATCTCAAGGAAAAAAAAGTTCAACCGAGATTCTTTACTAAAAGGGCTTTCTCTACCTACATGAAAAAATGCTGTGGGAAAAGTTTGAAATCTGAAAAATAAAGCGAATTGGGGATTTCATGTCACCTTTAATACCAATTCTTCTTAATCAGCTCACCTTTTTTTCATAAAATAAACGCCCACAGTAAATTATTAATTGGAAAATCATGTGATTCAAAGGCAGCAAATTTAAGTATGTCAATAAACATGTCAGTAGAGCAAAACTCATCATGGCCACTTGTCAATTTGACACTGTGCAGAAAAAAAGTGTAATTATACCTGATCATTTATTCAAAAAAAAAGATTACTTTGGCAAAAGAGTGTGTTTTTTGCCATTAAATTATCACATAAATTTGTTTACATGTCATAATTCTAATTAACAGTGTTCAATATCCTATGAGAAGGTCAAAATATAGCAAATTAAGAACAAGTTTGAAAATATTCATATTATTGTTATAAAGGAATTTAAAAGGTACACACTGGGAATGGACTTTTGAACACCTGTTAAATGTAACATTTCTTTGGCAAACAAAAATATACAGAAAACAAAAGAGTAAAATGGAGATATGCATGAAGACAAATGACATCTATAGAAAATTCTTAAAGTGTGAAATTTTAAATTGTAATCACAGCCTTTGAAATTTAATTATTATGTAATTATTCATACAACATTTCTTTAGACTTTTCTCTGTTTGGGACTTGATCTGCTCATCACTTTGTTGTTATTGGGTGAGGTTCGGCTGTTTGGATTATGAAGCTTGGCAAGGATGTATTCTGTGCTTTTTGCAGGTGTCGAAATTGAGCGCAGGTCACGAGGTTGAACCTGAAGTTTACAGTTTTGGTCAAAAGCATTTGTCCTTTAAGAGTATTAAACACACAATCTTACCTGTTGTTGGGGATGATCCATGAAATTTGTTTGGCACGTTGGTGATGTCGAACTGCTTGAGGTTGTTGTCAACACTGCAGTAGTGCTGCCCTCCGATGAGCTTAGGCTGCTACTTCCAGTCTGATCGCCGCCATTCGTCAAGTTTCCCTGAGCTGACCGCCATTGTTCAACAGTATTAACCACATCCCTCATTCGAGCTGTTCTAGAACTGCTAGTACGGGTTCCAAAATGCTAAAAAAGATCACCATTTGGAATTATGAGAAAACTTCACAAGAAAATTGTAATGAAGAATGGGGAATTGAATTAACAGGTTTTCAACTAAGCCCATTTATGAATGAGGATTATATAAAAAGGTGGGGGCTATGAGGTATACTGGGTAACATATTTGTAACTTTAGTTGTACCTGATAGTGTTGGGACATGGGGGTAGAAACAAGATGTCTCTGGTGTTTATTTCCTCTAAGTGAGCTAAATCTGACATCATTAGGTCTGAGCTGGCCAGGAGATGATCCATTACTTGAGGAAAGATGTCCACCATTGCCCAAAGAAATTAGTTGAACATCAGCAAATGGGTTGACAAGGATTGTTGTTTCCACACCGACACCCAAATCACCGCCAGTGTGGTCAGACTTGCATGGGGATCCACTGATTAGAGGGTAGTTGTCGCTATACCTTGAAGATGACTGACGACTCATATTGCTCAGTTGGAATTCTTGGTGTGGCTGAGGGGATTCTACTTTCAGCTTGTCTACGCGACTTGGATCAATCTCCCAATAAACATGACCGTGTGGGCTGACTGCACGAAATACCTATGGTTAAAACAAGAAAAAAAATAACTATAGGAGGAAATGTTTTGAACATCTCTTGGCGTGCTTTTAATCAAATCAAGTTATTGATGCTCTTGACAATGCATGTTCAACTTTCATTTGCATGCAAAATGTTGATGTAGTGCAAAATTTCTCACCATGTCCCCATCTTCCTGCAAGCTCTCTCTTTGACTATGATGACAAGGACCAGTGGAGTGGCCAGCCTGGCAAACCATTTTCTTCTTGTTCGTGCTTGCACGAAGGGTATTTGTGAGATTGACTAGTTGGTTGCTCATGTAAACAGCATCTCGAAGGTGTTGAGTGGCTAGAAGACCATCTGAGGGGAAAAAAATAAATTAATTTTTATAGTTCAAAAGTAGAAAATCTCTCAAGAAAATACCTGGTGAGCTTAAAATATCCTGCCTCATTTCATAAGGATTTGTGACAATATGGGGAGGTTGAGCTTTTGTGATGCTCAAATAGGGTTGGTAGCTAGAGACCTCGTCCTCGGTATCTGGATCCACGGTCTGCATCATTCCAGGAAAAGCACGGTTTATGTCTTGTCGAGCAAGATACTGCGAGAGCTGGAAAAAAAGATAAACGATTGGCTTTTATAAGACAATTTAAATTGTAAAATTTATGAAAAAATATTTTTTGGTTAAAGTTTAGACCTCAACCTGCACAGCTTCAAAAAATAGTCCATGAAGAAGGTTAAAGGTATAAACGAGCTTAGTGTAGATGTGTGACGGGTCCAAGCGTTCAAAACGACAAGGGGTAGATTGAGATCAGGTAAGAAAAATGGCTCCAAGAATGCCTGAGATTGGCCAATCGATTATCCCTCTGTTGACTGTCTGTGAGAATATCGTACAATAACTTTCAGATAAGGAGAAATTTATTCCCTATTCTTTTATCCAAACAAAATGGAGTGGAGACTCTACCAAGTTGTCATATAATAAGAAAGTATAGAGCCAAAAGAAAGTTGGCTTTTTTGATAATAACTATATTTACTACCCTTTGATTGTATGAAAAAAAAGGATTTCTTCTGTCACAACTTTTACAGAAAAAAATGCCAATTTTTCTTCTCACAACAACATGCTTGAAGTTAATTGATTTAAAAGAAGCTGCGTCCAGTTCAGTTAGGAAGGATATTTTGTTGCAGAAAGAAGGGTTCCAATGTTTTTGCCCAATTTCCTGTACAAAGTTGGCAATCATCCATCACGTCGCCAAAATAGATGCTGTCAGTCCCACTCATACAATGAAGAGACGCGAAAATGAAATATTACAGTGTCGATGAGTTTTGTTCTTATTAGGAATGGTGTGCGTGTTGGACGGTCCCAATGCCCATTTAACAATATCATCAATATCACATGAGATACGAAGAAGTATGAAACATTTAGAGAGGAAGAAGAAGAAGATCTTCACTGACATTTAACACGAATAACAACTCCTTTTTAGAGATATCAAAAGGCAAAAAAAAGAAACTTTTCCAATAAACCATTCGTTGCAGAGGGACTTGTCAATACTTAAGATAATTAAGCAACAAAGGTCCAAGTTTTTCATAAAAACTTTCTCGACATTTAAGGAAATATTTTTAGTCCAATGTAAACTGCGAAGTAAAGATGGATGGGCAATAAGAAAGAAAACTGATCAATGAATCATGAAGGTTAATTTTTTAAGAAAAAGTTGTAAAAACAATCCTGTTAATTGAAAATTGCTCTACATATATGAAATGATCCAATCCATCACAATAAATGTGGTTAATTTTTTAGTTCAAAGAGACATCTTAAGTGATTAAGTAGTTGGTAGGATGTGTTCAAAGCACCCAGAGGGCAAGTCATTTTGACGATTGAAAGTCCAGACAAGCTTAATGTGTAAAAAGAAAATGTTGATTTTGTTGCAACATTATTGTTTTCAAAGAAACTCCTTATTTTAAGGACAACGAATGCATTGAAACATATTGAGAAAATCAAGCTGTCCGGAAAAGTCTTTGTCAGCTTGATCATTAAGGCAAAGAGCATAATTAAGCAGGAAGGCAGAAAGACCTGAAAGTGATTAATTAGTTCCAATATGTAACATCGAAGTGACTTGATGTGTGAAAATAGGGAATGTTTCATCCAATTGGAAGTGAGGTGAAGAAGCATGGCAAGATTCAAATTAAAATTATTTTTGAAATGTTAGAGTATATGGTTAATATCTAACATGCATGTTGAGAATCAAGACTTTATAACGCTGCTTCACATGGTCTACCTGAAATTTATGGGATTCCATGTTGAATTTCTAATCTTGAAGGGTCGAGACTCGAAAAAAACGGGTTTTGAAATGTAATGTGAGATGATGTGTTTTGGAGGTAAGAATCAGTTAATGTCGAATGTTTGTTTGAGAGAATTTTGGTGTTGGCTGAGGAGAGGGAATCTGACTGTAAATGTGCTCAAAGGAAATTCTTGAACTTACAGGGCTTGAATTTTCAACCTCATAGGCAGAGGAGTAGAGATAAGGTGAAGGTGAATGGTTGGTCAAATAGTTTGGATGTTGGTGATGATGGTCTTGCCAAACTAAGACTGACGAACTAGGAAAGGGTGGCAGTTTTCGGTGGTAGTTTTGGGATGGGCACAATATGACAGTTGAAGAGGAGGAAAAGGCAGGACTACTACTTGAAGCTGTTGGTTGCAACTGGAACTCGTCGTTGAAAGAGTAAAAGGGATGTCTGGTTGTCAAGAAAGTACGCACTCGGTTTGTTTCTGAGGACTTGCAGTTGCCTGGACTTGTGGTCAACGTTGAATTGACTGGGCCACCTGAGGCCATGTGGACAAGCTGGTTCATCCCAGAATAAAAGCTCTGGCTCTTGGCACATCCATCAAGAGGTTTGTCTTGTTGCTTTTTGCCATCCTCTCCTGCACCCATGCAATTGTATTTGGCCATGAGGAGTTGAATGTTTGAGTGGTACTGAAACAAATGAAAAAGACAATCTAAATTGTCAAATTTGTTGAGAATTTTAGCCTTTCATCCTTCCCTGTCGAAGCGAGAATATAGAAAAGTTTGTCAGTTTTAGCCTAGAGTTATTTTTCTCGCATTCTATTATAAAAAAGTCTGCAAAAAAA
>Ga0194133_10008459_pt1 | contig 11992 bp, 10 predicted proteins | sample TA2KigOf40mmetaG_FD_155448 | JGI IMG/M metagenome (GOLD analysis project Ga0194133, IMG submission 155448) | Freshwater microbial communities from Lake Tanganyika, Tanzania - TA2015055 Kigoma Offshore 40m | ecosystem: Environmental > Aquatic > Freshwater > Lake | place: Tanzania: Lake...
ACCGCTTGGATGAGTTTCCACGACTTTTAGTGATTGAAGACTCATTGGCAGATGTCGGATTTGATACAAACAAGTCAGCCTGTCTCATCGGGCGTGCATCAACTTCTGTATTACTCTGATGAGGGACAACATCATAAAATATGAGTGAACATTTAGTCTCCTTTACAAAATTCACCTGCTGTTTGATAACCGAGGGTAGATTGCAGATCTTATCTTTCGTGTTGCGTCGTCGTCTGACCTTGGAGCCACCTTGAACAGCAATGGCAGGATCCAAGACACTCATTATGCTCTGTGTCCTATTTGGTAAACGCAGTCTTTCAGTAAAGCTTTAGGGGAAAATCTTTTCAAATAATCAAACCTTATCATAGGAGTTTTATGCTTCGTTTTCGTTCCAACAATAAAATCTACTTCAAATTGTTCAAGATCATTCAATGGATCCCAGGGTCTCAGATCTGAATGCTGGTAAATGTAAGTATCACTCTCCATATCCTTAGAACGTTGGAAAATAAATATTAGAGCAACCGATAATAGTAACAGTCTTTGAAATCATCTTACATGTTCAAAGTACTTTGGGACCCATTCTAAACCAGAAGCCTTTCTCTCCTTTGTTGAAGTGCGTTGACTTTCCTCTAGTGCTGATTTTTCCTCTGTTGCTGTCACCTTAAAGTACCACGCAAAATGATTGAATTAACATAGTGAAAGAAAAACTAAACGGTTACCTGGTCATCGCTTTCAATAGCATTAGAGACTTTTTTCCAGAGCTTCGCAGACTCGAATTCATACTGAAATTTAAGGATAAATGAAACAATCATAAATTGTCACTTCAACTATTTTAGAATCGACCTCTCTTCAATTTTCTATTTGTGTTTATGACAAAAATCTCATATCTACAGTCTTTTTATTTGTCTTAAACTAAAATTTTAGTACACATTTTTCTTGGGTACGTTGGCAATATTTTTCTTTCATAATCTTTAAAATTGCTACCTTTTTTTTATTTTAGTTACCTGCTCTTCAAGAAGAACAATGTACCGTTTAAGACGTTTTTCCCTGGCTTCAGCAGTCACCTGCCAAAGGGTTTCGACCTACAAATAAATTCATAAAAATCTTCCAACATTAAATAGAAGGAACAAGAACAGCCTAATCTTTTTAGTTCAGCTTACCCCTTTCATCTTATCCTTGATCTGTATATGCTCATCCCAGTGGCCATCAATTGTAGCTATCGTTTCTTTCCCAAGTTTGATTCGGCCAGTAACAGCATTCGTGAACTCTCCACCTCCAAGAAAAGGCTTTGAAATTGAAAATCAAAGCTAAAGAACATTTCGTTTATAAAAACTAACTATTATTTTCAAGTTATACCCTAAGCTTAAATTCCAGCTCCGTGGAGTAACCAGTTTTGACGCATTCAATGTTAACTTTTCCTCCTAATTCAACGGTCATGTTACCCATCAAAATTCCTTTGCAATGAGCATATGGCATAGTCATAAGGTATTCTTCGCCCCTATTGAAATCAATCAGCTTTGATGATTTGAACAATAGCATTTGTAAGCATTAGTTAGGAAGAACCTAGGTAAGATTGTCAAAGTTGCAGTCCCATCTAGTATGGCAGACGTAGAATTTCCATAAAATTTTGACTTTGCCAAAATTGTCGAAGAAACTGTGAAGCCCTCTTGCCGATTGGTCACATAGAACGCTGAGATAGGCGGGTGGTGAGAAACCTTCAAACATGTTGGAAAGTGACAATGACCAATTATAGAATTCAAAGTTTTGTGATTGCATTAAAGTCTTACTTGTTCAGCAATGTAATAAGTTTTAGACCCGTTGATATGTTCCCAGTAACATCTAAACGTTTCTCCTAAAATGGGATTGTAAGGTTTTTTCAAACCTTTTGGTTTTTTGTAAAACCCAGACAGGTACCATTTCACGACTTGCTTGATGCGATTGTACGGTTCTTCTTCCCGTACAGCACTAGAAAGTATTTAAGGTCATAATTTAACTTGAAAATAAACTAATCAACAACCGTTGGTATTTTTTATAACTTACTCAGCAAGAAGATCGGCATGGTAGTAATAATCTGATAGCTTTTCCAAAAAAGATCTTGGCTCAAGAATAAAAGTTGGAAGAACAACCTTCGATAGGTCCATTCCAGGTCTCACTTGTTTTATCAAAAACCATATAATTGATTTGTTCTCGTCTGAAATTTCTTGGGTCTGAAAAATAGCTGACCCTTCACAAAATATTTCATCAAAAACATGTTTTATGTGAAATCCCAAACCTGATCGTTTGACGTTCCGAAGACCTCTCCACTTTGGTCCAAAACATATCTGAAAAATGTTTCAAGTCTTAAAGTAACTCTTTGCTCCATATGTTGGCTAAATGTTCTTACTTTGTCATCACAACTGGTTCCACTAATGAAATGTTGCAACCTGAGGTTGCACTTTGATCTGTTGATTGCGCTGATGTTTCGCTTCTATTGTCCTTAAAAATAATATTTCTTAATATCATTCAAAAAAAGTTACGAATAATTCCGTAAAAATCCTTATTATCAAATATCTTCGGGGAAGATTTTATCAATAAACTTACTTTAAATGCACCATCATCACTGGAGTCGCTCTCGTTACACCTGTCTTCGTCGTCCTCGTCTTCGTCGCTTACAGATCCGTTTTCTAAAAGGAGAAAAACTTGGTCAGCAAACTCGTTTGAAAGACTCTTCCACAACCAGGCTGAGATAAATTTGTTAAAGCAGGTATTTTCTGACCTGGAAAGAGCTTTTTTCCCACGTCTCCTATACTGAAGTCGGCAATTAAATGATTTGGTGAGGATAAGTTCGTTGAGATATTTTCAAGCGGTTCCAAAACAGTTGATGTTAAACTTAAATTCATCGCTCTGAAGAAATAATAAGTATTGTTACAAAAATTTCTCAAAATTCGTGCATTATTCAACAGCAAAAAAATTAAATTCGGACGTGTTACTCCTCTGACGATTGAAAGACAAAAAATCTGGCTGACTTGAGATCAGTGTCGTAATTTTTATACTTGGCGTTTGAAAAGTCAAAAACATACCCATTAGTAGACGATCCCATGGTTCTTAACAGCAATGATGAACACCTTAGAGAAAGCTCCAGAGCATCCATCCAACACTTTCCAGCTGAGTCATTGGGCGCTCTAAAAATCTGCAAGTAGAAACAAGCTACTTTATAATTCATTTCTCAAATTCAGCAAAGAATAAAATCTACCAAATGTGATGTTGGTAAGGGTTGAACCACTGCCCCAAGAGTTTCTCCCTCAGGTCCTTTCGCAGCCCAAATTGACTGATCCATGGGATGAAAAAGCTTAAAGCAAAATCCATTCTTCTTTGATGGTCGCTCGATTAACTCGCATGTCGATAAAATAATTGTTCCAACCCATTGATTACTCTGAATGCGGACAATAAAAATTAAGATTATAAAGTTGTTTGAAAAAATTTCTAAAAAAATATATTGAAATGTTTTTTTAGGATGTCATATACCTTCATTTTTTGGCTCCTGTATACAAAAAGCAAACCAGGCCTCAGTACGCACCACAGTTTTGTCCATGATTTTAGAGTTCCCCGAACTTTCAGCCAATCAGCCAGAACAATAATTGACTGAAACAAACAAGTTCCTTCAGTAAATTTGTTTTTTTTCCATCAAAATATTTTAAGAATGAGATCACAGTCGAAAGGTTTTTTTGACTATGAAGCAATGAGTAGTATTTTCAAACATAAAATTACTTGGGAAATCAAAATAGTGAATTTTTTTTATCATAAACCTTACTTGGTCTTTTGAAATTTGAAAGTAACTCTCTTTCAACTCTCTTCTTTTCTTTGGCATAGGTTTTTCGTTGAACCTTATAAGATTCTCTACGATCAACCTGGCCTGGCCTCGATAACTGTTCACATAATTTATTTTAGTTATTCAAACACGTTAAAATTCAATCAGATTTCTTTACCTTTTCAGGTGTCGCGTGTTCATTCAGTAGCGAAAAGTCTGTAAAAAGAAACATCATCTACACTTAATTAGTTTGAATGAAAACATTTTAGTATCACTGACTCACCCTTTTCATCGACCGACTTTGTTGAAATATTGTCGCTGTCGGAGAAGCCGATTCCAATGTCACCATTTTCAGAGCCTAGAAAAATCAAATTTTGTATACCCATCAATAAAACTTTGCTTAGCCCAAACATGACACTTTTGGCACGTGACACACTTGTTGATTTAGAAACATTCTCATGTCTTATAACAATTTGAGCAAAAATGGGAAAGTTTTAGTTAGTCATAAGATTTGTTATTTCTCAAATACATAAAAATTTATCTTTAGAATTAAACTTACACTCATTCTCAGGCTTTAGGAGTGTCCTTGTGACATTTTGAGATCGAGATCGAACTTCTCTTCTTTCAGCTATACTTTGCATTTGTATAATAAAGTGTCAATGTCAACTTCAAGCAGGAGTTGATCAACCTCTGAGACTGTAACTGAGGTAAAAAAATTTCTCTTCTTTTGCTCTTTGTTTCAATTAAAATAGAGAGATATTTCTAGCTGCAACCCGCAGTCAGTTGCTGATGTTTTAACTTTTCACTACAAGCTCGAACTGTTCTGTCGCTCCATTGGCGAATAATAACGTTCACATAGAAATCTATGGCTGAGTGTTGAACTATAGGTGAAAATACCGGCATTTGATTGGTCCATAAAACTTTACTTGAGGTCTGTGGTTATGAATCATCCAATAACAAAGCTTCAAAAAAACCTACGAAAATTGAATTACAATAATATATTTTGATACTTCAAACAGTTTAACAACATCAAAAAATTGAAATATTCTTAAAATGCTGTTAATAGAAAGTTTTCAAAATCTGGATGAAGTGTCCAACAAGGTAATAAAATTTCGCTTGACAATGCAATCTACTGCTTTTTCAATAAAATATAGCGCAAAATTCAATTTATAGGAATTCCGGACCGATAAACTGAGGAGCGTTCAGGAGGCTTATGAAGATTACTATGTGACAACGTGAGTGACTAAGTTGTTGGAACAATTATTAGAAAAAGTTAGCTTTCGCAGACCAAACGCATCTTTTAAGTTTTCCAAGTTTTATTTTCAGACTTACTTTTTTTAGAAACGATTTTACAAAAAGAAAGTTTTGTTTTTGTAACTGTACATTGTAATCCCCGGGCTTATTCTACTCATATATGCATAGGCGCAATCTTCAAAGTGAGCTTTTTGACATAAGGAGTAGAATTCACAATAAAACGAAAGCTCTAGAAGGCATTAAGGAGGAGGAGGTCCAACAGATTCGTGAAATTGAGCGTGATCTGAAACTGAAGCAAAAGGATCGTCATGAAGCAGAGGTGAGTTGCCTGCCAAAACCACAATTTTATCAAAGTAAACTTTGCCAAATGTGGTTCTTTTTTAAAGTCTAATCTTGAAAATGCTCAGCGCCGACTAGTTTCTGCAACTGCTGAGCTCGACGCCATCGAAAATAAACATTTGGATGCCACAGAAACGAGGGCAACCCAGTTTCCCACTCTATCAATCCAGAAAAGGCTCTTGTTTTGCATCACCAAGGTTGTTTGGGAAATCAATGAGGACCCATCATGTTCTCGCCTTCGGGGGTACGTGATCAATCCTGGAAAACAAGATGCTAGTGTATTCAATTTTGAGACAAAAAACATAAGCAAGGCAACTTCTTGCCGCTTCCTTTGGGATTATATTGGGGCATCAGGAATTTCCAAAAAATGGAAGAATCTGTGAAGAATTTGATTATTCTCTGAAAAATTTCTCTTTTGTGCTCTATTTTTAAACTAAGTTTCTTCAAGTAACTATTTGAAACTTTTTGAAAAATTTGTATTTGTATATTCTGAAGGCTTCATCTCATTAACATTTCATGAGATTACCTTAAAAATCCTAACATAATAATAAAACTTTCGCAAAATAGTTAAAATTTGTGATAAAATAACAGAAATGGAAGTAGATTACACTTGCTCAATAAATAAAACATTTCATTTCTTCAGTAAACAAAGTATTGTCTTCTCAATAGTTTTGCCTGATGTAATCATCACTGAGATTCCCAATCCAGCCAATTCAAGTTCACGAAAGCAAGTCTATTGACTGCTTGATTAGATTACACTTGAAAACATGCCAGGGTGACCAGAATACTTTAAGAAAAAATTGCCTAAAAAGTAAAAATCAGCTAAAAGTAGCCTAAATTTTTTTCCTTTCATATAAAGGGCTTGGAAGGTTAGTTTTCTATGTAAAAAAGGTTTGATGTTTCTGACCTTTACAAAAATAGAAATATGTTTACCTCACCTGAGTTTCTGAATAGTCATCTGATGCATCTGCAAAAGAAAACAAAATCACTCAAAAAATGTACCTAACATAAAATATTAAATTCTAATGTAACCTTGCAGGCCTAACCCCTGTGGGAACTATTTTTTTGCTTACCTAACCTATAACCTTCCATGCTTAACCCTGCAGGGCTTATTGTCTGCGTCTATTTTATTGCTAACCCAAACTAACCTTATTACCCTATTTCATTGCTAACCTAACCAAATTAAAAAGGCAGGAATTTGTTTTGTTGTGTTTTATTTTTGGTTTTTTTACAGCATTCAGTCTTCTACATTATCATACACCCTCCACGATACCCTTCACAATCTTCACATCCACACATCTCGTATACTGCTACAGTTAAATAATCCTCAATATTCCCAAGATAATCTGTGTCTTCCATCAGTAGTCAACGAACTGGCTTCTTTTCCACTTTTTCCTCAATCGTTTCCTATTCCACTTCTTCCTTGTTTTCCTCAACCCTTACCTCTTCCACATCTTCCTGGTTTTCCTCAACCCTTACCTCTTCCACGTCTTCTTTGTTTTCCTCAACCCTTACCTTCAACACGTCTTCCTTGTTTTCCTCAACCCTTACCTCATTGACTTCTTCTTTCTTTTCCTCCTCTCAACATCCTTCTCCCTTCTTCTCGCCCCTCTTCATCTTCTCCCAACATTTCTGCTTTTTCTTCTCAAACCATTCTAGGTAACACGGTAAAAAAGGTCATCCGTTTTCAGCTATTTCCCTCGATTTTCTATGTCCTCAAATTATCACACAAGGTAGAAAATAAGTAGAAAAAGGAAGATTTCATCTGAAAATCAAAGACTTATGTTATGTGATAATTTGAGGACATAGAAAATGAAAGATTTTTTTTTAAGCCATGAGGCTTTCAGAAATAGCCAAATCTGGCAACACTGCAGTGCATGCAGGCCGTAGGTGGCCAGGCGAGCAGAGACTAGACGTATACCTCTGTGGAGCAAGGCTCCAGCTGCGATATACACGCGCATGGCAAAGAGGAAAAAAGGCAAGGTATTTTTAATTATATATATCTATATCTAATGACAGTCGTGTTTTGGCTTTGACTAATAACTACTCCTTGTTATTTTTAATGAAAAGGTAGGGAAAAAAAGCTACGATTTTCATTGATAGTGGGGCGTTTTTCTGTAATTTACTTGCAGCTAACGTTCTATCTGTTATCTACAACCCAAAATTTAATCGCACAAAGTCAAAAGTGGTTGAGAGTTGACTGTCATCTTTTACCCACTGAGACAATTTGGTAGGCGGTTCGAAACTTCACTGTAACATTGAAATACAAATTAAAAAATGATGTCTGACCTCGAGGAAGGGGTTGTTGAACCCAGGGAACCTTTGGAGCTGACAAAAGAATTGTCTCATGACGAGGATGAGGTAATTTAAGCCTCTCTATTTTTAGAGTTGTGTTGTATGGGATTACTACTTTACTTAAATTTTATTTTTCAATCAAAGGCAAGTACTAGTGGTTACGGGACAGAATCTGCTGGTGTAGGCAGATCTGATACACTTGACAGCGTGAGCAAAGCCTCTGCGAGAAAAGACTTATTTCAGGTATCCTTTTAGTTAACTTTGATTGGAATATTCATTCTATGGCAACCCAATCCAAAAATTAAGTAGTGTTGATTAATACAATACAGGAAAGCAGACAAAGTTTTACACCGTTAAATGAACAGCCGCTGAATGGTTAAAGGGAGTTGTTTTCAGGACCTGTAGGATTGGGCTGCCATGGAGAAATTCCAAACCTGTCACTACTGAGTTGATTTTGTTGTGTATTTTCAAAGCCCAAGAATTTGATGAAATTTTGATCAGTTTTGAATCACTATTTCAAAAAAAAATTGAAGTGTTGCCATAATTTTTTATGTATGCAACATTTTTGTAGCCTTCAATACCAACAAGTGTTGCAGAAAATCCTACCAGAAATTATGATGGCATTCAAAGACCAACTTTTTTCAGGATGACTCAGATGATGATGACATGTTCAAATCTGCACGCATAGATCCTGATCCTGAATATCATCTAGGCAGAAATGGAATGAATGGAATCAGCCAAACTTTTCCCGAGCCAGACAAGGAAATTTCCTTAGATGATGACGTAGAAGAAGAGCCAACATTTAAGGTAAAAAAAAATTAAAAATCTGATTATCCCCTAACTTTTAGTAACCCTAACGCTCTCCTTTACAGGATGCACACATGCAACCAGAATTCCAGCTCTCTGGAGGAACTGCATCAGGAGCTTCCAGCGTACTGGGCGGAACTGTAGTGTGCAGGTAATAATTTTTGCATGAATTTTCACTCCTGGGTTTGACTCCATAGAAATGAAACACAATCTTAGGGATGACATTTTTGGTGGAGAGTTTTCACCTCAAACTGAAAGCGCCATATCAAGAGGTTCAATTGCACAAAAAGAGTCTTCGCAAAAAAGGATGAGTGATGGCCTTGAGGAATTCATTGACATAAAAGTAAATGAGATTTTTTATACTCTTGGTAAATAGTATTTTTGAGCCCCAAGCAACTATCATGCTCCATCCACACTGTAGGTTATTGAGCCTCGCAAGCAAGGAGAAGGAATGTCATCCTTCATCGTCTACAAAGTTGTTACTAGGTAAATTTGATTTACTTAGTGATTGATTGATCAGAGTGCTCTTTATTATGTATTTCAAAAAAAATATATTTAGACGGATATTTTGTGATTTTGAAAAGTTAAACGCCTCATTTCAATAAATGCTTCATCTAAGTACCTCAGAAACACTTGATAACTTTTTTTCAAAATTTCTTTTAGGACAAATGTTAGCTATTTTAAGAAGAGTGAATTTGCTGTTGTAAGACGGTTTTCCGACTTTCTTGGATTGCATCAGAAACTTAGTGAAAAATATTTGCAAAATGGCCGGATCATTCCTCCAGCTCCTGACAAAAGTGTCGTTGGCACAACAAAGATCAAAATGTCCAAAGAAAGTGAAAATCAAGTCCAAGACGAGGCAAGAAAAACTTTTTATTAAGTAGTTCTACGTGAAAATTTGAACAGTATTTTTTTCAGTTTGTAGAACGTCGCCGAGCTGCCCTTGAGAGATTTATAAACCGAACAGCCCAACATCCATCGTTCAAGGCAGACCCGGACTTTCGAGAATTTCTGGAACTTGATGCAGACTTACCGAAGTCCAGCCAAGTAAATAATCTGCTACTATTTCAACATCAAATATATCGATCAAAAAAAATTCCCAGGCTTATTTTAATTCTGCTCAAATTAATGCTTTTAGACTGCTGCCTTGTCAGGAAAAAATGTGATGAGGCTCCTCTCCAAGGTGGGTGACAGTTTGTCTAGCATCACCTTGAAAATGGAGGAAAGAGACGAATGGTTTGAAAAGATGTTATGATGAATTATTAAAAATGGACTCAAAATAATTTCTTTTTCAATTAAGGTTTGAAACTAAAAGTCGTTGGATTGAGCAGCTTGACGAGCAATTAAAGAAACTGCATTTTTCGACGGAGGCATTGGTTTGAACTAGAATCAATATGAATATTTTAAATTCTTGATACTCAAATAAAAACTTTAGGCCGAGTACCGCCGTAACTTGGCTTTCAGCGCTGGAAATGTGGGCAAGTCGTTATCGCTCCTTAGCGGATATGAAGACGACCTCAACCTTTCAGGTGCCATCGCTCATCTTGCTGATGTTCAAAAATCAATGGATCAAATTCACAGCGATCAGGTATGAAAGAGAATTTACTTATCAAATGAAAGCACACCTAATCTTATTCAAAATTTCAGGCAAGTGCAGACTTTTTCTTCCTTTCCGAACTTATTAAAGATTACATCGGGCTAGTAGGTGCAATGCGAGAAGCATTCCAGGTATTTTGAATTTTTCCTGAAATAAATTTCTAAGAATATCCCTTGCTACGCAAGTACAATCTAGGAACGGGTAAAAGCCTGGCAGTCGTGGCAAAATGAGACCACATCTCTGACGAAAAAACGTGAGGCCAAAGTAAAGGCCGAGCTTCAAGCCAAGCCCGAAAGAGTTCAGCTCATAACACAGGAGATTTTAGAGTTGGAAAGGAAACAGGTAATATTGGACTGTACCACCAAAAAGGATTCAAAATGTTAACAGTTTTATTCAATCACCAGGACATGGCTCAAGAAAACTTTGATCGCATTTCAAGGTTGATAAAGAAAGAGGTCGAACTTTTTGACGTTCGCAGGGCAGAGGACTTCAAGAAGTCCATCATTCAGTACCTGGAGGCCATGCATAGGGCCCAAGAAAACTTGTCCTCGCAATGGGAAAGGTATCTCTCCGAGATCCAAAGAAGTAGCGCATAAATAATTGCCCTGAAAAATAGCAGCTGGAGGGAAACGCTCTGTGACAGTATTCTGGTGTGTTTGGAAAAGTCTCAAACGTTCTGTTTTATTTTGTATGGTGTCTCTGAAGATCATGTTCTGAAAAGAGTTAGAAGTAAATGTCCTGTGATATCAAAATGTTTCCCGGCATCAAAGTGAACTTTAAACAATATCTTTTTTACCCTATAGTAATAAAATGTTTAAGAAAAAAAGGTCAATTTTTATGATTTGATATTTTCAAAGTCCGAATCTAATTCTGAATATTAAATATGAAAAGCAACTCACGACAGACGAATAAGCTAATAATCTGCGAGAGAAAGTAGTCAAGAACAAAGGGAATTTCTCTTTCGCAATTTTCAAGCATAATAAAAGTTGAGTAGTTGATCCTTCCTCTGTAGGTGATTCGTAGCTCGATTTCAATTCGGGTTCCTTGTCGTGCTTTTAACTTTCCAAAAATAAATTTTACAGAGATCTTTGTAACCAGAGAACAAACTTTCCTAAAAAGTAGACGCAAACTAGGCTGGTGAGGAAAGTCTCACGTTGCCTTTGATGCTGGTTTTCGAGTTCGACGGCCATTAAGCGATGATTAAGTTTTGCTATTTGACGACGAACCTAATCAAAAAAAACTTGTCAATTCTCAACCAGAAAAGAGTGAGTGAATCATTTACAATTACCAATTGCAGCTCTTCCCAGGGCGTAAGATTTTCTCTAGGAAGATTCCCTTGACCGATAACCGATGTGTCATTGCGAGTTGTGTTGAGTCCCATTTGAGTTTCATTTTCAAAACTGCTACTTCTAGAAAAGGTGATTGAAAATATGATCAAGAAAAGCAAGTGATTTTACCTAATGAAACAGCATTTTTCACCTTTGCATGATGGCTTGGGGCCTCTCAAAGGGCGAAGATGTACTGGAAGTACGATCTTCCTCAGCATCAACTGTTGGAAAGATGTGATCATCAAGCCTTATAGATCGAGGAGGTGTGTTAACGCGAACCTTTAAAATGTAGGACTAATAAATTATGTTATAAAAACATGTTTTCATACTTACGTGCTCAATTGTTGGTGGGAGAACTGAATTTTCAAGTTGAAGTTCCCTTGGAGTGCTTTTTGATGCAATATGACTATTATTTCCTGTTTCATAATTAAATGAAATGATTACATTTAAGAGAGTGGCAAATTTAATCGTTACAGTATGGAACAGTCGTGATGAGATATACCTGCGACTAAAATTCTATCTGGTACTTTCATCATTTGCTGAAAATTCTCCGATTCTCCACCCTTAAAAATGGCATTTGAAAAA
>Ga0194133_10008460_pt1 | contig 11992 bp, 13 predicted proteins | sample TA2KigOf40mmetaG_FD_155448 | JGI IMG/M metagenome (GOLD analysis project Ga0194133, IMG submission 155448) | Freshwater microbial communities from Lake Tanganyika, Tanzania - TA2015055 Kigoma Offshore 40m | ecosystem: Environmental > Aquatic > Freshwater > Lake | place: Tanzania: Lake...
AATTCAAAATAGACTGTCATGTGCTGGGCCTTTCAAAGTGTGAACTTCACACCATTCTTCACAAAGACCAAGTAAAGCACTTCTATTCAAGCCTGAAGAGGACACCTGAATAAATATCTTTCTGAGAGAAGACATAGAAAACTGGAACATGTTACTTTTTGATGTGATAGGCATTATTATGTAATCATCAAGGAAGGTGTGACACAATTCAGCCCTAATGTTAAAGCTTTCAGTGATTAAAACTAGTTGTGGTAATAACAATTGAGACTTACCTGCTCACAGCTTTTGGTTTGTCAGAATGATCAAGGCTGGTGAAACAAATATTTTAGAAGTTTCATAACAATCTCTTGTAAATAACTGAAACAAGGACAACACGCATGTGTAAAAAAACTCTATCCTCCATCTTAGTTTTAGCAATATTCTTACCCTGAAAATGTCCAAAATGTCCTTGTTAAGTCCAGGCGGTTGACAATTGATTTCAGTCAGTCAGGCTCACGCCCAAGGGCCCAACCAAAATAATGAGATTAACCTGTTTTCTTTCGCGGGATTGGTTTATCTGCGTCGTTATTTTATAAAGGAAAACATATTATAAAAAGTGTATTTGTTTGTTTGTTTGTTTTAGGGGGCCAAGTAAGGAGTGGTAAAAGGGAGAAAGTCAAATCATACTTTGCCATCAACCTAATTATTTCTTTTTTCAGCCCTTAGATTAGAACATTTTAAAAATAAAGAAAAAAAATACTTTTCCACATGTCAATAGAGAAATATCTTATCCAGAATTGATACAAAAAAGTTGTGATAATGAGGATATTTATATATTTAACAGATGATTAGTTCTAAATGATTTCAATGACTGAATGTGTTTTGCTCTTAAACAAACTTTACTTTGAATCTTTTTTCAGGTCTAGGATATGAGGGAGCAAATTGCCAAGTTCATCCAAATGGTAGTCTGGAACACAATTTTGGTCATGTTCTTTGTCTGAGACCTCCAATTTTCGAATAAATTCAATGGAATCGACGCCCGAACCAACATGAAGGGTCATCAGGCCACATCTTTGTCCCAACAAAATGTCTGTGTCACACCTTCAAAGTGAAGCTGAGATTCAAAACATAATGTTTCAATGGTAACAATTCAAAGCCCTTACTTATCCCCAATCATGAGTGTTCTTTGTGGAACTATGTCCGGATGAACTTGTCTAATTGCCTCGAACATGTGGTGAGATGGCTTGCCCAAAATCACAGGTTCACGGCCTGCTGCCACTGTTGCTGCTGCTATAAATGCTCCAGCTCCTAAAATATGTTGAATGAAAATCAGTTTTTTTGTTCAAAGTCTCCAAAATTGCTGGAATCAGAGACTTGAAAGTTGGCACTAAAGCCCAGATTTATCTGGAAAAGGTTTGTGTCACAGTAAAAACCCAGGCCCACCACCTTCTAGCCCATCCATGGAAGTGGTTAGAGGCCAAACAAACAAATATGTAAAATAAGAAATAGTGTGTCTCAACTAGTTACCTGGAATCGTGCAGTTTTCACTTGCAGGGAACCGTTCATCACTATTTGTACCCAAGAATAGGACATCCTGACGTGCAACATAAGATGCAACTTTAACCTATGAGTCCAAAGCAAAAATTCTTATTTCTGACAGAGGCTGTTAGCTAATGAAGTATAAAAAAATATTCACCAGTTTGAGGTAACTCACGTCAAGATCAAATCCAACAATAACACATCCAACATCTGGATCAAGATTATTGGCTATAGATTGGGCAACCTCAAGACTCCAATCTCCTGGCAAAGGGTCAGGCTGGAAAAAATCACTGCTTCAAAAACTCAAAATTGCTCACTTAAAAAAACCATCAGAAATTTTTATACCCCTAGCCCCAAGTGTTGAAATCCAGCATTCTCTAACTCTTCAGTGATTCCCTTTGATCCAAGAACATAGACTTTTTTGTCGAAATTGATTGCTCTTAAATATAGAGCAGCTAAGTAAGAAGGGTTAAAAATGTCCTCCTAAATAAAAAAAAAGTCTTATGAATCTTGGGGGGATCAAGGGCTAAATTTTTTATGGTCTTACATAGCAACCGCCAAATCCAAGAGTGTTGAATTTCTTGAGGAATTCATGCCTTGATTTGGTGGCATTATTTGTCACATAAATTACTTTCTTGCCCAAATCTCTGAATGCATTCACAACTTTTGCAGCTTCACCAATAGGGTTGTTACCTCGCCACAGCACTCCATCACAATCAGTCATGACTGTGTCAAATGAATTAAGAAATGAGCGAACCTCTATTCCAGCCAAGGAATTGAACAAACGGCATACCCGACCCATAGCTTTGTGGATTCCAGACATGGGCCGTTTCTGGAAAATAGAAAAAAAGGATCAAATGAGTCCATTGAATGTTTCTCCAAGGTTAAGCTAAAATATTTATTGTCTTTTTAAATTAGATTAGATATTAAGTTAAAAGGTAGTCTGATGGAGCTAAGAAATATGAAAACGACTCTTGGTGTAAAAATAAAATGTTAATATATCCATCACAAAAACAGATAATAATTTGATGTAAAATGGTTTTCATGTGACTTTTGAAACCTTCACTATTTCAAGTCATCATTCACAACCCTTTCTCTCTTTAGTCTTCCAGGCAATCCATCATCATCTTCAGAATCATGTAGATTGTCTGTGAAAGTTTCTTATGGTCACTGTCCAGTTTGTTTAGCAAAATCAACTTTTGTCCTCTAAAGAAAGAGACTTTCAAATCCTTGCGAAAATACCCACAGGCCTTGATAAGAAAATGAAGAGCTTTGATAATTTGAGTTACCATTTGGCTAAACTTTACAATTTTTACCTATATTCTATATAGAAAGAACACACCTCTCTAAAAATTGAGTTTTGAGGCACCACTTTCAAAGGGAATTTCATGATGAGCCACAAGGTTGATCTTATAAAAAAATTCCTTCAGCTAAAGTTATTTTTAATTCTAAAAATCAAAAAATGCTTTTTTACTTCATGAAACAGATCATAAGTACCATCAGTATAAACTATGATCTTCCTGGAAGCTGTCCCATCTTACCCCATTGGCCTGGAACAAATCAGAAAACTTTTTTCAGGGATCTATTAATTTCACTTGCAATAATAATAATCTTGTGTAGTATAGAGTCAGGCGATCTTAATGCAAGATCAACACCTTTATCAGAGTCCGCCCATAAAAAGTTTATGATTACTGCAGGTTACCATCACCCTTAGGGTGCCTTGTTGATTTTTTTAAATCCATGGTTGAAAATTGCTGGCATGGCCAGGGGTTTGAACCCATGATCTTAGATCTCAGTTCCTCAGCCACGGACACCGACCAATACCCAGAAAGTGATCAATTTTCCAACCTAAAATTGAATTTTGTCCCTTATTTTTCTTTCAGTGTAACACCACAAGCAGTAGCCTTATGGTACATTACTTGGGTGAGAATTAGATCTAGGGGATTGAGCTGTCAGTGGTTCAACCCTGGGCACCAAGCATTGACAACAGGCTGATAAAAAATAACAATAGCCATAAAAAAGGGCCCAAAATCCCAATCCATGGTCTGTAATGAGGTGTCCTGGCCTTCACAAAGGAAAAGAAATACCTGGTCATTTTAATCGAGTAATTAATGGCACCTCTCTCAGCAGCAGCTCCCTCATCATAGTGAAAGTGTGATGATTGGATCAGTTTTTATTTGGGTATTGGATTACCCATTTTCAAGATGGAGGTCTGGAATTAAATCATGAGAGTTTTTAGATCACCAACTATCTCATTTTGGAAGCAGGTTTTGCACCTTTGTAATTGTCAATTAGTAATGTTTACACTTAAAACACTCGCCTTCTGCAGTTTCAAAGTAGATAAACTTACCTTCAATTATCAGACCTATATAGACTAGCTCGTCTGCGACCATCTTTCTCTTATGAATAAATATTTGAATGGAGGCATAGTTGCAGTCCTTTCCTCCCTAGAGATCAAGATGAAGTGAACATTGAAACAATGCAAACTTGGTCCACAGCAAACAGACTTTCAAGCTAATGAAGATCTAAGCAATATCAAGTGCCTGAATTTACTTTTAGTCTATTTTTGTTTTTGTTTACGTTTGTCTGAGCCCGATTTAGTATATCGATAGTTCTGTGGATGGAAGATGGATTGATTCATTGATTTCTACTAATGTATTACTTTTAAGTTCTATAACATATGATATAATATATGAAAAACAAGCAGAAAATATTGCTTTTTTTCATTATTTGACTTTTGTCAGCTCCAAACGTGACCTTTCAACCCGCCCTGATTCCTAGCCCGACCCTGAGGTAGCCATAAACTACCATTTCGCTTAGATCCCTCCCCCTGGCAACCCAACCCCAAATTTTAGCACCAGACCTCCTTCAACCTCAGCTTAAACCGTTCAACCACCCTCCATTATGTACCTCAAACCCTGACTTTTCATCCTGACCCTGAGGTCACCACTGACTGACATTGCCTTCCCAGCCCCGTATTTCGTGGACACTTTGATTTCTGGTTCCCTGATGAAGTGTAGAAACCATGAGGACTTTCACGTGTTGGTCAAAACATATAATTAGTAACTTATAAACAATAAAACATCTGACAAAAGCTTATGGTTTTAAATCTCAAGGATTTAGTATAAAATGGTTGCCAGTGAAAGTGAGTTTTTTCTAGATCAAATCATAAACCAATAAAGGCTTTTTTTAAAAAAGAAATAGCTATAAAATTACTGCTTGTGTTGAGTAAGCTCTGCAGGAATAGTATTTTTAAAACATATCTTTTGGCACTTTAATCATTCCTACACTGGACGTAAACAAGACCTTCTTCCCACATGGGGACAAGTGCAGCATCATTGCTTTCTTGTTCGAAAAAAGCCTCTCCATTCACCTCAGTTTTAAAGTAGAATCTGAAGTTGGTGCTATTTTTTGGCATGGCACTTTTGATATCCTGTGGCAAAAAAAATAAATTAATAAAAATGAGCTTAAAATTTCATTCTTGAAAGACCATATACCAGGAGTGTGAGATTCTGCTTGTTAATCTTCACTCGGTAAGGAGTGGCATCATGCTCTTGTGGAAACCTGTAAACTACTGCAGTAGCCATCCGCTGAACTGTGCCATGCAAAGAAGAAGGACCAGGCTGAGCCCCTGATGTCAAAACACCACGCATGTTCGAAGATCTGAAGAATGAGTGATATTTGTAAAAATTGAAGGTTTTTTTTCATTATAGCCATGGACAAAGTGTTCCACCTGTTCAAATGCTGTTGCATTGTTTGCTCTTGCTGTTGGGTCAGCCTCATCGCAAGATTGTTCGGATCCAACGTTGAAGAGTACTGGGCATTGAAACTTTGGGAAAGGTTGTACATGCCTGTGCGACCTTGAGACTTTGCACTAGATTTCAAAAGAACAAGGAAATATTAAATACAAAAATTACTCAGAAAAGGGATTGCTCATCAACAGCAAAATTTTCAACTTCAGGTTCACTAAAGCCTTACCGGCTACTAGGGTGGTATCTCCCGCTGCTGCGAGGGGAAGTTTTGATGCCAGGGTATTCTACGTTTCCTACCCCACTAACAGGCACACTCTGGTCCCCAGACCAATTGTGAATTTTGTGATCCTAAAATATTCCAATCAGCATAAGTTTACCTCTTACAATTTTATCAAAAGACAACGAAAAACTCCAATTACCAGAGGCATAGAGGGTTGGAAGCTTCCTGCTCGACTATGGTGATGGTAGGCTTGCATCTGCGGTTGAGACCCACTTACATTCATTTCAATAAGAGACTTGCTTGTACTACCCATGGGAACCCTTAAATTAAAGGTTTGAAATATTGATAACTTTCATTTACACTCGGTCACATGTGACAATCTTAACCTGCTCGCTAAGAGATCTCCTGCAGAAGCAGTTGTGCCAGAATACTGACTTCGATACTGTTGAGCCGGGGGCTGAGAGGATACTTGGTGAGCTATAATGCACACATTTGATAAGATTGATTGAAACAACGGTGTCTGATAAAATATCGTACATAAATACTGATTATATCCTCCCCCATGACGGGACCTTCCTGGCAAAGTCATAGATGTATTGTTGGATCGACGACTCATGTCTAGCATTGACGATGTATTTGCAGTCACATTGTTCTTCCTCGAAAATTCTGGCCCATCAGAGCCCGTGAAAATGCGGTTCACATGGTCTTCGAGAATGCTCTGGTTAATCAAATTCAAAATTATGACCAATACGGACCCTTTACCTTTCACAATCTCTTTTGAAATGTGCTGTATTTAACTATCTTGAAATTGTTGGCAATTTTCAAGACCACAAATAGATGGCACTCATCAGAGAGGGGAGAAGTAAAGAGACATGACAGTAAACTTTACCTGATCAGATTCAGCATCCATTTGATCTGATCTAGAGGTTGCTGAGAAGACAGCCAACTGAAAAATGAAATAAAAAATACTGAATAAGAAATGGAAAATACGAATAACTCTTACTTGTTGGAAGCGCTTCTTGTGGGATTCATTCTGCCCTCCTGAAGCCACTGAACTATCTCCGTCATTCACTTGGCTCATAAGCTGCATCACTTTTTCGCCTGATTCTTTCTTCTTTGTCAACACATTCAATTTGCTTATGAGCACATTGGCAAATTTCTCAAAATCTTTAGAGGGATTCGGTCCATTAGGGTACGGTTTAGGTATTTGAATTGGCTCAATTTTCCTTGGTAGGAGCTAAAAAATATATTAATTTTCAGCATCATCTTTAATCTCAAATACTGGTATAATACTTGTACCTGGTTAGGGTTTTCCTTTATTAGGTTTCCAGATACTCTGTGAGGATCGAATGAAGCACTCCTTCCCTTCAACTTTTCCTCACGTGATTTCTTAGACATGCTCTTGCGGGCATCCATCTTCACATCAGTGAAAGTGGAATAATTGTCATCTGTTGTATCACCACCTAAAATTATTCAAGTTTTTCACATACAAAATAGTTTGCAACCAAGCATCCAAATTTTTACCCATTGCTCCAGAAGAAAGACTTTGAAGTTCGGAGTCTTGTCTGGATACTGTTATCCAGTTGGAAGAGTTAGCGTGATAAGCATAAGAGAGCCTGCAATTAAGCATCAACTTTTTATGAATCACTGAAATAAAAAACAAGCTTGGCAGTCTGGTATTACTTTCGAGGATCCGGTACTTGACTTGTAGCATTCCAACCAGGATGAACTTCGTCTGGTCCCACAGGGAAAAGTCGGGTGCTGTTGGTGGGTGGAGGATGCCAAGTACTAAGACCACCCTCGCGGGGCATAGTTCGCCGACCTTGAATTAATTCATCAGCATCATTTAAAACTTCGTCGACAAACTATTTTGTTATCAGTGGTAAATTTTCAGCTTTTTGAAAGTTATTACCTTGACCTGCTTGTGACAAGCTTCCAAGGAGAGTGTGGCTGCCGGGCCAAACTTTTTCTTTCAATCCACTGCTAGATGCTTCTAGCCTTTAGGAAAGTAACACAAATTTGAAGCTACTTTTCTGTAAAGGGTTACGTAATTTTCATAGAAAATAACCTCAATTCTCTGTCCTCTTCAAGGGTTGGTAAAAATTGAGACGAGTTGAACAAAGATGATGCACAGGTTGTCGATGAACCGGAAAGGGGTCGTAAGTGTTCAACAGAAGACAAGGTTGAACACTGAAAAAATTATAACATCATCTTATCTGATAATTTGACATTTTTTTAATGGTCTTGGTGATTCGAGTTGCTTACCTTTTCGGGGTTTTGAAAAACAGCTGGGTCAGAGGCAGAATTTATGGGCACAGTACTACTTTTAGAACTGCTTAATGTCTTATCTTCTTCCATTCCAGAGTCGACCTGTGGATTGAAGAAGATTAATGCATTTTGTAATTGGCAAGAAAGTCGCCCTTAAGCTTTCATTATTAAAAAAGCAAAAAAATAATATTATGGCTACCTGAATATCTCTCTGATTGTGACTCCCTGTTACTGAACTTGAAGCTGACAACAACCGAGAATCTGTTTCAGCCTCCTAAAATGACAAAGTAAAGTATGAAAGCCTTCTCAATAAAATATAGTTTTAAGAATGCAAAACTTACCCGGACAAAATTTACAAAGATGTCTGACTTTAAAAAATTTGGATAATATTGTGATGAAATATGGTTAAATACTGCTTCATAAGCTCCATCAAAAATGTTTCGATCAGGTTCACTAAGCTTTCCCTCGATCAAAGTTCTCGACGCATCGTCAATCATAGAAATCTTACAATCAAGCGTTCCTCTCGGATTTATGTACTTTTTATATATAATTTTGACAAGCTTTGTGATTGATCCAACTTGCTCAAAGGTCTTCAGCGCTCGGCACAGAGTCCTAAGGATCCAAGTCTTTTTTTGCAAACGTGAAAAACAGAAGAGGTGCTCAAAAAATTTTTACTCACAGAAAGTCGAAGTAATGTCCTAAATTTTCCTCTGTCAAATACTCTTTGAAAAGACTACAACCTTCTGCATCTTCTATTAAGGACGAAAATCCTTCCTGCCATCTATGAGAAAAGGTTTGAAGAGCACTTGATTTGCAAGTTTCACTAGATAAACAGGGTGTATTCAGACCTAATAAATGGAGGCGTGGTGTTGCTCGTTGAGGCGCCTCCAGATGCGTTGCTCTCAGAATAGGAAGGACTCATATCTACACTTCCTGCAATATTTTCAGAAAATTTTAAATACCTTTTGCTTATCGTGTTTGAATTTTCACCTCACCTTCGGGCTCAAATCCCCTGCTGTTCTCAGAACCCGCCGACTTGGGTAAGCTGGGGGACGAAGAGTTTGCCTCTGACTGAACGGCATCGAGTTTATTGAAGGAAGACGATATCACAGGTGCGTCTTGGCTGAAAAATTTCCCCGTCATTGTCTGAATACTCATTCAACGAGAAAGCAACACCTACTTTGTTTCGGAAGAAAGGCTTTTGACGTCGCCCTTCATTTCGTCTGGGGTTTTCGGCAGACCTTCGGTTACATTAGAGGAGCTCGGGTTGACCGTGAGAGAGCTGTCGCACAAAAAGGAGCGTGAGCAATCAAAAGGTAGACAGTTAAGATACCCGACGGACCTGCTTCTCGGCAACACCGGCGGAGGTGGACCTCTCTGCGTCGCGTTTCCCCCCAGCCCTATCTTGGGCTTGGGAAGCAGGGTCGGGGGCTTGCCCGCGGGATCCGGCAGGGCGTGCATCAGAGGAGAAATAACGGGTTGCACATACGGCTCGACAACATCTTCCGGCACGCTTGAAAAATGGTAGGAGGAGTTTCACAAACGACCGCAAACGGCCCAAACACTTTTAAAATACTTACTACAGGGCGACTTCGCTGCCAATCACTGGCGGTCTTTTTTCGAGATTTTTCAACGTGTCACATGCAAACACTTCGGAGTTGATCTCACGCATTGCAAACGGCGACAGGGAGACGACACCGGAAACAGCGAGGACAAGCGGGGACCCTGCAATTCACACTAAAAAGTTAAAGACACACACACGTTGCCAGCCTCGCGTCGTTTCCAAAGAAGCTTGAAAAAAGCAAGAGATCTTGCGCGAGAGCCCCACCGGGGAAGCCGCTTTCGCCCCGAAAGAGGTTATGACCTTACCTTACCTTATAGTCATTCCCCAGGCCTTGCTTTGTCACCAACGTCTTTTGCAACACTCGCTTTGGAATTGGACTCGGAAGCACTCACAATTTTACAATGTTTTTTTCGCAGTTTCAGAAACTTTTTTATATATACAACGAGCAACCCCTCGGCGTCTTCTTCTTCACTCTGAACAGTTGGTCCTTCACTGGGATACGTCTAAGTTTTGTTATGTGCATCCCTCGGCTCCTCAAACTCTTTGGCCGTACACAGGCTCCACTTGTGTCTGGCTGTATATACAGAGCAAGCACCGAGCGGGGCTGGCGCGCCCCGTTGGCCCGCCGTTCCGGCGCAGCCGTCACCTGCAAAACAAAACATTGAAACCACAGAGATGAAAAGGCACAGCGCGGAAACTTTATCACCACATATATCTCTGTGCGTTACGACAATTAAGTCAAAGAATTTAAAATTCAGTCAAGTAGACTAAGCTAGGCCCTTTCGCTAGTAAATTCGTGGGTTACTCCACCCAACTGACGCTCGTTAGCCTAGCGCGGCAGTTGGCCTTTTTCTTGGAGGCTCAATTTCGCCAATTAAATGTTGTTGTTGTTGACATTAATCAAAAGTGTTGCAATGAGGAATGAAATGAATGAATGACCAGCTTTTCATTCTTTGTCAATTCACAGTTCACTTGAAAATTTGAACTGGACCGGTTGACCCCAATCCAGCTTCGACAATCTTTTTCTTTCATTGTTGCTGTGGATGTGATCCCCGAGGCGGGTGTTTTAGTCGCTCAAGTTTGCACTTCACAAAGTTCGAGCTTAAAGTTCCAACTTGACAAAGGTCGAACTTGGCACTTCTCCCAAAGTTCAAACGTTTGTTCTTACCTTGGTTTGACAGTCCCGAAATTGGATGCAAACTATTTTGTCAAATAAAGACAAACCTTTACCTTTATGATTGTAGAGCTCATATTGACTTTGAATTTCCATGCCTCATAGAATTCTATTTAAAAACCTTGGGAGAAGTGCCAAGTTTGACCTTTGTCAAGTTGGAACTTTAAGCTCGAACTTTGTCAAGTTTGAACTTAAGCGACTAAAAACCCGCCCCGGGCCCGAGACAAGGATCAAGAGTTCAGACGCTTGCCTGATCGGAGGGCCTTTTTCAGAGGGTAATAGACATTTGAATGGGCTTTTAGGCAGTGTTATTTTATTTTCTGTGTCGTTTAGAAGTCCAGGGTAAAATTCAAATGGCATTCTTCCAATCAACGCTCACCCAATGGCCGTTTGAAACGCAATATATAAAACGCAACGCCACGCAAGAAACCAACCCTCATAAAAGAGACCGACCGACCGACTTAGCCACCCGATCAACCGACCGGCGACCGACGCAAAGTCGCAAACGCATTAAACGCAATAACGACGTTTCTCGCTTCAATCTTCTCGGTTATAGTGTGCAGAAAAAAAAACGATTTAACAGGCAAACGTCAAATGCTGCAACTCGAATAAGAGGATCTTGAACATTGATTTCTTTACAGATTTAGGGTCCCCGGGGTCCGGGGTCCGTCGCCTTGCCTCGGTTTCCGTTGAAACGCCAAACGCCAAACGCACGTTCGACAATTGTTGGAGCTCGTCTTAACGGGCGGGGCGGCTTCTTTCATGGAGCGGCTCCTTTGATGTTGTTACCGTTACCGTTGAGAAGGAGCAAGACTTGAAGAGCCAAGCAAAAGATAGAAGACCAAACAAGAAAAAATGAAAAACGTTAGAGAATAAAGCCGAGAGTTGGGCGCCGGCTTTAAAGCTAGAGAAGTCCTTCAACGATGAGACGGGTTCGGGCTAAAAAAGGTTGATCCGGGTCGGGCCATAGGTTGGCCACTCGGGTCAAATCGAGAAAAATTTCCCACTTTTTCAATATTTAATCCTCTCTGGTCAAAAACAATTGCTTCGGGTCGGGTCTAAAAATACCCGGGTCGGCCTGACTGCCTTGTCGCGACCCGCGGGTCTAGGGATGGGCAGGCCAATGCGAGTAATAATAATGATACCCGTATGAAAATCAACATGCCGTCAGACGCTATTTTTTCAAATTTTCTAAATTTAGCACATGAATATGCTAAATTCACGTAAAAATAGCGTCAAAATACAGAAAATAGCGTGTATACACTTGGGAACGGTCACAAATGAGGGCATTACTAAAAATGCATTGTTAGACCAAAAAAACCGATGTATTTTTTCATACGGTTAATCTGGTGCAGTATAGACTTGGGCGATGGTGGCGCAGGATCACCACCTTTATCAGAGTCCCGCCAAAAAGGCTTAGGGTCACGACAGAGGACGATGACCCTGACCGAGGGTGCCTTGCTGTATTTTTTTTGCAAACCCGCGGTGGATGTGTC
>Ga0194133_10008463_pt1 | contig 11991 bp, 9 predicted proteins | sample TA2KigOf40mmetaG_FD_155448 | JGI IMG/M metagenome (GOLD analysis project Ga0194133, IMG submission 155448) | Freshwater microbial communities from Lake Tanganyika, Tanzania - TA2015055 Kigoma Offshore 40m | ecosystem: Environmental > Aquatic > Freshwater > Lake | place: Tanzania: Lake Tanganyika...
CTAAGAACTGGCTTCAAAACTGCTCTGGATCAAGAGATAACTAATTTTTTCCCGGAGGACACGAAAACACGTGCTTCTCTTACAACCGGTGCACAAAACAAAACAAAACAAAGATGGTTCAATAAATAACTTGATTTTTAGAACCAATACGAATGCCTTTTTACTGGTTGCTTGAATCTAAAATATACATCACATTTATGAAATGTGATTTAAGTCACTCGTTTATGAACCTTTTGTTTACAAACATTAAAGAAACAAGATAAAATACCTGACGAATCGCCCTTTTAACTTGCAATACAACCCTGTTTCCTGCTCTTTTGAGTGCATCTACAGCAACACTGTGGGAGATATTCACGACAGTCACATCGTTTACTTTCAAGATGATATCATTCACTTGCAAACGTTTATCCACTGCGGCAGCTCCACCTAATCAAAATGAAAAGATTAAAAACTTTTTCAGTCATGGCTAATTTTTAGCAGTGTCTTTCTGATCTGGTGTACAGTACTTCAATCCTTTTATTTGAAATGTTACAGTGATACCTATTCTAGAGCATTGTTTTAAAAGTCAGTGTGCTACTCTGAAAAGGTATCAACTATCAATCTTAGGGCTTTTATTTGAAACCATGAAACTAGAGCTCCTGTCTGTTTATAACTATTTTTGAATTCAAAAGACCTGGGATAAGCTTAGTGATGTAGATAGAGCTGTCATTTCCAACATGTGGATTGTCCACTCCTCCAGCTATAGAAAATCCAAGACCTGAACTTCCCCTCTCTAGAATGATCTCTTCATATTCCCAGACATCCTTTACAGGCTGGGGAGAAAGGTTAAACTGCTGCTGCCTTGGAGCCATTGCTTTAAATTCTGGCATGCGATGATCCATCAATACTTGACCAGCAGTCATTAGTCCACCTCCAAAAGGACCGTTTCCAACTTCCCATCTAAAAATTAGTTTAAGAAAGTTTTTTAGTCAAGATGAAGATGATAGACAAGGCTCAGCATACATTCGAACAACCTTAAGAGCTTTGATCAAGAATCAAACTTCTTCATTTCTTTTTTCCAATTTTAAAAAGATATAAAAGCTCAAAATAATCTTGTTTGAGGGTTTTATTGTCTGATAGTTGCGCTCTTGTTTTATTGGAGATACAAGATCAGACAATCCTTAAGAGTTAAGAAAAATGGTTTGAAAGAAAAATGAAATATACTTTTTCAATTGGGAAAGTTCTGTTTCAAAAACAACAAAACCTTTAGCAGTGTTGAGCAAAGCGATTTCTGTTGATATAAAATAGTAATTTAGCATCAAATATCTTTGATATCTCATAAATGTTAATTGATCATCAACATGTAATAAAATGTTGTTGAAAATTGACCAATTAGCCATTTTATGAGCTTTATTATATCTTATGTTATCTAACCAAATGCTAAGGTTATAAGGTATAAACAGGTCAAAACTAGTGCTTGAACCACTGAAAAATGATGAGAAAATATATTATTTTCATTAAGAAATAAAATTCTGCTTGGTGAATAGGATTGAAATTTATTATTGAATACTCTTAACAAAATGAAATTTTTCTGCAATGCAGACTCTTAGATTTTCATTTTAATCAGGTTTTCTTTCACATAAAGAATTTTACTTGGGATGATGCTCCTCTCTTTAAAATTGTATTCATTTTGTCTCAAAAATTTATTCATCGTTAGGAAACCTCTATCTAAATTTACTTCTCCTTACCTTGTTGCCATTTCTATGGCTTCAGAGGTTTTGATATCGTTGCTTTTTCCATCATCCATTAGGGTTAATTCGTAGAACTCTTGTATGTCGAGTAATGCTTGGAAAAGGCGTGACTTGAATATTTTTATGACCTAAAATGATTGAAAGAGTTTGATTTACCAAGAGCTTTTATTTAACAAAGTTCCAATGCTCCACTCTCTCAATCCCTAAATCCTATTTTGTTTGTAAATGCATGCAGACAAATATTGTTATAGATCCAGAAATGAGTGTGTTTGTTTGAAAAGATAATTTGCCTCAAGCTAAGTTTGCATTGATGAGATCTCATCAAAACTTTTGTTTTATATCTTTAAAAAGGTCAACAATTAATAATGAAATTATTTTGTTGAGTCGAATGCGCCTTCTTACCCTTTCAATTGCTACTTTGAGTTCTCTCTCTTCATTCTCATCAAGTCTGGTGTAGTAATCCTCCAATAATTCTAAGGCCCTATGAGCCTCTGCCTTACACACTGGCATCTTTGTCTTTAAATTTGCCAATAAAAGTCAAAAATAAACCTTTGGAATGTCAAGAAAATGGCCTTTTATGAAGTTCACATCATCAACTTTTCAAATTGTTCCTGTCTCTGAAGGCCCTAACTCGTGGCATCAACAAGGACCCTGCATCTGAAAAGAAATATGAGACACTTCTTTAGTCAAATGGTAACAAACTTTAAAATCAACTTTTTTGTTTCGCGAATTTAAAATGAAATTACTTAAAAAGCTCGAGACTGAGGTCAATCTTGTGACAACTTTACGACCTAGACTTACCCAACTCTAAAGGGAATCCCGAAACTTTCAAATAAAGGCTAACACTAACCCTAAGACTAATCGAACAGTCTTTTTGTTCCTCTAGATTTTTGAACAGGCTTTCCTTCTTCGACAACAGCATCCAGCCAGTCAAAAGCTGGTCTTTTGTCAACAGAGCCAAGCGAGTGGCTGAACTGATACCGTCCACTCTGCTGCACCTTTAAGCAACTCATCAACAACACTGTCCCACTTCACATCCCATGATGCACTCTTTTGAGCTTCATTATGGCCTCATGTGCCGGCGAGATGGGGTTTTCCACTGTTAGAGGCACCAAGACTTTCACAAAAATCCAATTTTTCCATCTCCATCTAATCTGCCAGGACATGATTCATCAGTCCTCTTTGCCATTAAATATGTCTTGTAATTCAAATGCGAAAGACAATAAATTTTAAATCAGTCAATTAAAAATGCATAAAAGCTTAAATTTTTTGACATTTTCTATCAACTTTAGAGCTCTGGAACAACCGAAAGTCAACGTGATTTCATTCCTTAGAAATTAATCATAAAAAGATGATTCCAAAACTTATTTTCTTCACGAAAATTAACCTTGACATGACTGAGGATCTGAGAGAGACGCATTTTTCCATGAAAGGCAAGTTAGAAGAAAGGGAACATCTGCAAGTCAAAACAAAACAAAGAATGTGGACTTTCTTTTCCTTCAAAGAATAATCCTAATTACCAGCCTGTGTGAAAGTAATGCAAGAAAAGATTTAGCTGTCACATTTTAGCTTGATTGCAAGAAGCACTGAGCGCATAGGAAATGAATCTTAATATCCAAAAGACTCAGTTTTCAGAGTGTCAGTTAAACTAAAGATTTAAAAGGGAAATTCAATCCCCTGGTATTTAGAACTTGCAACCCATTTGATACAGACTGTCTAATTTTGAAATTGCTTGTTTTTTTATGTTATTGATAAAATAGTATTTTTCAATGTAATTAGTAGTTTTTGTCTCAACTCTTCAAATTGTAGTCAATATTATTAACGGAATAATCGAACATGCCCACAAAATCTCCTAACAGAGAAGTATTCAGTACTTCAGAACATGAAGAGGAAAACAAGGAGAGAAAGAGAAGTGAGGACCGACCCGGAAAGTAGGAAGGAGTCTTGATCCCACAAAAAGTCAACAAGGGAACTCCATCCTGGAAAATAGAAGAAAGAGATGAGAATACCTGTAGCACCAGAAACTGGAGCGCGCTCAGAAACGAGCCACTCCCTTGTGCAGATAACTACCAATGGGTCAGGATTTCATCGATCCAATGACCAGACAGTGTTGAATAGCCTTGAGTGAACCAATCAAAGATGCCCCCCAGGTGGTGATATCAGTTGACTTCATTCCCAGCAAATCATAGATAGACACCATCAGCCCCAGCAGTTCAGTTGTGATTAGATATCCATTAGGCTATGTGGATTCATTCCCTCCTGGACTTGAATAACTTAAGAGATGTGTGTGGAGAAAACTTCACTATTAAAAAGTCTTGTATTTTGTGTTTCCTAAAATAAAAGCAATAGAATTGGGGGACTAAATGTTTTCTAATTAAATGAATGGGATCAAGAGGATTCAAATAGGCATAAGAGACTATCATCTCATGTGTGGGTAGAGTATAGCTCGCCAACCCCAATCCCCCCTCCAAATTAACCAAAACCAATAACATGATCCTTCAGCCAGCAGTGCCAACCAAACCAGCACCCCATAACCTCCAATCGCCTTTTGAAGATCGCCAAATCGTAAATTGTTAATTGTTAGTGCAAATTTATCAGGAAAAAAACCAATTTCCACTCTATTTGTACAAATGATATCTTTTCTATGTAAAAATAAAGATGACATCTGATGGATTTGATGCTTTTTCCAATTCTTCCAAAGTAAAGACATGAATGATCATTATTGATCTCTAATTTTATCTTTGCGGAAACTTTAGGAGCTCCGTAGCAATCAAGTACCAAAATTCTATAATCAAGTGAAAATCCACTCTGGTGTGAAGTTATTAGCCTCCAATTAGAAGGTTGTTTTGAGAAGATTATAAAGGCTGGCTAATCGAATTCTGTTACAATCATTATAAAATTTCATCCTTCAGGGGATTTCAAATAGTATTCTTGTGTGAGAAAAAGAGTACTGGTAATGTAAAATCATTCTCTATGGATTAATCAGCTTCTTTCGAGATGAATGATACTGTCAAAAATACAAATATTTGTTGCGCCTGCATGTTCTTGACATGAATAGTTCTTCAAAACATTGACAAAGAGGTGTGTTTCTAGAATGGAAATTACCTTTTTTCTAGGCTACATCATTGTTATGAAAAATCAATTTGGTTTAAGCATAAGCAAACCCAGAGATCCATTCTCATCATAAAGGCTTTGAAGATTAAGAAACTGAGTGGAGTTTAAGGAATATGTATGTAGTTCAAAATCTTGCCTTGAAAAGAACTTTTTCACGGACGTTAATAAGAAATATTTGCCATGAAAAAAGAAAAGCAGCATCTTATTTTCACCAAAAACAATTAAGAAACTTAAAAATGAACAGGTACACAGATGTTGTTAGAAAAGAACCAGTCTGCGAATAGTGAGAATTGACAAACTAACCAGATGAAATACCTATTGAAAAGTTCCTTGATGCATTTTATTTTTTCAGCTGGTCACTAAAAAATTTCTTGAAGCTGGCGACAGACCACAGTAAAGCAAATAAGCCTCTTTTTCAGATTTGACAACCAAAATGCTTGCAAGTTTAACGAAACAAAAAGTTTTCAAAATCGATTAACTCTCTCTAATAAAAGTTAGATAGTTCAAAATGGATTAAATCTTTTGATTTGGCCCAGATTTTTTTTAATTGGCAAATTTACAAAAGAAAGTTCTTTAGGAACCAAAACTGAAAGCTTATGGAGGAGGAAATCTTAAACTATATTGGTTGAAAAAAAGGTTTCGTACTTTTCATTCAATTCAAACTGTATATTTTTTACCAAACCATTTGAAGAGAAGAGATTTAAAATGATTGCTTTTTGATAAACATCTAGTTAACTCTTACTTGGCTTATTCGCCGTGGCTGTGAGGTGATAGGCACCTGACTGAGAACAAAGATCTAAGGTCATGGGTATAATGCCCAGGCGCCCAAGCTAGCATTTTTTAAACCCTGAATTGCAAAAAATCAATTAGGTACACTCAGTCAGTAGGAATCTGTAGTGACCATAGACGTCTATGGCGGGACTCTTATGAAGATGTTGATCATGCATTAACATTATATGAGTCTATACTGAACATTATTATTAATATTATCACTATTATTACTAGTGATTCAAAAGCGGCTATTTATAAATAAATTTCAAACTGCTCTATTCAGATTTTTTGCAGATATGCGAAGGAACATGCTCATACTTTATTTGCAATTTTAAATTTTATCATGTATTAAATAATACTTTAATAAAAGGATAAGACAGTTGAATGCTTACTGGTATATTCCATCAAACACAAACAATAATACACAGGACTGACGGTCAGTCTGGAAGATTCTCAAAGATTCTTTGCCTGGTAGCAGAGATAGGTAGGGGAGAGCAGTGACCCTGCGGAAATTGTTCCTGTCTGCAGTTTCGAAGTTCAGAGACATTCAATTATCACATATGATAATCAGAAGATGGATTGCTTCAAGCGATAGGCTAATTCAATTCAAAGCACTTACTATGGGCTCATTATCTCAAATATGTAATATGTACAATATACAGATTTAGACTTTACAAGAATCCTATCAAAGGGGTCATAAAAGAGAGATGGATCCATCAAATAATTGGTACAATAAAGCAAATCATGAGGAAGCGCTAGATAATTACAAAAGTAATCGATAAGGGACAAACTCCGATGAAATATAAAAGTAAGACACCGAGAGATTTAAGCTAATACTTTGGTGGCATGCGCTTATTTGAATGGGCCATTCGTGAGAGCAGAATGAATCAATCTTGCATTGTTCATATGTACCCAAAGTTTTTATTTCAGAGCAAACTTGTAAAAATTCGTAATGTTGGAACACGCTTGTGCCAATTTACAGCCTATATAATGTCATACTAAAGAGCCAAAGGACTTTGATGTGAAAGTGCTTGATCTTATAGGAGTCCTTTGAGGAGACAGCAAGTGAATTTTGTATTGATTTCAAAATCAGTTTTAATTTTAGAGAAAAGTTGTATCAATATGAAGTGTTGCTGGATGTCTGAGCTCTAATTGTCAACATTCATAGCTCTCACTTTGACGCAGCCCAAAATTAAGAAGCACTTTAAATTAACATACTTGCCAAGGTTTGGATTATATGAAGTGTATAAAAGCTATTGAGATTTTACCTTAAATTGTTTGTTTCATATTAAAGATGGTAAACTGGAATGATATCTTTATTCAGTTGTTCCATTTCTTTGCGCAGTGCACCTGACCACAACGATTCAAACAGTGAAAGAGAAAAACGAAATATTGGCTTTCACTCTAGTAAAGAGTTTCTGCGCTTGCGCTTGCGTTTCTCCTTCCTCCTTACCCTGATGGGGTGGGTGCCCGGGACACTTGGACTTCGACCAATCAAAATGAAGTAGTTGGAAGGTGTATGTGCAGTGCGTGCGCATCTTTAGGGTAGACCAACAATAAAAGTGACAAAAGAAAAAATGTCTAATAAGAATATTATAAGTTTTTTCCTTGAATCATTAATTTTAAAAATAATAATTTTATAATACGCCTTGCCAATAAAGTGAATCATTGAAGGGACACTTTTTAATCTGGCTGACTGGCATTCTGGGGGCAAAGATTGCCTGGATGTTCTTACAAGGGTTTGAACCCATTATGGACACTCTTTTCTCTACTTAAATTCATTCATTCATTCAACTGATTTATTGACTCATCCGTTACATGTAAAATACATAAACTTTATAAGAGTCTACCCCCCCACACCAATTGTCTTGATATTGATAAAGTCTTGCTTATCCAAATCCCAATCCTGGTAAAGATAAAGTCTGTCAGGATCTTAGTTCTCTATCCGATATGAAGGAATCAATATCGGCTCATTTACTAACTTATAAAAGAAAAGACATAATAGAGAGCTAAGATATAAGTTAGTAAATAAATAATTTCCTTTATATCTGATCAAAATAAAGTTGATCAACTTATATAGTAGCAAAGAAAAAATTATTCAAGTCCAGAGAAAAGGGCAAGGGTATAATTTTCACTTAGGATAATGTATCCTGCACACTATAATAGAATAGAACAGAATAAAGTTTATTGACTTTCGCAAAAGCATATAGCAAGACAAATTTTGATTCCTAAAAGAACAACTGATCTTATGGGGGAAAGGCTTTTATAGGGATGCCTCTAAGCAGTCTTCCTTTGTTTCTCTAGGGCATCTGCAAGGTTTCAGGTCTGCCAGTAGTAGTCTGAGATGTAGCAAACGGTAGGCATTCAACTCTATTCTGGGGTCCTTTCTGCCACCACATCTGTGCTAGTGTTCTTTGGACTGGCTTTGCAAACAGCAGAAAGGGTAAGGTGATTAACATTAATAAGGTTGTTGATCAATAAAATATTTTTAGGGAAAATCCTAGGGATCTAAATGTCAGTTTAATATTGTTGAATAAGCCGTAACGTAGAGATATCTGTCACTGAACCTGTTGTTCAGCCATTTTGTTTACATGTACTCGTATATCTGTCATACGCCCATCTTCCGTGTAAGGATTTAAAAGCTGATGAGATATGCCAATGAGAGTTGAAGTCAAAAAACTATTGAAAGCTAAAACTTGTTTTATTTCAAACTACGATCGCAAGAGGTCTGAACCTATTCTTTACAACGACAACAAAGGTGCTTATTGCCAGTACCTTGTTGTTGTTTAGTCTGGATTGAGCGATGACTTTTCTGAAAAACTTGACAAATGATCCGATTGACAAACTGGATAATGACAATCACAAAAATATTCGAATGAGATATTTTATTTTTGAATGCTGGTAATAATCAATCATTTGATTAAAAGTAAAATTTTAGTAGTATATTTATAACAATGAACATAATTTTTAATGCTAATAGTATCATATATTTTTTTGTTTTGAATTCAATGATCCTCAAAACTAATGCTAGTGATTTAATCATTCTAAATTTCACTAATAAAAAAGGGAAATGTTGATTTTTGAAGCCAATTATTAGATACTGAGAAATGAAAAAAGTCAGATTTAATAAATTTTAGCCTATTGTTACAACTTAAATTTGAAAAAAGGATCAAATAATGTAACTTTAATTTTATAAAACAATAGTCCTTGAAACTGTTTGAAAAAATTACAACATATTTTAGACACAAAAATATCTAACTTTTCATGATGACCTTTAAGTGAAGAGGTACGAACAACTCAGCTTTATTATGATATGACAAATATCAAAATGGTGCCGAGGAATTTTAACAGAACAGAAGGTAGAGAATTAGGTATTAAGAACTGCAGTCAATTCATCCTGAAGTTGTCCAAGGGCGCCAAGGTGATCCCCAAACTGACGATTTATTGCGTCAAGGACTTTGCGTTGTTGGTCCTAAAATCACAAACAAGTGAATGAAAAGTTACAAAAAAGTATTTGAAGTCATTTATACCTGAGCATCAAGAGAGGTGTCTAATTGAAACTGAACTTTTTCTAAGGTCTTTTTCAGCGCTTCATTTTCTGTATGGAGAGTCTGAAAACATTAAATTTATTTAATAGCAAATTAACCATTTAAATCATGCAACCTCTCAAATGTTCGCTTTTAAGAGATCTCTACTTGTATTAAATATGCAACTCACTCTATGTGATCATTTTGTGGGAAATAAAACTTCAATGTTTATTTAGAATTTTTTTTCTATTTATCTGTATATAATTATTTGAAGCATAAGTAGGAAGCACTGTCTAACCTTCGGCCGGTACCTGGATTCGGATTTGCTTAAAAACTAAACAAGAATCAAAAGCTGAAGTTGGATTTGCTTAAAAACTAATTGATTATCTAAAGTTGACATTGGATTTGTATTTAAAACAAATTTGAGCTTTGTTTTTCATAAACCAGTAGTTGGTTTTGGTTATATAATAAAATAAACACTTTAGTCAAACAGTTTGTAGTAAATATGGGGTGATAAAAATGAGAAACATTCTAAAAAGTAAAAGTTCACAGTCAAAATGTTAAATATTAACTTGGAAATGGTATTTTATTTATTGTCAAGAATCAGGGTGGTCAAGTTGGTTAAATTCGTCGAATCACGATTTGTCGAATTGCCGTTTCACGATTCGTCGAATTACTGAAAAAACGAAGATTTGATGGATTTTCATAGCACCATCAAAAAATCTCAAGATTACAGTCTCTTTGGGTGTCCTTTTTTAGTATTTTTAAAGTACATAGTTGGGGTGTGAGAAGGTTGTGTAAAGTTGTGATTAAAAAGGTACCAATTAAAAAAATAAAGCTTTATCAATTTTTGAAAGGTTAATTTTCTCACTCTTAAAGACTCTGAATCTTCATGACCTCCATTCATAGTGTGTTTAATATGTTGGGCCTGTTGATCTTTCAATATTTTGACCTCGTCATCTCTGTCTCGTAGATCAGATTCCAATTCATTGATTCTTCCACGAAGATTTCTCAATTCAGACATTGCATTGAAATCGCAATTACCTAAATTAAGGAATTATAAATGGTTGGACTGCCCAAAAAGCTGATTTCGATTTCACCTCTGCCAGCCTCAAGTTCTATTAGACCAACTTTAAGCCTTGTGTTTTCCTCTTTATAAGCATGTAATTGTCTTTTCCATTCTTCAACATTGGCAGTGGATTCCTGAAGGGCAGAAGTAAGACGAGCATTGTTGTTCTTGAGTGTTGATAGTTCGATTTCCCATTTCTTGGCATTCGTAGAGCTATTAAATATGAAAATAATCATTGATTGACTTAGTAAATTGTCATTTATTGTGGGAGATTTCTTCAAGGAAAAAATTGAAAAATTATACAATGGTCTGCATCCGATCAGGGATGTTCCTGCTCTCCCATTACCATGTGTCTAATGGAAATTAAAGATGACCTCCTTGATTTTTTGGATAACAACCAGAGCTGTATTACGTACAGCCTTGACCTCAGTGCTGCATTTGATATGCTAAGGAAAGATACTCTTGCCTCAGATCTTTCAGGCCAAATTCCTAATTATTTGATTAATATCATCAGCAACTTCCTCTCAGGCCGTAAATTTTTTGTCAATGTCAACAATGCTAATTCTAAAGTGTATGACTTAGAAAGAGGGTACCCCCAAGGTTCGGTCCTTGGTCCATTGTTGCTTAATCTTTATGTTGTCAGAATATACACAAATCTTCCCCCGTCGGTAAGGTTTGTGGCGTATGCTGACGATTCCTATGTCATCTGTCCTGGCTCCACTGTTGATGAAGCTAAAGAGTTAGCAGAAAGTACTATCTCCACCCATGTTGACAGACTCCGCGATCTAGGCATGATCGTCAATGAAGGTAAAACAGAGATCAATGTCTTTTCAAAAACAAAAGAACCAGTGATAATTGACCTTGTGTGTGCTGGAAAAACAATTTCAACCCAGCCAACAATAAAAGCTCTTGGAGTCATTATTGACCATAGATTACGAAGGTCTGCTCATATATGAGCATATCATATATGATATGAAGACTATTGTGTGGCTTTAAGATGATAAGGCATAAGTTCACTGAGGTACAGGCTCAGAATTTGGTGACTACACAGGTGCTATCGGTTCTATATTATGGATAGCCTGCATGGATCTACCCCAATACCCTAGGGGATCGCATGCGTAGGTTGGAGTCAATCCACTACAGATGCCTTAGAATTATTGTAAAAGACTACAAACAGTGAATAAGTAAAGAATGGATTGATGCTGCAACTCAAAGACTCCCCCCAAAAATGGAGCAGGTTTTCGGCGGCCTCGTTAGCCATTAAGATCAGACAATTGCAGCTCCTACTAAGGCTATATGAAGACATCTTTAAGAACACCTATAGTCTCAAGGAAACCAGGCAGACTTTTTGGATATGATGGCTATAAACCACTGAAAGGAAGATCATCGACCAAAAACTGGATAGGACAGACTCTTGGTCAGATACAACCTGCATGGTCTGACTCTTCCTTGAGCAGCGATCAAATAAGAAGAATGCGGACATTCAAATAAATCGGAGCCAGTAAAAGGCCCTCCATGTGACGCTTTACAAAGTGCAATAGTGATTTACTTCATTCATAATAATATGTACCAGTAAAACTGTGATTAATCAATGTCATTATCCTGGGTGAATTCCCAAACATTCTTCTTGTTCTTAGTTTTATTAATAATTTTTCAACAACAATGATTTCGTGATTTCTTTAATCTGTTTGTTTTGTCATTTCTTTTTAATTATGTGAGACTCTGATGAAGTAATTGTTTTTACAATGTGCGCTTGAGTCTGAAACAAATAAATAAATAA
>Ga0194133_10008464_pt1 | contig 11991 bp, 15 predicted proteins | sample TA2KigOf40mmetaG_FD_155448 | JGI IMG/M metagenome (GOLD analysis project Ga0194133, IMG submission 155448) | Freshwater microbial communities from Lake Tanganyika, Tanzania - TA2015055 Kigoma Offshore 40m | ecosystem: Environmental > Aquatic > Freshwater > Lake | place: Tanzania: Lake...
AAATAAACTTTTGACTTACTCAAGTGAATGTGAGTTGTTTCACAGGAGGGGAACGGGCTCTCGCCCGTCTGCGACGTAGCTTTGAAGTGTCTAGGGTTGGGTGCAAAGCATCAAGAATTTGAGGAAGCTCTCATAAAGGCCATGCTCACATACAGAACAGTAGGTTGGTGGCGAGTAATGGATTGAAGCTTTGCTAATCAATTTTTCCTTAGGAACTAAATGAGGCTCTCTTTTTACACCATCTCAAGTTTGCACCTGAGAATTTCGAGCCGCTTAAAGTTTTCAAGGAAGAGTGTCTTGAAACGGTGCTTTTAGAATTATTTACTAGCTTCATCATAAACTATAATTTCAATATAAATAGTGTATAAAGAAATCATTTTCCCCTAAACTTTCAGCTAGCCTCCTACGATAGCCGGGACAAAGCGAGGGCAACGTTACCCTTGAACTGTGTCATCGATAACTTAAAGGAAATTTATTCAAGCCTCTACATGTAAGCCTTAAATTGATGTAAAGTCAAGTGCCGTTGCTTGACTGGAGTCGACCAAAACCTATCGTCGCCATTTTTCTCACTCTCACTTTTCATCTTTAGATCGGAGGGTGAAGATATCGAAAAGCTAAAGCACGACCTGCGAGGGCAACTAAAAATATGCATGCATAGGTTTTTCTCGATCGGTTTATATCCTCTTGATCTAGAAATGATCCTCGAGGGTTTCCTGATATTACTTCAGACATTTGTCAAGCCAACTCGCGAATCCATAGTGTGCAATTTTGAAAATTTTGGAGCCTTAGTATGGGGGCCTCTTTTTGAGCTAAGTGCATTTGATGAGGCCATCAAGGTCCTTCGTCCTCTTCTTCAAAATATAATTGGGATGGTTGACAAAATTGATGACAGCCAATCCATTCTGACTTTGACGTTCAATTTGTTTCTTGTGGTATGAACATTTTCTTCCAACATTTAACTTTTGTTTATCATTTAAAAACTTCGAAAAAATTTCAGATGAGGTTAACATTTCTGTCTCAAGACCTGGATGAGTTCTACAAACTCTTTCAACCATTTTTGCCAGCCTGGGCCAAATGTGCTGCTCTAAAAGCTCAAGAACAAGTAAAAAAAATATTATACAGCTTTCCAATTCCATGCAGATGAATACTTTTTTTTGGCAAAAAGTTAAAACACCAATGTTTGTCCCAAAGGTTAAAAAGGCCCTTGAATTTGAGAGAGAACATCACCAGTTTCTTTCAGAAGACACTACCAAAGGTATGACAAGTCTTTTAAATTCACGGGAAATTTGTGTTCATGATTTACTCTATAAGGCTCTTCGGGATTTTTGAAATTCATAACTTTCAAACGCAACAGCATGCTATCAGTTGAATCGGGAGCAAGCCTCTTGACCCTTGAGGAGCGGATGTCAGACCCCTCAATGGTAATTATTCACCAAGGCATACAAAAAACTCTAATTTCAACGATATTTTGAACACGTAGGAATGGCTCTCTGTTGCAAAATTAGTCACTGATATTCTGCAGAAGTGCAATAAAACTTGGGAAAACTTAGAATGGCCGGAACCATTAGTAAGCATAGAAAAGTAAGTATTCAAGGTGAGGTGTGAAAGATGAAAATTAGCTCTTATTTCTTATTTCAGCTTTGGTTTTGTCCTAATGGATAATTTGAGGAATGTTTTCAAGACTTTTCTGGATGGTCTTCATGATATAGTAAAAATGGATGGAGTTTTTACAAAGCATGAGTTAGTGTTTGTCATTAACTGCTGCTTGAGATCACAAAATTTTCACCATGAATTTCAGCTGACCTTCGAGTAAGAATGGCTGTTTCAAGCTTTTGAAAATATTAAGCATGAAAGTTGTTTTGTGACTTTCAGAAAACTGTGGATAGAGTGTAAACTAAATTCTGAAAGGTTGGAATCTCCAGTAGAAAAGTTCAAAGACATTTGTAAAAATACTGAGAGTGAGTCTCTCAAGCTTATCCACCTTTTTTGTGATGAGCAGAGACCTGAGATAAACAAAATAATTTCCAAAATAATTACAACGAAAGGTAAAAATAGGTTTAGAAAAGAATAATCAGGCCTTACAAACAGATCAGTGTATTTTTCAGAAAGCAATATTACAAATGAGGCTGGTCTTCTTTCTGGGTACCTACATAACTTGTTAGGCTTTGTGAAACCAGGTTTGGGACTTGGATTGGATAATCAGGTTCAAATTTTGGTATGAAATTTTATTCATAATGCGCTTCCTTTCGAGAAACTTTTCATTCCCATTTTCTTTTTAATATTAGGCAAAGGAGTACTTTGACTGCCTCAAAGAAGAGCTTCTAAAAATTGTCGAGACAAGTTTATTAAGTATTCTCAAGACCAATTCGAAAAAATTGGTAACTCATTTGCTTTAATAAATGTTGCTGTCTTGAAGAAACAACAAATCTATTTTCCATAGACTAATTCTCCGATTACGATGCTTGTCTTTGAGGGTGAAATTCAAGAGCTCATAAGTATCAGGAAATCTGAAAACATGGTAAGCAGAATTGTAAAATGGTTGATTTCCACCAAGGCTATGTTGCTTTAAACTTTTGATTGCTTTTGTTTTAGCCTGTTAGCTCTGAAATGGACACCATCTCACACACTATCAAGGTTAAAAAAAAGGACTGTGTCGGCTTAATGAGTGAATTTTTATCAGGGCAAGAAAAATTATATGTCGATCCAACATCTACTCTTGGACAAGTTTCTTTCACTGCTGTTATTAAAAATAACAAAGTTAATGTCCATTTACTGAGTGTTGCAAATCTTTTGCCAAGACCTAACAAAAAAGAGGTTTGAATCAACCATCTCATTTACAGTTCATCCTCTGAATTCATGCTTTCTGTGATCTAGGTTAATTTTCAAATTGAAATATCTATATTACCTTTTTGCTCAAGCAATAGCAGTTACAGAGTTGCAAAAGAGACCAAAGTTTACAAAAATCTTTCCTTCCATTTAGTGAGTTAAAAATTTTTAAGGTTTTGTTTTTTGCAAATGATTTATGTTGTCCATTTTTTTCTCTTTTAGTTTGATCTTGAAGATTTGTCATTGAGGCAAAAGCAAAATGAGGCTTCCCAGTTTGAGTTCGATGCCCCAGAAGATATCAACATGGCTTTTCTTGAAATTGTATATAATGACGTTTCAAAAACTAAGCGCTCCATTTACCGAGGACATTGCTTGATTCCTTTGAATAGTCTCTTAGAGGAAAAAGAAAAAAGCCAGATGAACTTGAATAAAATCACCAGAGACTTTTTTCGGTATTTAAATGTTGAAATTTCTACTATCAGGATTTTAATTTTTGCCGTTTCTCTTCCTAGGCCATCCAAAGAAGATATGAATCCACTTGTTTTGGAAGAGCTCCAAATTAGAAAAAACTCTTGCATAAAGGAATTTTTGAGGCACCAGGTGAGCCTTTTTTGAAAATACATTTGCTTTTTAACCTTTTTTCTATCTTCATTTTCAGGAATCCCGATTTTTACCCAAGCACCATCAAGACAAATAATTTTAGATTGTGCTCTTTCTGTGTCAAAAAATGGTGTAGCTTTATTCTATATTTATTTCCATATATATATTTCACGTATCAAGATATTTTTTATGCAATTGTTCAGCTCTTCCACATTTCCTTTAAGAGTCATTTGACGTTTCCAAAACGTCAGCAAAGGTATCGATCAACAATCTTTATAAAGGTCTTGGAAAGTCTGACACATAAGCAAAAAATGGACTTTCAAGTCTTGGATATCTATGGTTGAAGATAACTGATGAAACTGCAAATCAACTTTCTATAAGTATTGCTGTTTCATCAGCCATATTTAAAATACATGCTTTCACTGATGGCAAAAGTTTTCCTCTCTGCCGATTCGCCTTTGTTATAATCAAACAAACAAACAAATCATTATTTACTTGCTCGTCGGTCGCATGTCCGTGAAATAATAATAATTCGGCCACGAGAGTGAAAGTGAAAGAACTTCTGAAGCCTTATTACTAGCTAATTCAAGAGCTAATTAATACGATTTTGGTAAGAATGAAAGTTTTTATTAACAAGCACAACTTTTTAAATGCACTACCTACCACTAAAAGTCTGATTTGGTTGTAAGAAAACAATATATATCCGCAATGACGGTTGGTGACAATTCGGGTCTCGAAATGACCATTGAAGAAAAGAAGAAGCTGATCACAAGAAACTTGCAGGTTCTTTATGGGGATTTAATATTCTTCTTAATTGTATTTCAACGACAAAGATTTATCTTTTAATACAGGAAGTTCTGGGGGAAGATCGTATAGATGAAATTCTAAAGACAAGAGATTTGAAAATTTACTGGGGAACAGCAACGACTGGAAAACCACACATTGCATATTTTGTCCCAATGTCAAAAATTGCTGACTTTTTAACTGCGGGTTGCGAGGTATGATAATTTGCCTTTCATTTTTGTTCAAATTTGAGGAAATGATTTTTCAGGTGACGATTTTGTTTGCTGACTTACATGCCTATCTAGACAACATGAAGGCTCCTTGGGAACTGTTGATGCTGCGTACGCAATACTATGAGCACAGCATTAAGGCAATGCTCACAAGCTTGCAAGTTCCAATCGAAAAGTTAAAATTTGTTAGGGGAACTGAGTATCAGCTGTCAAAAGAGTACACGTTGGATGTCTATAAGTGAGTATCATAAACTAGCTCTGGTTGAATTGCATCGAAGAAAAGAAATTTAAAAGTTATCAAGATTTGCGAAACAAATATTATATTTGCATCATTTTAGGCTCAGCTCCATGGTAACGGAACACGATGCCCGAAAGGCAGGTGCCGAGGTCGTCAAGCAAGTGCAGCACCCTTTGCTTTCTGGACTTCTTTATCCTGGACTTCAAGCACTCGATGAGCAGTACTTGGGGTGTGACGCCCAATTCGGTGGTGTCGACCAGGTTTCTTGCTATACAACTGTTGAAAAGTTTTCTGCTAATCTAATACATTGTTTTTCAGAGGAAGATTTTCACATTTGCCGAAAAGTATTTGCCAGCTCTTGGATATGCCAAGCGCAGTCATCTGATGAATCCAATGGTGCCTGGTAAAAGATTTTGATAGCTTTCCTAATGTCTCGAAATTTACCACTTTGCATTTTTTACAGGTTTACAGGGCTCAAAAATGTCCTCGTCTGATGAAGATAGCAAGATTGATCTTCTCGATTCTGCGGCCTCGATTAAAAAGAAATTAAAAAAGGCTTTTTGCGAACCAGGTATGAAAAATTCTATTTACAAAATAGCGTTCTGAAAATATTGTGAAATATGAATTTCCAAGGAAATATTTCGGATAATGGGATCCTTTCATTCTGCAAGTATGTCATCATCCCGGTCGTTTTGAAAGGGAAAAGTTTTGACGTTGTAAGATCTCCTGAAAATGGAGGTACTATTTCTTTCAAAACTTTCGAGGTAAAGTTCTTAACATTTTAAATACAAAGAAGTGTTGGATCCATTCTATGAATGATTGAATTTTATAGGAGCTAGAAGAAGCTTTTGGGAAAGAGCAACTTCATCCTGGAGATTTGAAATCTGCCGTCGAAAATTATCTTAACGGGCTGCTCGAGCCTGTCAGAAAAACATTCGACACTCCTGGTAATTAAAGTATTTTATCTTAGAAAGACCATTGGTGAGTTGTACATACTTTTGCAGAGCTGAAGAAGCTTACCGCCGCTGCTTACCCGGCCCCCTCTAAAGTAAAACAAGGTCAAGTCCAAACACAAGAGGATGCTATTCCCTCCAGACTTGATATTCGTATCGGTAAAATTGTTGAGGTGTCCAAGCACCCTGAAGCTGAGAGCCTTTACGTCGAAAAAATTGACCTCGGCGAGGCTACAACAAGGTTAGTCATCATTATTGCAAGAAAGGTTTCGATTTCATACAAGGCTGGTTTTACTTTCTCCACTAGAACCGTTGTCTCTGGACTTGTCAACTTTGTTCCTGAAGCTGAGATGCAGGATCGGATGGTGGTTGTTTTGTGTAATTTGAAGCCATGCAAGCTAAAAGGTATAGAATCTTCCGGTATGGTACTTTGTGCATCCAGGGATGATCCCGACAAGGCTGTTGAGCCGCTCCTGGTGAGATAAATTGTCAAAGTATAAAGAAAGAAAGTTTTCCACGATTCTTCTAAATTAGGCACCTGAGGGCAGTATACCAGGAGACAAAGTTTTTGTTGAAGGTTATGAAGCAGGTAGCTTAAGGAACACAAAAAATAGTTACGTTCTGATACAAGGCATTAATTTTTACTGAAAATATTTCAGGAGAACCTGATGAGCAGCTCAACCCAAAGAAGAAAGTTTGGGAAAAACTTGCTGTTGATTTCAAGACAAGTTCTGACTTCATTGCTCAGTGGCAAGGAAATAACTTGTTAACATCTAAAGGAATCGTTAAAACCAAGTCCTTAGCAGGAGTACCCGTCAAATAAGAACAACCAAATCTCATCATACTTATTGCATTGTGAATTTAAACTTGAATGTTAGTAGGGTCCTTCCTACTATGACATATTTACAGCAATAAAAGACACAATAACAAGGCAAGTAAGTCAAGGATTTTGCTTTTTACACAGATTGCGATTCAGAGATTCTGAGGAGCCAGGGTTTGAAACCATTGTAGTCAGATCCACAGCCTAACCATTTTTTGTGGCTTTTCTTTGATAACTTGGTAAGGACTTTGAAAAGAGTTTTTATTTTCAATTTGGAGTAGGAGAGACTTATTATTTCATAGCAAAAAAACCCAAGGTTTTTTAGATTCAATGGAGTTTCTACTACTTGAGACATGAGATCTACATCAGAATCTGCATTCATAATATGGAACTAAGAATTTCTGTTGTTATTAGATCAAAACTAAATGGATTGGCTGGTTGTTTTGATCAACAAGAGTTGATGGTTGTGGGTGGGGTCCCACCTTGCTTCAATTGAAGTATTACTGACCTCATCCTATAGAAAATTAAGAATTATTATAAACAGCTATTTATTCCCATTTGAAGATAGTTCACTCACCTGCTGACATCTTTTGTGTTTTTTGCTGACTTTGGGTTAAAGTCACACAATTTTGCTATCCTTTCCCACTCTGTGCCTGGAGCCATGGGTTGTTGGGAGGTTGTGGAAGCCAATTCCCTCTCAGTGGTGCAGGAGGCAGCACGGTGAGCAGCTTGGAGTTTTCCCATCTATGTCAGAGGTTGAAAATGGATAAAACATCAAAATTACAGCAGAGTGATCCACATTGTGGAACTGACCTGTTCAGAATGTTGTCTGTACCAGTCCTCAAGCTCCCTCTTGGCCTGAAAAGGGAAGAAATTTTTCAGTTCTAGCTATTATACATTTATTTCACTTTCCAATATTTTAACATCACTGTTCAATTCTCTTCACATTCCCGTTTAAGTCATTTCGAAACAGGCCCATTATTGTTTCTTATTCCCCCCATACTTCAGGTCATTTCCAAACAGGCTGCCATTATGGTTTCTCAATCCCACCTATTTTTGTTCTTCGGCGTCAACAATTTAGCCATAGCTCCCCTTGGGTATATAAAGGGCTGCCCTGTTATCAATTAACAGCTCAGTATGGATTCTTTTCTTGATTGGGAAGGTCAGCACTGGGTCTTCATCGCGATTCCTCAGGGGTCGCTGTGGCCTAATGGTCATGGTATCTGGCTGGAGACCTGAGGGTAGGGGGTTCCTACAGGGTTGAGCCCTGACACCTCTGGCAACCTTTGACCCCGGGTTGCCACAAAATGCACAGTATTTAAAGTGTCTTACATGATTAAATTTGCTAGACTCTCAAGGAAAAAAAGACTTTGCAATCACAACTTTCTCTTTTTTTCCTTTTCTACCTCCTTCTTTGTTCCTCAGTTTTGAGTCAAAAGAGCTGCAATTTTGCATGAAGACAGCTTCCAAATAAACACTTAAACTATGTATGGTAAATCCTGGCACAGGGGCAATGCTTCAAGAAACGATACCAATGAGGTACTAACCATATATTTGACATATTTTATACCCAAGGGACAGATCAGGGTTGTTGAAGTCGGATCAGAATATTTGAAGAGTCGGATCAGGTCATTAACCCGGATCGGGAATATTTGGAGGGAAACCTAGATCAAGGATTCACCTGTGCCAACCTGCTGGGCAGGTAACGGTGAATGGTTGATCGGTTCCAGAAACTGAGACAACCTGTTGAGCAAGTGTCCAAAACATTCCTGACAAAAAGGGGTACTCGAAGATAGGCATCTTTGATGAACGATTAATGTCAGGGATTGAGTATCATTAAATAGTAAATAGCAATTTACTATATATGCTTTCTAGCATCAAAACTCAGGGACTAGTTTTAAGTGAGTGACATCCCTATTGAACTTGAACCCTAGTGAAATTTCTACACCCTACCCTCGCTTTGCTCGAGAGGGATAATTAAGTCAGGGTCAATACTGTTGGATGATTAGGTATTTTGAGACAAATCCTGGGGTCAAAGATCTGCCCTGACTGGGGTAACCCCATCTATTTCACATAAACCAGCCCTGCTTGCGGTCTATAGTGAGATCAATGTATTAATAGACTGGTGGTCCGTGATTTTGGGTCAAAACCCAGTAGAAATGGGGTCTTGGCCAAGTCAGGTCTTGAGTATTAATAACAAGTAAATAAGGATTCAAGGAGTCTTACTTGTTGTTTCAAAGCTAATTTGGCTTTTTCCTCCACTCTATCTTTAGCCTCCAACATAATTGCTTGCTCTTCCTTCCATATCTTTATCACTTCAGGGTCCTCTCTCAACTCTTGTTTGTGGCTAGAATGGTCAGATGATCCTGTAGAGCCTTGATCATCATTGGGAGAGACTGTTATTTAGAAAAAAATTTTATTTGTGGTTTCCAGGGTCAAACATCTAAACTTATACATCTTGAATGGTTTTGATGAATTCCATTGTCCATTATAACATTTTCTTTGGGTTCATCATCGCAGATCTCATCTCCCAGGAAGAGGGGTGCATCATCTTCATCAACTATAAAAAAAAGCTAATGTTATTGGTTGAACCTGTTAATTTTTATGAATACCAACAAACCAATGGCAGAAGGTCCATCTGAGCTTTGAAGTGGAGCAAAGTCATCATCAAATTGATCCATTATGGAGAAGCTTAATATAATTACAACAAGAAAAAAATATTTTTTTTCAAACCAATGATTTGTTTTTTCTTTCATAGAATGAAAAAAAACTTATTTTTTTTGACCAATAACATTAATTGAAAATAAACAAAATTAAAAAAAAACATGGAAAAATTACCTTTTTTTTTTTACTAAAATGTGCTTGAAATGAATGGTCTCTAGCAATTGAGTAAGTAAGTATTGATCAGCTCATAGTTGTTGTTACCACCAAAGATTCTATGGTATTATTCTTCAAAAAAAATGGTAAAAAAAAAGCTTTTTTCGAATTTTTTTTTGCTGCATCTAGAATTTTATGTTCCTGATTCGTTGCCAAAACAAAAATAATAGAAATTTTCATTTAAAAAGTAAGTAATGTTTTTTTGTTTTACAAGTTTGAGATACTTTATCGAATGTGTCCCATGGTTGAATTAGAAAGCCACGAGCTTCAGAGGCTCGATCGAGAGAGCAACGACAACCATTTTCATTCCCTATATGGACTATTATTCTTTTCCCCATTTTCTTCTTCTCAGAAAAAAAACACATGATTTTTGTCTATTATTTAATCCGCACATTCTTGACGCTAAATTTATTGGGTAGCCAAAAAGTCCTTGACAACTTTGTTGAGAGCCTGGTCACTTGCAGGACTTAAATGACCGTCCTTGGCGATTTGGTCAAGAAGGGGTCTCTGGGTTCCGCGCACGTGGTCCAAAAACTTCTTTTCGAATTCTGTGATTTTGCTGGGATCCACTTTGTCCAAAAATCCTTTACAAAGATTAAATATAAACTGTGAATGGCCATTTTTGTGCTTTCGTGAGTATTGCTTACCTCTAACTCCACAATAGATGACAGCCACTTGCTCTTCAATTGCCATGGGAACATATTGGCCCTGCTTTAGGAGTTCAGTTAGTCGTACACCACGATTCAAAAGTTGTTGGGTTGAAGCATCCAAGTCAGAGCCAAACTGTGCAAAAGCAGCGACCTCACGATACTGTGCCAACTCAAGCTTCATCGAGCCAGCAACCTGTCAAAAAAATAATAATAGAGGAGAAATTGTGTTTAAATTTAATCAAGCTTTTTCACCTGCTTCATAGATTTGGTCTGGGCAGCAGAGCCTACACGCGAGACAGATAAACCGACGTTGATGGCAGGACGGATACCCTTGTAAAATAGTTCAGTTTCCAAAAAGATTTGTCCGTCAGTGATGGAAATTACATTGGTGGGGATGTAGGCAGACACATCACCAGCCTGAAATGAAAAACTTTGCTTTTAACATTTTGAACTCATGTTACTTATATCTGGATCGTTTACCTGGGTTTCAATAACTGGAAGTGCAGTCAAGCTGCCTCCTTTCTTTTCGTCAGACATCTTGGCAGCACGTTCCAACAGACGAGAATGTAGGTAGAAAACATCGCCAGGATAGGCCTCGCGACCTAAAATATAAATTTTTTATCAATGAATTGGTCGAAAAATAAAAGTTCCTGACTAGGTACTAACCGGGAGGACGTCTCAACAAAAGAGACATCTGACGATAAGCCACAGCTTGTTTGGACAAGTCGTCATAAATAATGAGGGCATGCATGCCATTGTCACGGAAGTACTCGCCCATTGCACACCCTGAATATGGAGCCAAGTATTGCAGTGGGGCAGCATCTGAAGCAGTGGCAGAGACCACAATACTGTCAAAAGATTTATTTAAGGTTTATTGTTTGATCTTATCTCTCAAAAAAAAGAGAAGCAAATCATCGTACCAGTATTTCATGGCGTCTGCATCAGTTAGCCTCTTCACGATTTGGGCAACAGTTGATCTCTTTTGACCAATTGCAACGTATATGCAGTACAATTTTTTCTTGTCCTCGCCTTTCAAATGTATCAACAAAGTTGATAAAATTTCAAAAATCTACTATGAGGTTAAAAATTATTTAAACCTGCTTCATTAAAGCGCCTCTGGTTGATGATGGTATCAATAGCAACGGCAGTCTTTCCAGTTTGACGATCTCCAATGATCAATTCACGCTGGCCACGTCCAATGGGTACCAGAGAATCAACAGCCTTGATTCCAGTCTAAAAATAAGTCAAAGAAATTCGATGAAATTGCCAAAGTCTTGAAGAGTCAAGAAAATACAGACTTCTTGCGAGAAAAATTACTTTGCACAAGACTTTTAAAAAACTGAATAATTTAATAACTGACCTGCATAGGCTCTTTCACTGACTGTCTGGGAATAATTCCAGGTGCCTTAACACCAACACGTTGACGAACCTTGTTGTTCTGTAATTAACAAAAACAATCTGCTTACTGTAAAAAAAGACAATTACAACTTCCTCAAGCTCTTTCTTTAAAGGATTGTTTGATCTTAATTAAAAAAAGTTTCTTTTTGTGTACCAGTGGTCCGGCGCCGTCAATGGGGTTACCCAAAGCATCTACAACACGGCCCAAGAGCTCCATGCCGACAGGAACGTCGACAATAGCACCTGTTCGCTTCACAACATCTCCTTCCTTAATCAGCTTATCGTTACCTAAAATCATGATGAGGTAAATGATAATAAAGTAGACTAGCAACTTCAATTTAGGGGAACCCAAACTTACCAAAAACGACAACACCGACATTATCAGGCTCCAAGTTCAGAGCCATCCCCTTGAGGCCTGAGCTGAACTCAACCATTTCCTCAGCCTAATGGGAAAGTATTTACCAGTTAAGTGGACCCGTCGGGGACCAAAAAAAAACCAATACAATTTTTGAACCTGAATGTTTTTAAGTCCATAAACACGAGCAATACCATCACCAATACTTAAAACTCGGCCAGTTTCTTCGAGATTTGCTTTGGGGGCAGATCCTAAAATTCT
>Ga0194133_10008466_pt1 | contig 11990 bp, 3 predicted proteins | sample TA2KigOf40mmetaG_FD_155448 | JGI IMG/M metagenome (GOLD analysis project Ga0194133, IMG submission 155448) | Freshwater microbial communities from Lake Tanganyika, Tanzania - TA2015055 Kigoma Offshore 40m | ecosystem: Environmental > Aquatic > Freshwater > Lake | place: Tanzania: Lake Tanganyika...
AATCGGAAGTAAAGAAAATGAAAATTTAGTTAGATTCTTTTGTCATTCATTCATTCTCGATGTTTCCAGTTATTACAATAAAAAAAACGTTTTGAAAAATCAAGGAAATTTTTGGTTTCCACTGAGAGTCAGAATTTTTCCAATGCAAATTTTTCCTTTGCCCCATAAAACTTGTCATTCTCTCCATTTTTTACCCTCACTATCCAGATTTTGGATAGGGTTGAAGAAGCATCATTCTTTTTGGCTTGGCCACCACTTCTCATGTCCAGACCAAATGACCACAACATTTTTCAGGGAGGGGTTCACTCTGCTTTATTGCCCATATTCTGCGCCAACTAAATTTTTTTTATTCCTCGACCCTCTCTTATAAAAATCTTTATGTCCCGATTGAGTGTGGATTTTGTAAAGAAGGTTTCCTGTGCGTTGAATGGGTAAAAATCATTACAATCAGCAATTAAAAATTCTTCTCATCAGAAAGTCATTATTAGGATTTAAAACATCTCAACATTTACGACGTATCTTCTAAGTGAAATGAAATTCAACTTTGAAGAGCAGCAAATAAGTTTAAAAATGCATTTTTATATTTGTTCAGCAGTTAAAGCGATGAAATTGAACGTTTGATGTAAAATTTCTTCAAAGGGTAGATGCAGCTTTTCATATTATGTTTTTAAAGTTTTTGACAAACCTTAAAACCTACACAGCACTTTGTGATATTGAATTTCTTTGTTCAACCTATCATTTGAAACTTGATGAAAGGATTTACCATATGTTATTTGAAAATGGAGTTGATTTTACCAATGGATTCGAAGATTTTGTTGAGAGTTGATCTACAAAAGATTTTTGTGACTAAAACCATCACTGAGCCTTTAAAAGTAAAGTTAGACACGTTCAACAAAAAGAATTGTTTGAAAAAGGGATTTCATATAAAGATCAACCAACTCAACTCAAGATGTATTTGCTAATTTTGAAACAGTTGAAAAATTTACTCAATTCACTCATTTTTCGAAGGCAAAAAATTAAACATTGTTGATGAATTTTAAAATTTTTACTATGGCTATATTAGTGCAAAACTAATACTTCTTGATACTTGTTTAGAAATTGAGGACTATGACAGCGAAATATACTCAAACGATGCTCTTGATTCAGTTCTGAATCACAAATATCAACAGATTATGCAGCATCAGACTCAAAGATCTCCCACAGACAATCCCAAACAAATGCAAAACAACTATGCTACAAACTTCAGACAACTCCAGGTAATTTTCGTGGTTTAAAACCTGGAATATGTAATTTAGAATGATGAATATCATTTTTAGTCTTACTTACTTTCTACTTCTTTCTTTAATTGTCTGAGTAATACTTTCCCCATTTCTTTTATGCCTTTTCATCGAAGTTCTAACAGAATTTTTGAGTTAGAGATTCTTTGACGGTGTTTTCATTCCTACTTTTTTGTTTCAGCTTTTTCAAAATTAGTGTTTTGATTACATTTTCTCAAAAATAAAAAATTCCTCTTTCATCTCTTGTTTCCAAATGAATTTTTTCGCTTGCTTTTTTTGAAGTCGTATTCAAAACGATGACTTTTATGTTCGGGCAAACAAAGAAACATTTGCTGAAAAGGGCTCTAGAGTCACAATGATGCATTAAAAGGCAGTGACTTTTAGTATCATTGTAAAAAATTATTCCCCAACATTCCAGACACCAGAGAGCAAAAGTCCATTCCTGGGATCTAGTGGAGGTTCTACACGAACAAACGGACGAAGTACTTCGTCGATGGCATCGTCTAGTCGACGAGCAGGCTCGGGAAGTGGAGGAAGTTCAACCACTGCAAGTAGTAATATTCCTCCAATGCTTCCGTCAGATCCACCTGGTAAAAAATAATATAGTTTTTTAATGAGTAAAACGTGAAAGATTGATTCAAATCAGATATATTTTTTCCTGCCATTAAAACACAGTTTGTTCGAATCTAGGATTGCGTCGCACAGGAAACACAAACCACGGTTGGGAAGCTGTTGGTCCATCTACAATCGTTAGCTACAATTCACCACAGGGCATGGGGCATTGCGACCCTGCAAGTATGCTAGAAACAAGATTGGGTGTTCAGAATGGTAAGTTTAGTTTTTTAAATCATGAAACAACCAAATAGATTTTTAGAAAAAAGACTACTTTGTTGTGATTGTAATTGTTACGCTTTATTGATTTAATTGAGTTATTTCTTTAATTTTTAATCATTTGAGTAAGTTTAACACCTGAGCATGCATAGAGAGAAAATTTGACGCATATTAAAGGAAAACTTTGTTTCTTTGCCTAAAGTTTTGATTTTTCGCTCAAAATCTCACAATCCTCATTCCTAATACGTTTGTTTTGCCCCTTTTTTGCTGGTGCAAAACTTTGCTGGTGAGAGAAATGGCAAACTTTTATATCTCATAGGATACATTTTCAGCTTATTCTTAGAAAGTGTTCAGTTGCAGCAATATTTTAGAAATTGTGTCTAAAAGTACCATAAAATACAGACATTTGATCTGACTTAAGTATCAAATAAGAAAGAACCCTTTTCCCACTCTGTCAATTATTTCCTGCTTGCATATACCGATCCTAAAAGAGCCTTTCAGTTTTGTGATAAAAATTACCCTCTTGCGTGATGGGTGTCATTAACCAGTGGTCATGCTTTACAGTATACTGACCTGGTTTTGTCAAAGAATTGAATGGCTTTACAAACAAACTTCCTGGCAATGGTAATTTGATGAGAGTTTCCACTCAAAAAGATGCAATTTTGTGACTCTCCAAATAGTTTTTGCAACATATGTAATTTTTAGAGAACTTTCACATCAAAAGAACCTCAAAATTAATGCTTTTGCGAGGAATAAAATATTTTTAATAAAATGAAGTCCTCATAAGCTTGATTCTCGTTACTATTCAAAATAAATTAACCTGCATGCAATTTCCTATTCAGGATTAGAGCTGGAAAGATCATTTTTCTTCATATCACTTGGTAGTATTGTTATCATGCAAATGCAATCAACAAATTTTAAGCTAGGAAATGAACTCAGCTACTTTTTCTTTTTCCTTAAAGAGTATTTCTTTTTTTTGCTCACGACTTGGATGATCATCAGTCTAAATCGTCCTGAAAAAAGCCTCTATCGCACTATGGAAGAAACTCAATTTACAACAGAATGATAAAATAATATAATCAAACAACAAAATGTTTTATTTAGCATCAAAAAGAAGTTTTCAGAGCTCAAATTCATGCCTCCCTATTGTGTAAAAATACAGAAAATGTATTCAAATATTTCTCGATCAATTTTTTCCGACATTTAGTTTTGCTTTATTTAAAGAATAGTTTCAGCGTTGCAAATGGGAAAAGTCAATGGCCACAACTATCACCAGATCTTTGAAGAGCAAATTTCATCCTAAAATATAATCCAGATTGTAATTAATTAAAAATGACCAAATGAAAAAGTTGAATCAATTTCAAGTCTAGCTCTCACCTTAAAGCTAGACAGGTTTCTTTTTCTCTAGAAATCTCCTTATTGCCATGGAAAATAACTTTGGGTGTACAGAAAATAAAAGTCTCTGCATTTGATTGTGGTCCTATCGAAAATTGCTCCACTCTGGTTTGAGTAATAAAAGGATAGAAAAGAATAACCGGTCACAGTTGTGGTTTTACGAGTACACACAATCAAGATTTTTCTATTTCCTTTTACTAAATTTTTTATGAAAAATCGTTGAAAGCAGAGAATAGGGAAAGGCAGATTCTAACCGAAAACTTTTCTTTGGCTGTCTAGTGCAGAACCAAGTTGAAAAATTGACTTCTTTAAGTGAGGAAATTATTTTCTACCTTTCTCTTTCTGAAAAAAATCCATCCTGTGAATATGGAGACAACTTTTTATTCAACCATAAAATATAGAAAATAAAGCTTGCCAGCTAATTCCATTTTTACAGGGATGAATTAAGGAACATAAGATTTTTCTCTCTTATTCATATTTTTATGAAAAAGTTTATATCAAGTTTTATTGAACTATTTTTCAATTCAGATTCCCAACGTGTCCCAATGCAATTCAATCCAAACGCAACACTCATCGCTGATAGGCGAAATAGAAATCCAATCATTTTTGGAAACACCCTGCACCGAAGAAGGTAAGATGATTTTTTTCAATCGTTATTTTCAGCCCAAACGTCTTCGTGATTATTGGACTACCTTTCATAAAAGATCTAGTGTCCCAAGGGACCTTATTTGGATTGCGTTCAGAGTAATGTCGGGGCTGAAGTAATTGACAGCATTTTACTCGCATTGTATCACATAAATCTTTTTTAAACCATGTTTTGTAGCAAGGGTTCAAATTTGAGTTAATGTTGGAACATAGAGCCAGTTGGTTCAATCACGTGTTATTTAACTCATACAAAACTTTACAGACACAATTAATAGGAATGTTAAGTGGAAATAATATTGCATGCAGATCAGATACTATAACCAAAAAGTTTTTCCATCAATTTAACTTTTTCTCGCTCTAGTAAAGTTAATAGACATCAGAAAACTTTCTGCTTATAGGCGTCTAAATAGTGAAGAATTCATTTTTTTCTTGTGGATATTATAACTTAAAGCAAAAAGTCAATCCGATTTGAGAGAAAGTTAAAGTAAGAAAATAAAAAGGGAACTTAAATTAATATTTAAATTGATGAAAAGTTTTCTTCTACATAAGGAAAAGTTTTATTTTAAGTTTCCGTTTTGTCGTGTCGTGTTAAAACTTCATTTCTATTGAACACGAACTTATTTGGAGAAGTTCACATCAAGATAAATGCCTTTACTGTGTCTTTACCGTCCTTCGATTAGGAAATCGAATTTTTTAGTATAATGAAAATGAAAATTTTTTGATGTGATTTGTTCCTCCTTGCCTCCCCCTGAGCAAGAAAATCCTCCATTTTTTCCGATCGCTGTCTCAGTTGTTTCTCAAGCTAAGTTATTCAGAATTATCTTTATTACCTATATGTCAGAGATTGTTACTCCTCTAGGAAAGAGTCATTTTACCAAATATTACATTATGAAAATAAGAATATTTTAAAGATAGCCAAATAAAACGTAAAAAAGGTACACTTAAAATTTTACCACCTTGTATAAAAACTTTTGGCAAGTTTTAGTCTGTCTTGAAATTATTGCAACATGCATGCAGTTTAATGACTTATAGACTTATTTTTGTGTGTCTCTCAAGGGCTCTCAAACTTGTACGTATAGAATGCATAGCTTTGTTTGCTTGAATGAAAGATAGCTCTTCAAACATTTCATGGTTGGTTAAATTGAACATCCACGGATGAGTAGATACATTTGAAAGGAAACAAAAGTTGATGTAAATATCGTGTAAGAAGAACAAACACCCATTTCGGAGTAATTCAAACCAATGGTTTTGTTTTTCAGCTTGAGTGAAGATTCGTTAGGTGTTGAGAAGTCTGGTGTGAATACAGCTCACTTGCAACATATGTCGTCTGCAGAACCAGTGGTCATGCCAGGATTTCCTGTCAGAACAGTCCAGGCTCATCCACCTCCACCCTATTCACCTTCAAGGTAAATCTGAAACGTCAAATCAAGGGTGAAACAATATCCAGATCAAAAAAACAGGAACAATCCTGTTGAAGAGCATTTTTTACACAACTTTTAGATTAAGTTCTGCGAAAAAGTTCTTTTGTTATTCGTCATTGCATTGAGGGAAAATAAAATGAAAAGTGAAAATCAAATTGAAAGAAAATTTTAAATCGAATTTGAGTCCTATCAAAATTCCTGGCTCTTTGAAACAAACTGCCTCGATTTTCCAAATCTAACTTCAAAACAGTTTATGTTTTAAGGGGTCACATTTTTTCTTTCAACATTTTACAACTTCAAGGATCAAACAAGATGAAGCTAAAAAAATTTTCAACAAAAAAAATACTAGAATTGACAATGACAAAAATATTATGAAACTTTTTTTGAGGAAAATTACTATTTGCAGAAATTTGTCTCATGCTGGTATTGACGTCGTGATTATTTTTCCAATAATTCCTAAACTTTCTTGACATTCATCCAATCTGGACAAAATGAGGTGTCAAAACTTAGTGCCAAAAATCAGCTCTAACTTTCACATGAACCTCTTTGTCATGCAAATATGAAACAGAAAGATTTGATTTTTCAATTAATTTCAAACCTCTTGGTATAGTTACTGAAATTATTAAGACTTTATAAAATGGATTCAATGCTCAGCATTTTAAGTTTCCTGTGGATTCTAAATATGAAAAAGTTGGTATTTGTCGAAATGTCAGCGACAGGAAGTGAGGAAAAAATCCTTCGTGAACAGACCTCAATAAAATAACAACAAGACCTGAAACATTTTTGTTGAAAACATTTGATGTTTTTAACTCAGTTGAATCAATTAAGCTCTTTGTGTAAAAACAGAAAACTTTAACAAGGGTTTAGCATCGATTAGAGACGTTTATATTCCCCTAAACTTTGTTACCTGGATCCTTTTCGACTATTGTTGGATTCAAAAGTATTAAGATGTGAGATTTTTGTCAAAAGGTGCATTTCAAAAGTTTCTCAATTTACTCTGATCCAGTTTCTAATTGAAAATTGTGAGTTTAACGAAAGTTGACGTGTTTCTTAAAATTTGCAACGCTTTGAAAGGGGGGGGATTGAAATATGTCAGAGTTGAAAGGGATTCAGTTAAATTCAATTCAAAACAAGATTTTTCATTCATCACCCTTGCATGTTTCTGATTCATCAGGATTCACAATCCAAAGGGCAAAACGTCATTCTTGAAACAAAGATAAATGAGAACTCAAAGCAAAAACCCTTTTTAATTAGGTCTGATCTGAGAGAAAGTAAAGATGAAACTCAATTTTCATTGCTTTCTATCTAATTAGAGTGTTTGCTTTTGTTCCCTGGCTAACCTTTAGATTACAATAAGCAAATCTACTTTGGTTTGTTAAAAAAGTACATATTTTTGACTCTCCGGGACTTTGATCTTCCATTTTAGGCTAATTCAATTCATCAGTCCCACACCTTTTCATAAAGGGATCGGGTGATAAATTAATTAATTGAAAGTTCTCTGGCTGGAGGAAGAGGGATATTTACTTTATCAATTATAAGATTGAAACGTATGATTTTAAAACTTTTTACGAAAAAAGATAGTCTATTTTAGGTAGAAATAGGTATAAACAATATTCAACATTTTTTCAGAGAGAAATTTCTTTCTGGCAAGAAATGTCAATTCCACTGCAGTTGGAAGCTGGTGGCCCTGGCCCTAACCTTCTTAACAATCATCCTTTCATCTGTGATCGCTTATTTTGGAGGTAAATTTATTTATTTTGAAATAAATTCAACATTTTGGTCTTTGAAAGCGAAATCCCTGCAAAAAAGTTTGAGGACTGCACCAAGTTTGGTTGGTTGCAGAGAAACGATAAGTTCGTTCTGCCAAACATTTTTCTCCATAAATGATAAACTTATTCGAATTAATCTGACGAGTCGGTCATGTTTATTTGGCAAATTGTTTTACTGCAGTGAAGCAATTCAAGACTAAAGATATTTCGTCCTACTCAAAATAAAATTAGGTTAATTTTTTTGTCACAGAATAAGATGCTTTTTCTTGACTAATGAATAATCTTATGCCTCCGAGAAGGAATTAACTGATAAGATGAGAAAGCTATTTTTTTCTGTCCAACGATATGATGCTGCAATCACAGTTTTTAATTAAGAATTAGAAGGTCGTCTTCCCCTCTGGCAAAAGCTCTCCAGATATTTACTTAAGTTGGAAAACATCAACATTCAAAGGTTCTTTTTCTATTTCAGCTGTAAAGTTTCCTGGAACCGTCCATGTACAAGCCTCACATTCGTCTCTTCCCATGGAAAGTGTCGTTTCCCAGGAGTGTTCCCCAGCAATAGTGAACGACTTGGCCATAGAATTTAACCAAATAAAAGGAGGCCAGCCTCAGGCTGTTCTACCTCAAGGCGGTCAAGGTTGGTTTTCTTCAACTAAATTAAAATTTTTTACTTTGAGATTTGTTCAACGTCGCCAAGAATAATGAAAGATTCCAATCCGACATTCCATTTCAGCAGGAAAAAAGTTTTAATTCAGTGCATTCAGATGAAAATTCTTTTGTTCAAGGAAAGAATTGAAAAGTTGCAGTTAAGCTTTTCTCAAATTCAAATACAAAAGTGCCTTGAATAAACAAACTCATGTCTCTTAAAAAGGTGTGGTTTTAAATTTATTTAATCCTGTATCGATGGAGTTCCAAAATATACGAATACGAATACGAATTCATTTTAGTCGATAAATTATTGGTAACGATGTTGTCTTTAACAAAACTTTTTTTCGTTGCTTAAAGCTTATTTTCTTTACCCCTAAAGTTTAGCCAAAAGATTTCGTTAGGAAAAATAAATCTGCCACAAGTTTTTTCTAGCTAACAAAAGATTTACGTCAGATTCTGCAAAAGCCTTTAGCGACTGACTAACTAATCCCTCCCAGCCTGTCACAGCCTCTTAAATCGTTCCCTTAAGATAGTTGGCGAGATTTAAGTAAAAGAAAGAATAACATTTCTGTTGATTTTATCTTCAAGACATCGATTAATTTTCTGACATTTATAGTTTGAGACAATAAATATCTCTCACATTCTTTGGCTTTCTTGTCACAAGATGTCGAGATTTCAGGAAAAAAATTTCATTTTTCATCCTTTCAAGATGGATCTTCATTATTCTCTGGCAAATCTGAACAATCTTTTTAATCTCCTGTTAAACAGGCCGTAAATTTTTATGACAAAGTGAAAGAGCTCAGTTTTCACAACCTTGAGTTTTTCTCACGTAGGTTTTGGTATAGTTTCCGACGACCCAGTGACAACTTCGTCAACTCCTCAGCTTAATACTATATCTCAGCTCGTCCCTGGTCAATGGTATACCGTAAGGATAGACCCTATGAACATGTGGAAGACAAAGTTGACCGTTAGACAACCGAGTAATTATCAGCTGAATCTCACAGTACTTTCTCCAGGTAAAAATGGAAATCATGAAAGAGAATGAAACGGAAGTAATTCATATGTATTGACTTCCAGATGGCTCAGTTCGTGTCAGCAATCTTGCAATTTATGGTCGAGAGGGACAGGCCCCGTCTGTGACCAACTACGACTGGGTCCACTTGTTATCATCCACTGGGGAGGCTAAATCGCTTGTCAAGCGATCTACATCTCCCATGGGAGTTACTCCATCGGGTAGCATCATCTCCGTAATTAAGGTAATTCGTTTCCTGTACGTAAAATTGCAATCTAATCTAATTATTGGATTACTTCGATTAGATGTTGACCACTGGCGATTGGTACATCGGGGTGCTGAACGATGGAGACGAGTCCTGTACAGTAAGGACTGTAACGGGCCAAAAGAGGCACGGAAAGATTTGTGTCAACGAATGCAACGGCCACGGGACCTGCGACGACGGGGTCTGTAGGTGCTACCCTCAATTCAGCGGCCAAGATTGCTCCCAAAGTAAGTCATTAATAATATTTTGAAATCAACTGTTTTTCTCTTAGTGGTGAAAAAAGTACTTTTGCGTATATTTTCAAAAAAAGGAGGTGGTAAAAAGGCTTAAATTCTTGATCATGATGGATTGACATGGAAAAACCGATTTTATGAGCTAATCGACCAGATAAAAGTAAAGATATACACAAGTAAAAAAAATGAAGGAGAAAGAATTTTTTTATATCCTGCTTTTTCAATTATTATAGTTTTACTTGGGAGAAAAATTTAGAGAATTTCTTTCTTTTCTTGTTCTCAAATACAAGTCTGTTGAATATCATGTTGAAATTTGCCCCCACAGACAAAGTCAAGTTCAATTTAACTGACGATTTGAAAAAATAGGCTTGACGTATTTTCCCCGAACAAAGAAATGACATTTCTATTTGGAAAATTGCTAACAAATGTAGAGCCGTGACCTTTATTTTCACTGATACAAAAATTTTTGTCATTAGAACATAATTGTGCCTCTTTTTTCCCTAGATGAAAATCACCAGGGTCCAAGTTTTGTTTTCTATTTGTTCTGGGGTTTATATATAAAAAATTCTCTTTCTTTTTTCTGAAACCATCTAGTCAGGTCATGGTGGTCTGCCTCACCTTTCACTTTTCCAACTCAAGTTTTTTTTTGTTTCGACTATCAGCAGTAGAGAATAGAAAGTTTCACATAAACGTCCTGCATGACTAGCGTTGTTTGTTAGATTGAAGTCGTGTGTGCTGTAGTCTCATGGGAGGCAAAAGAAAAATTGTTTCTGAAAAGTTTTTGTCATGGTAGCTAAGGAATTTGCTCTGCCCACTTAACTCATTAAGACAACAGGGGAAGAGAAATTGATATATGCAGTAAGTCTTGAAACTCTTATTCGAGAATTAAGATGGGTTTTTCCTACTACCTGCATGGTAAAAGCACTCACTTAGTGCTGGCATTGAGTGAAAAAAGTTTATTTATTCATTTTTCCCGTGACGAAAGCCACATCCCACTTTAAAGTCTATAAAGAAAAGCCTCTGACAAGTACTGATACTCTTTTGCTTACTTTTAAAACTCTTATAAATCATGGTGCCTAGGTGAAAGCAAATGATCCTTTTCCTACCATTTTCTTTTGCTCAGTCTATCGTTAATCAAATAGTGGAAGAAAAAAAGAAGCAAGTTGTTTGACTAAATCAAAATCAGCCAGCTTTGTTTATTCTTTAATTAACTTTAAGGGAGTGATATGCCAAAGAAGTGGAGTGGACAATTATCGAATTTTTCAAGGAAATTTTCCTTTATTTTCAATCTGATAGATTCTTAAGAAAAAATAAAATTTCTTCTGGGTTTCCAAAGTTCGAAATTGTCTCGGCCTGACAGATAAAATTTACGACCGGACATGAAAAATAAACAGAACAATAGCCCTACAAAAGTCGAACTCGTGTTCCAATTTTGAGTTTTCTGAATAAATTTTATGAGGGTTACCTGGACCCCATTTATCTTCATTGCTGACGGACAATATTGAATTACAAAACCAGGGAAGGAAATATTCATTCACTCAGCAAAATCATCATAAAAATATTTCAGAGGCAATGTTCCTCTTTTATTTTCAATTCAGTTTTTGTTTTTTCACGGAAACTTTTTTATTTATGGGTGTAATCTAGCTATGCTTGTAAATTTACCGTACGGTAATTTCTTACTGACAGCTTCGACTGCGTCCCAGACTTTTGAAGATACTCAAGTTTTGAGATAAAGAAAATATTTCATCGCGCTTGAAAACACATTGATGAGGGTTGTTGATGTTGTTATTTTTGTACCAAGATCAAAAATTATGAAAAAGAAAACCTCTTTTAAAAATCTTCAACATGAGAGAGTTTAAAAGCTATGTATAGTAATAGTAACTACATCAATTCAACAATCATGAATATAATCTTGGAAATAAAATAAAAAATTCATATTTGCTTACATAATTTATCAAAAGTTTACTATCAGTACGATTTTAAGAGTAAAAAGGACTATTGCTCGTTGAAAGAAACATTTTTTTGCATTTGTGCGAATCCCACATCAAAGATATCCATTCAGAAAGTCTCCCAATAGCGACTTTCATCTTCATTAGAACCGATAATGCACCAACAAACATTTCAATGATTTTTAATCGCGTATTTACTTCCATTAAGATGAAACAGGAATATCTATAGATATCAGAAGACTAGTACTATCCGTTGAGGATTAGTTACACGCGATTAGCCGTGGCTCTCAGAGAACTTTTTTGTTCAATGATGGCGTGGGATTTTCTGCACCTGACAAATTTCACTTATTCCAATAAAACGTACAGCCAAAAAAGATCTATCAGATCAAAAATTTCCTTTGTTAAAAAAAAGGTATGGAGTCCCTCTTAGGGTGCGTTAACTCATTGAAGCGTTATCCCTTGGTCTTGAAAGACTATCTAAAACATTATCAATCTTAAATTGGCTCTTCTGAAGCGAGAACTGAAAACGAAAAAAAATTTTAAGC
>Ga0194133_10008467_pt1 | contig 11989 bp, 9 predicted proteins | sample TA2KigOf40mmetaG_FD_155448 | JGI IMG/M metagenome (GOLD analysis project Ga0194133, IMG submission 155448) | Freshwater microbial communities from Lake Tanganyika, Tanzania - TA2015055 Kigoma Offshore 40m | ecosystem: Environmental > Aquatic > Freshwater > Lake | place: Tanzania: Lake Tanganyika...
TGGTGAGAGATACTTATCCATCCAGGAGGGGGACCACACAACTAACTGTTCAGTGTCACCATTACCTTTGGAGCTAACTAAACTGCAAACAGTTTATAAAGAAAGAATGAAAATTTTCAAGATCAACTAGATAAGAAGGCACAATGAGAAATTAATTTATAAAAGTAATTAACTCTTGTCCTTTGTTTATTGATTCTTTGTTCAGAATCACTTTTTGGGTGGTTAAGTGCTTCAAACTAAGTAGAATTACTCTAAGTTCCATGGCAAAACAACCTTTACTTTAAATTTTATTGTAAAAAATTTTCTGTTTTATTCTTACTCCTTTGGTTAAACCTCAGGGGTCTGAAAGTGGTGAAAATTTTTTGTGACAATCCCATACAAATTTGGGCCTCACATTTCTAGAGGTTGGGAAGTATAAGAATAAGTGAGTCGGGGTTGGAGTGAGATGCAAACCCAGTGATGACTTTCCCAAAAGAATCAATACTGAACTGTTCATTGATAAAATAATAGTCCTTTATATAATGGACTAGCCAACCGGGCCCCGGCGCTGCTCGAGAAAAATTTGATGAGCTTACATCACCCATCTGGACATTTCACGTTACACAAAGTTTTCTCTCCTGCGACTCATTTGGGTTTTGGAGTTTGGGGTACCCTGGGGTCCAGGGGTCGAGTTGGTGGGGTCATGCTGATGTTAAGAACCTTCCACGAGTTGGCAGGGAGGTATGTGCAAAATTTGGGGATATATATAGATTTTTGGATCAAAAGATGAGCCTCTAGTGAGGGTGGTCGACTAATGGTATTGGTTGATCTGCAGGGGGAGTATACTATGTGCTAAAAGTACCAAAAGATGCAGGGAATGAGAGACCACGCGGCAGCCTGTCTTGAATTGAGTTTAACAGGAATGTAAGAGGGTGCACATTATAATTAAAATATCCTATGGGAAAATGAAAGGAGAAACTTGAATTGACCACAAACTACGATAATTTTTGCTGAAACCTCACACAGAAAAGGGTTGATGTATTGTATTTCATTCAAATTGGTACACAGGAGTAGGTAAGCCGCTCTTGAATTGCTAGTATAAATTACAAACAGTTGATTTTTAATACTTGATTTGCTTTATTTCTACCATGATTTGTATCTATTCCCTACCTCAGTTTACAAAAAATTGCTTTTGCAATTTTATTTTTGATTTTTGGTTGTTGTAAAAATGCTTTCACAAATAGTTATCATGACTATAAGGGTATCTATTTGACCGCTTCTTTGAAAGATCCTAAAATAATTTTCAATAATAAAAATGAGATTGAAAACGTCTTTACATGATCAGAAGTTCAAAAAGACTAATGTCGAACTAATTAGTTGCTTTTTGTAAATGTTGACAGCTCAACACCTGCCTGCATTTCTTGATTTGCTTTTCTTCCATTAATGATCAAAACAAGGGGGCTGTCAACTCTCACAAGTCCAAAAGATATATTCTAGAATTAAAATCATATTTGAAAAATAGACAAGGATTGAGTTAACGTGATTTTAGATTACCTTGTGTTGCATTTCCACTTTGGAGTACTTTGGTTCAATAATTGCTACCGAGTCTCCAATAATTACCCCTTTTCCTGGGGCTAAATTATATAGATTTACTGCTAGGCACTGCCCATGTCGATCAGTTAAGCAAAATGTGCTAAATTAAACAATTTGAAACAACAACTTTCCTTTAAAATATAAATTTAAAATTCTTACAAAGGTACAGTTTCAATCGAGTGAACGCTGCATATGACTTTGCCCAAGATGATAGAATCGTGATTAGATCCATCAATCAGATCAGAAAACGGTATCTCTCGTAGCCTAGAGGGTTTATTTACAACTCCTAGTCCAGATTCAGAATTTATTGAGGCTACCATAGAATTAAAGCGCTTTGCCTTGAGCTTTCCTTTCGAGTCGATTAAATTCTGAACATCGCATAAGAAACGTTCCTGCAGAGTAAATTAAACAAAAGTATTTTAATCGCTGGAGTAAAAAATGCTTAGCAAATTCTTACAAGAGTAATACTTTTTTCTTTTGGCTCATCCCATGTTGGATCTAGAGATTGAGCTTTTGAGAAACATTCTTGAGCATTTACGTACAACTCCTCATATCTCATTGCCTTTAAGAAAAAAATATCAGCTTTACTCTGCATGGCAAAATCGTTTTTGAGGAAAGGTTCCATACCACACCCTTATTGTAATGCAATTCTGGCGACGATCGGGCAACAGGGTCCTTCTCCTTAAAGGTTAAAACGTTAATTCTAGAGAAAATTTCGATGCAGTTCTCGAATTGGTCCTACCGCTTGCCTATATGCTGACATAGCTTGCTTAAGAGTTCGTGGATTTTGAGACACAGAAAAGAAATGGGCCAAGTAAGCGTTTCCAAGAATAGACCACGATGTCCCATCGCGGGTATCGAGTTGGACGGCCTATAAAAGTTGCACAAGTACTAATTGAACGATAAAAATATATCAACAGTTTTAAGTTTTGGTTTCAAGAATTCGAACAACAGACCATAATTTGTATTTATTTAAATCTTTTAAGTACACCTTGTGGGTTTCAATTTTTTTGCACGCATTCAAGAGACAGCAACTCTAATTTCGGTTGAGAATGATCTGAGATCATTTATGTTTGAAAAGCTTAATTTTCTTACCTGACGAGCCCTCTGTAATCCAGTTTCTATATCTCTGAGCTTTTCCTCTTGAGTAGTAGCTGCCTTTTGTCGTAAAACAATCGAAAGATTGCGTAAGCTAGTTTTATTTTCTTCCTGAAAATCAAATGAATTAAAAAGGCAAGAAAATCTAGAATAATACTCAATTCTTTGTGAAATGTAACTACATCCAAAAGCTTACATGATCTAAAGCGCCTTCAAAGCATGTCTTTGCCCCTTCAATATCTCCCCGTTTCCAGTAGCATTCTCCAAGCTCATTCCATGCATCCACCATCGTCGGATCAAGTTTGACCGATCTCGACAATAAGGACTCTGCTTCCGGATTGTGATCGGGTAAGACATTCAGGGCTCTTCCGCGAAGATATAGCTACAGAAACAAGTTCAAAATATTTTTCAACCCATTTATATATTCAACAAAAAAATTAACAGTCAACTTACTTGGAAAGCTTTGGTCTCTTGTTTTGAATGCTTGACTTGATTTGTAGGACCTAACAATAAGTAAATCAGTATTGCCTATACTAAAAGTTGTTTTTTTCTTCAAAAATTACTGGACAATTTCTCAAGCTCCATTAAACAGTCTTCCAACTTTTCTTTCAGCAGCCTCGGCTTATCATAAGCCTCTTCTATGTCGTGAGTCTCGAAAAACTCGTCTCTGAACTTGTAAAGACTCTCAACAGCACTCTAGTAAAATTAAAGAGTTTTATTTTTCAGCATGATAATATGTTTATTGAAGCCTAGTAATGATGTTTTACCTGCATTTTATTGCAATCTGTCATATTGAAAAGCTTTTGGCTATCGTTTTTAACCCCTGACCTGACGGCTCAACACAATTAATCAACATTGGCAATTCTGAATATCTGATGTTTGCTGTTGGTTCGAATTTTTCACAAAATTGTTTCGCATTCCATTTATTTGTTTACTTTTTAATTTTAAAGTACCCCAGGGCGACCCAATTGTAATTATTTTTTGCCAATGACCCACCAGAATCAGAAACTTTTAAAGAATCAATAAGATAAAGTTTTTAGATTTAAAAAAATCTGCTCGAATAAGATTTAAAATTTAAAGTTTTAAACGGTACAACTAGTTGTAAAATCACTAAAATGTATTTTAATTGTGCATCGTTGATGCCTGTATATCAAGATTTTGCGTCAAAGATATCAAAGATGAAAATTATGTTAACAGGTGCTCAACACGTTTATTTTGTTTGACCAAAAAAGTGACATCTTGAAGAAAATCCAGTCAAATGAATCGTTCAACTGACTCAAATCACAGTTCTTCCTTGAATTTGAGATGGCCATTTTTTTCCAAACCACTGTGATAATGGCTGTAGCCCTGATAGGGTGTTGTGGGAGTGTGATCTTTTTGGAACTTGTTGTCAAGTGAATCTAATTGTTTAACAAATTGAAATTGAATTGTTTTACAATATAGTTAATATTGACATTTCCAGGGAGAATCCTGGCTGCGTCAACTTGCTCACCTTTTCATCTTTCCTGTTTGTAACAATTGAGGGGTTTGTGTTCACCACTCGTTTTGGGAAAGTGAGGTCAAGGGTACCCCTGTCAGCTTATGGATACCTCGTAGTGCTTTACTTCGTTGTCAGTGTGTTGAACAACATGGCTCTCAATTTTCACATTTCTATGCCTCTCCATATGATATTTAAAGGGGTATGTTAAGTTTTATTTGTCGCATTGTAGCCAGCCCTTGATTTTCTTCATTTCCAGGGTACTCTCCTTTCGAACATGCTGGCAGGAATGTACTACCTGAACAGAAGATATACGTTTACAAAATACATTTCTGTGATGATAGTAACCACTGGTATAATCATGTGCACCATAGAGTCGGGTAAAACGATGAACTGTTGCGATGATCCCACCATGTTGAACGAAGATAGTTTGGGTATCCAATCTTTCCAATGGACTCTTGGTGTTGGAATGATGATTTGTTCCTTGATTCTTGGAGCTAGAATGGGTATTTTCCAAGAACAGATTTATCACTCTTATGGAAAATTTCCTAAAGAAGCTCTCTACTATACAGTAAGTTTGGGACTCTTCGATCAGACAGAAAAGCTGAAAATCTTTAAATTACTTTTAGCATTTGCTTCCTTTACCTGGCTTCCTATTGCTTAGCAAAGACCTTTATAGTCATTTCTTAAAAGCACTTGACTCTGAACCACTTGAGTTTGGCATTACATCGTCTCTCAGTTTCAGTGTTCCATCTACAATAGCTTTCATAGTAAGAATTTCATTGTCAATTGAAAAGCCCATTACCTCGGCCGTTCATCACAATCCTTTTTTCCAGACAGGTTATGTCGTCCTACAATATGTCTGCATATTATCAGTTTTCCTCCTCACAGCAGAATGTACCTCATTGACTGTGACTTTGTTGCTTACCTTAAGGAAATTCTTATCTTTGGTCTTCTCTGTGATTTACTTCGCCAATCCATTTACTTGGAATCTTTTTTTGGGGTCGTGTCTAGTTTTTACAGGGTCTTTATTATTTGCAGACATTCATCAGAATCTTTCAAGAAGAGTACATTTCTTCAAAAGGAGTGAAGAATATCTTGTCTCAAACCATTTAAAGTCAGATTGATTGGTTTAAAATCGATCACAATTGTTTTATTTTATATGAAAGTTCAAAGGCTGTGCTTTTATTCATATATTCAATCAAAAATTCATGAACTCAATGAAAAATGGTGTGCAATAAAAGCTATTAAGAAAAATGAAATTTTTAAATGTTGAATAATTTTGATCCTTTGAGGAGCTGGAGAATCTCCTCCTTAAAATATATACTTCATGTCATATTTATTGAGGTATCAGTAAGCACTAGAAATATCGTAGTACATGCTTATTTACCCTCTTTTTTGCGCTACGATATTTTTCACTTTCCAAGCTCAAAGTCGTTTCAAACAGGCTGCTGCTGTTTAGCTTCTTTTTCCCTTTCAATAGTACGTTCACCTAAACAGGCTACCACTGTTTTCACTCCCGCACTTTTATTCCCGCCAATGTTCTACCCTCTTCTAAGTGGTCCGATATTTCTTGATCCGATACCTCCTTTACTTTTGTATATAAAGCATCTCTTCCCCTTCAATAAACAGTTCAGTTCTGATTCTTTTCTTGATTGGGAAGGTCTACAACTGGGATTTTAGCTCAACAATCACTTCTCCTACCGCTTCCTTCCGTTATCGCACCCATTCCGACGCCGCAGCAACAAACGCGCTAGAAATGTAGCTTTACAATAAGAAAAAAATAGGCAAAAAATTCGACAACAACTTGTTAATCTTATTTTTGAGTTTAGATATGACAAAAAAGTTGGTACAAGATTGACTGCTTTTTGACAAATTCGCTTTGCTGAATTGCTGATGGCAGAGTCTGCGGAAATAGTGGTAATCTTTTACTCGCTGCGCTCGCATAGACATCTAATCGCCTATTTAACGTCACGTCAACACTTTAATTCTTGTTATTGTGTTGGACGGTCGGTTAGACAGCTTTAGCTTTGAGGTTTCCTTATTTGAATCCAACCTGGAGAATCTTGAGAAAGTTGTGTACAAATGTAAGATATAACAGTTTAACGTCCAGTGAAGATTATCCAAAGATAAGTCAAACATGTCTAATCTAGCAAAAATGGGTTCGGCAAAAGCTGCCTTTACATTCTTAATGTGCCTACTTTTGCTGGCCATTGTAGCAACTGCCAAGACGCCCAAGGTAAAAATATCTTGAGTCTAATTATTATTTTGTAATGACATTTTCAAATCCCCTACATATTTATGTAAACTTTTCATTTTTGCCATAGGAAACGAATGTTCTTGCTGAGAAAGTACAACAAATGACAGATCTCACAATGAAACGGTCTATCCTTCGTTTGAATGGAAATAAATTTCGAGATTTTGTTCGAAACTCTCCTCGAAATTATTCAATAGTTGTCATGTTCACAGCTTTGTCGGCTCAGCGTCAGTGTGCAATTTGTAAGCAAGCTCATGATGAGTACCAGGTATGAGGCCTTTGACATATTTTATCAGTTTCAAGGATAACGAAATTCGTGCTTTTCTAATGTTAGCTTGTTGCCGATTCCTGGAGGTACTCTCAGCAGTTTTCAAACAAGTTATTCTTTGCCATGGTTGATTTTGATGAAGGGTCAGATGTGTTTCAGGTGATTAAGGCATTTAAGAAAAAAAGAACTAAACTCAAAGCAAAGGGAGGATAACATTTGATTTAGATTATAATTTAATGATGCATCCAACACCTTTTTCAGATTATGAAATTGAACTCTGCCCCTGTTTTTATGCATTTTCCTGCGAAAGGAAAACCCAAAAAATCGGACACCATGGATGTTCAACGTGTCGGCTTTGGAGCTGATATGATAAGCAAATGGATTTCAGAAAGAACTGAATTTAACATAAGAGTTTTTAGGCCTCCAAACTACTCTGGCACCGTGGCACTTCTAATGTTAGTGGCAATGGTAAAAAAACTATATTAAGTAAACGAATAACCTTATTCTAACACCTTATTCCATGTAGGTTGGTGGGCTTTTGTACCTGCGCAGAAACAACCTTGAATTTTTAGCTAATAAAAATGCTTGGGGTCTCATTGCTGTTATCTTCGTCTTGGCAATGATGAGCGGTCAGATGTGGAATCACATCAGGGGACCGCCCTTGTTACAGAAAACACAAAATGGTCAGGTTGCATACATTCATGGATCTTCTCAGGTGCGTATATTGAATTTTGAAACTACTTTGATCGGCCCACATTTGTATTCGAGATTTTTATGCCAGCCAACAAGTAAAGAAAAGAAAATCTCATTTTAGGGTCAATTTATCCTGGAAACCTATTTCGTGATGATTATTTATGGTGTGATTTCACTTGGCATCATTATGTTGGTTGAGGCGGCAGAGGGAAAAGGAGACAGTGGAAAGCGTCGAATATTCACAGTTGTTGGAGCAGCACTTGTAGCATTCTTCTTTTCGCTCATTTTATCAATTTTTAGATCCAAGGCTGGGGGATACCCATACAGCTTTTTGATAAGATAAAATGTTGAAAGGGTGATTTTTCAAGTACTGTCCTGTGAGTAAATGTTTGAGGGAATTTACCCTGCCCAACGGTATTATTTGAAGAAGCCACGCACTTTTATACTGGAATGGTTTTTCTAGTGTTTTTATATCAAAAATTGAATGAGTAACTTATGCTGATTGTAGCTTTCTTAAATTGAATAAATCAATTCTTGTTCTAATAAGACTATAGTTTGTGGGACTTTGGTCTAACCTTTCAGAATGACTGAAGCTATACTGCTAGAATACCAAAAAGGGAATAATTCAAGGAAGAATCAAACACAATGTATTAATCCAAGACTCCTTCAGCTCCAAAATCCACCTTTAAAGCTTTTCGTATTTCTTACAGTCGTTAAAACAAAAAGTTCAATTTTCGATCATTTTTACTCACCAGCTTTTCACACAGAGCTTTACTGGGAACCCCTTATCTTTACTTTATTATCCTACGCGAGTATGTCTTAACTGAGGATCAAACACTAACAATGTTTCACAATACCTAAGATTATTTTTTAAAAGATTTGGTCAGAGCTTTGACTTGAGTAATTCAATTTTTCCTTCGGTACATTTTCTAAGCAATCACAGTGTTGAGGCTGATTGAGAAGTTTTTTTTCACCACTAACTTGTCTTTTTCTAGCTCTGTGACAAACTGTAAGTGAAGACGTAGGATTAGGGTGAAACCATGAATGTGCTTTTTTTAAAAAATCATGTTTTGATTTTGTGCCAAGAAAGTAAACTGCTGCATTCAAAATATTTTTATAGCTTTTCAAATGAAGAAAGCTTAGTTATCTTTAATATTACTGTGATCGAGTTAGGGTACATACATAATTATCTCCCATCGAAGACAATCAAACGCTTCGTTCGCTTCTTGTACATTATTCTGAAGGAGAAAGATGCGAGATCAAATCTAAATTTTAACTAATTCTTGATTAAACATATACCGATATCCACATTCTCTGCAGCGGATGGGATCTCTCTGCTTGATTTCATTTTCAGAGTGGCATTCTCCACATATGTAAACCATCGGCTGACGAATGGCCCCCTCTGAAAAGGACATGAAAAATACAACCTTATATTATACAAAACTTTGTAAAGATTGAGTTCTAAATTCTTACCGCCTGTTGACTTTGGATCCATAGTTTTGTATTGAGACAGTTAAATTAATTTGAATTTGTCCTACTTTTTCATTAAAGCCTAGCTGTCTTTAAGGTTAGACCCAAAGGCCGATTTCCAAATGCAAAATTTTTAAATTTTGTTTTGTTGTTGGTTCACGGTAAACAGTCGTTTCGTCGAAGTCATTCTTGTGTCATTTTAGTGTGATTTCTACAGCTTTCAAGGAAATTTCGAGGGTCAAAAAAAAGGGAAAAATCCAGGCTGGACCCCACACAATCCAAAAAGAATTCCTCAGAATGCGTCAACTGTATAATATATTAATAAAACTAAACAAACATGATAAAATAAAATGCACCAAAACAGGTACACAAACGCAAATATGTAAGAAATCTCTTCAGATTGAGTTGAATGGCTTTGGAGTTTGGGCTGGACCTGCTGCAGTGCAATAAGATAATAGTGAAGAAGCTGAAGAGATTGGAAAAACCAGGCTCAGGATGTAAAGATTGGCTACAGGGCTTGCTGAAAAAAATAATACAGAGTGAGCTGGAAGAGAGTAGACCAATAAATTTTTGAAAACATAGAGGCACAACTTACATTTGAAAAAGGCTGGAAAAGGGCTTTTAATCTCCACAGCTTCACCTGAAACAAATATTGAAAAAAATTGAATAGTTAAACAGGATAAGAACGACTTTTTCAAAGAGTAAAAAATGATAATTTGAACATGACTTTTGACAGAATTTACAGATGGTTTTACAAATTACTACCACCGAGATGCCTGTGAAACAACATTTTAGACATAGATTTACATGATTTTTGTTGTCACTTCTTGACGTTCGGTATAATCGGATTTCGGTTTTTGTATTTTCTGAATATGCAGTGAATGAAAACATGGGAATGGAGTGAAACTTGTTAAAATACAAGATGATTCGAGCTTTGCGTCAGAAACGTGGCTTTTGTTCTTCAAATCACGTCAATATCAAAGTCAAATATCCTCAAGTGGTCAAACCTTCTTTGCCTAATCTAGGTGGCCAGTCGAGCAAGAAGGCGCAGATCAAATTAAAAGTTTTCCAAAGATTCTTCAACTACTTGTCTCAGTATGACCTGATCCTCAAAAAAATATTACCTGGTCCAGCCCTGCGTGCCATTGAACTATTTACAGTAGGAACGAGACTGTTGTTTTCTGACATGAAGGACTTTGCACGAACACACCGTGCCTTGGCTTTGTCAAGTAATGATTGGGAAAGAGCCTGCAAATCTCTGAGTAGAAAGCAATTAGAAGTAAGGAATATATATGTTATAAACTTCGAATTGATTAATAATGGATTTGCACTCCTTTGTAGCTTTACCTGACGCTGCCGCCCGATATTGTACGTGTAGCACCAGTGCTTTTAATATCAGCTCTACCCATGGCTCAAAATATAATTTTCCCTTGGGCGCTTATGTATCCCAAGAAAATGCTATCGTCTCACTTCTGGAATGAAGAGGTTAATTTTCCAACTATAAGTTGGGGTTTTATGTTTCCCTCACATCTCTCTCAAAAATTATCTTAAAGCAATGGTATGAGGTTAAAATCGCAGAACAAATGGTTCGTCAGAGACACTATTCTGCAACACTAAAGCACATGCTTAAAATCGTTGAAAGTCAGCCAAATTTAACTGAGGGTCATCTGCGTTTTGTCAAATTGATGAAAAGTGAAGAACAACCATCTGTGATGGACATAATGGAGATCAAGGACTTATTTTTTCATGGGCCGCTTAGTTTATCCAAGCTTCCAATTCCCTATGTTAGGTTTGAAAATTACCAATATTTTTTAGAGGATTTTTTCGCCCAAGTTTTTGGTATTTTTTACATGTAGACACCTGATAAAAATGCATAACGTGTCTGGATTCCTGTGGTGGTATTTCCCAAGATACAAACTGAGACAACAAGCCAATATCATTCGACAGGTATCAAACCTCGCTGATCAGTAATGTAGTCTTTACTGATTTGAAACGGGTTTTTTAGATTGACTTGGCCATCCTTCGCGAAGGAACTGACTCATTGGATATCAGGGACCTTGCCTCTGCATGTTTTCTACGTGGAATCAATTGTAAAGATATGGAAGAATCAGTTGCTTTTGAATTTATAAGGGACTGGATTTCAGTTTCTGCCAAGCTTGATAAGGAGACTACATCGTTGTTGATTCATCTTCCTGTGATTCTTGGAATGGCGAAAAAAAATCAGTTTTGGATACCCATATAACTGTTATGGTTTTTGCTTTTCTTCAAGCCTTGAAAGTTGTGACAATTTCTTCAGACTTGAAGGTACCTATCCTATCCGTATGGTATGTCAAGTTTTGAGTATCTTGTACAACCCCATGAAAAAAAAATCAAAACATGAATTATGACTTTTTGTGCTCATCATTAGTCATCCAGGAACCAGAAATAGCAAAACTTCTCATGGAAATTGGTAGATTTATTGAAAAAGCCTTCAACTAGAGGTGAATGAAAGCGTTTGTGAAGAAAAATGACCAATGTTTTTCGATACATAAAATATGAATTTTCACCCATAAACTTGATTGGAATCATTTGCTTGAAAAATAAAGCAATTATTTTTAGTCTCCTTTACCACAGGAAACATTTAATTTTGCTGAAACATTAAGGTATCAAGCTATGCGCTTAGCATTTGCACTCTGATAATAGACGAAAAATAATCCTTCACTTAAGCCTTGATGACTGGAACAAAACTTTTTGGGCCTTCTTTGATCCTTTGATTACCTTAATATTTTTGGCTGGGCAAATAAACCTGAAATACATTGTCTATCAAAATTGCCAATAAAATATGACTCTTCAACAAAAAGTTGAGAATCTGCTTATTGTGATCTTTTTCATTTTCACATGCCGTGTACTTCAGGTTCAAGCTGCAGGGTTCATTGGGGCTAAGAAAAAAATAAATTCTCCAAAGTAAAGTCTGAGGATCAATCTTCCAAAAAATTGAGTCATTTTTACTTTTTTAACCAGAAAGTCAAAATGCTTTCTCCATACCATTCCATAATAAAAAATAAACTGGAGACTTTTCCACCTTCAATTTCGATTTCAGTTATCATTAATTTTCAAGTATAGCTAAAAAATTTTTTAAAAATCTAATCTAATTAATTTGACATCCAAAACTGAA
>Ga0194133_10008468_pt1 | contig 11989 bp, 10 predicted proteins | sample TA2KigOf40mmetaG_FD_155448 | JGI IMG/M metagenome (GOLD analysis project Ga0194133, IMG submission 155448) | Freshwater microbial communities from Lake Tanganyika, Tanzania - TA2015055 Kigoma Offshore 40m | ecosystem: Environmental > Aquatic > Freshwater > Lake | place: Tanzania: Lake...
TAGAGAAAGATTGTGATTCACCATTACCCTACCAATCTGTCATTAAAACATCAGCATGGCACTTGAGACGCTCTGTGGCCTCCCTACACGAGGAAAGATCCGTAATAGCCACCCTCTTAATCTTGGAAGCGGTGATCAAGATCTTACAGAAGATTTTGAGAGCTTAGCTCTCAATCCAGAGCCGGTCATGAAGCCTCCCTTTGTAAGTAGTTGGCAGAATCAGTCCATCACAATTCTTAAACTTTTTGATATTTTTCTACAAATATTCTCAGAAGAAAAAGAAATTACAATGTTAACCATTCACTTCATTTTTAGGATCCTGTCAAACTCGGTGAATTTCTGGTTGATGGCCAAGGACCAACGTCTCTTAAAATGGACTTCTTGCACGGCACCACGACCCTGGGATTCAAGTATCAGGGTGGTGTTCTTCTTGCCGTTGATTCGAGGGCCACTGGTAATGATATTAAAACATGGATTTAGCATTACTCTTTTCTTTTTGAGCCTCACATGTATGGTTTTTTTCATCAGGGGGTCTTTATATTGGGTCTGGAAAAGTGAGGAAAATCCTGGAAATCAATCAGTTCTTATTGGGTACGATGGCTGGAGGCGCTGCTGACTGCACTTTTTGGGAGAGAGTGCTTTCGAGGGAATGCAGGCTTTTTGAGTTGAGAAACAAAGAGCGCATAAGTGTGGCTGCCGCCTCGAAAATTCTGAACAATATCTGCTTCCGTTACAAGGTTTTAAAAAAGATATTCAAGTCTATTTCTTAGTCTGTCAAGTACAATTTCTCTTTTCCACAGGGAATGGGGTTGTCTATGGGGGTCATGATTGCTGGATACGACAAGAAAGGTCCTGGATTGTACTATGTTGATAGTGATGGATCTAGGACGGACGGAAATGTATTTTCAGTTGGGTCAGGTACTTCGTGGTATTTTCTGTGCCTTTCAGGCAAAAATTCTCATGAGAATTTTGTTTAAGGCTCTGTGTATGCCTACGGCGTGCTTGACAACGGTTACCGCTACGATTTGACTGACGAGGAAGCTTATGACCTTGGTCGAAGAGCCATTTTCCACGCTACTTTCAGAGACGCTGCATCTGGTGGCATCATAAGAGGTAAAGTTCCCTTCTCTCTTCAAGTAAAATACATAAATACTTCAAGTATCAATAATATGGACTGCAGGTCTGACCACTAATGAGCAATTGTTATCTTTTTAGTTGTTCATATGACGAAGGATGGCTTCAAGTACATTTCTGAGGAGGACTGCCAAGATTTGTACTACCGATACAACGAACAAAAATAATGATTGTTCAAAATTCTTAAAAATTATCTAAATAAAAATTGGAATTTTCATTCAAGCAGACTCCTTCTGGTTATCAGAGACTATATTTCATAACTTAAGAAATGCCAACTTTGGATAAAGCGTAAGTTTTACGATTATTTAAAGCACATTGAGTTCCAGATATCTACGGAAGTTAAATAATGAAGATATCACACAATTACTAAGAATGGAAAATAAATGAACCGATGGTGGGCGTGGAGGTTAATAGGGGATTTCGTTTTGGTGGTATTGCAATATATCGTATGCTCTCGTCCTGAAACTCAGGAATGACTGTTGAATAATACGGAGCATGTATTGAGCTGCTTGCTGATCAGAAACATTAGGTTGAAGGCGATTCCTGTGAAAAAAATTGTTTCGGGTTATACCAAAAGGGGACATATTGGGAATAGTTGGTGTTGTTGTAGAAATAAACTTACCGAAGTTGCTCTATCGTTTGCCCTCTAAAACAAGGAAGCTCTGTGTCTAACATTAGCTGGACTATGTGAATAATGTCTTTCCAATAAGGCCTAGAAAAAAGCTTTATTTTTTTCTTTATTAAACCGGCATTTAGTTGAGATATACCTGACAGCCAAGTAGGCATAAACGCACTGCTTCATGAAATTTTTGAACTGTGGAGCTTCCATCTTTCCACCCATGATGTCTACAAACTCTGTGGTGAGCTTCATGTCAGGTTCAAAGGCCAGGTTACCACCAGGAGAACTTTCAAAGATGAATCCAAAGTCTGTAATAAATTACGCTTGTAAATGCAACACGATCTCAGTGTAGAAATAGTAGAAAAGACTTACCAATATGTATTACGTGTCCTTCCTTGTCAATCATAATATTTCCATTATGCCTGTCTTTGATCTGAAGCAAAAATCCAACAACTGAATATGCAGCCATTGACTGAATGAAGTTTTTTCTGGCAGTTTTAAACTTTTCAGTTGTTTCATCCCCATATTCGTTTTTAAAGTAGGAATAGAGACTTTCATTGGCTTTTCTTCCAATCTAGATACGTAAAAGGTTAAGACACAAAGCTTGATTTGCTTTACTGACACACTGAAAATACCTGATCTCTGGATTTTGCATCTGGAACGCACTCAATAACACCTCGCTGTAAAAATTTGAATGAAGATTGCTTCAAAATAAAATATTTTAAAGAAACAACATTGGAACTTGCCCCAGGTTTTGTTGCTACAACTTTGTATGGAAATAAGAAAAGCTCTAATCCTATGTTTTGGAAAATATTTTTGAAAAGTTCTATGATCTGCAGGGCTAAAACGTCTTGGCGACAGTCATCTCCAACTTTGAAGATGGCAGATTTATTGACTGCTTGGGCTTCCAACTAAAAAAAAAGCATCTTGTTATTTTCCTTGATTCTTTTGTACAGAAAAATCTGTACCTGTTTCACTAGCTCGTCGTGTTTCTTTTCTTTGTCTCCAAACAGGATTCCAAGTTCCTCGATCTTGTTTATTCCAAGAGGAACAACCTTGAAATAAATTTTAAAATGTCACCATTTTGTATTAGGTCGAAGAAGAATGTAGTACTTTGAAAGCTGCCAAGTAAGGGGCTTTGGCTGCACTTTGCATGGGAATTCCAGTATTTGGCTGAAGGCCCAACACCAAAGAGTCAGGATTTGATGGAAGGTAACATCCGTAAGGAACAACGATCTGCTTGAGCGCATCTTTGCAGGCCTTGATTCGCGGTGGCCCTTTTTCAAAACCTTTTATAACTCCTGACACTCCGGTTATTTCATTAAAGAAATCGAATTCTCGATTAAAAAATGTGCTTGCAGATCCATTGAAATTATCTATGATAGTTTTTCTGAAAATAGATGGCATTTCAAACAAGTTGTTCTGTGAAAAATATTGATATTTGCTCACTTGATGGGCAATAGCTTGTCATACATAAACTTGTCTTTGTCATGACCGTCTTCATCCTTAAACATGTTCACATCCATGTTCCAAATCAGTTGGTGAGCTACAAGATTTGATTGACAACTGAAAGGATTGAATGTGAAACCGATACTTAAGCAAGGGTAACCTTTAAAGTAAAATAATCGAAGTTTGGTCACCTGACTCTTTTAATGAATTCTTCTACAAATCCGAGGTCGTCCCATCTCAAAGTTTGAACCAATTGTGGAATGTAAAACAGTACTGCATCGGCAGGGTAAGAGCTTAGACACCTGTAAGTAACAAAAAAATATTTCTTTTTCAATCATTCGGAAAATAAAAATTCCGAAAATTACCTGACTGCATATTGGGCTGTTAAAGGATGATTAGGATGAGCTCTCGGACAGAGAAGGCTTAAAGCTTTTATGGGTGAGCAGGTGGCCCATGTTAGAATGTGACTCAACTCGGAAGAGTCGTTTTCAATGCTCTCTTTGGTAAGAAAATAATCAAGAGCCTAAGAGGAATATTAATATATATCTTTAAAACTTCTCCCACACAAAAATCATAATTCAAAAAAACTGAACAAATTTATAATGTTTTTAAGAATTCAAACCTGATGTATATGGCACACTGCCTCTGGATGACTTCTCACAAGTCTCGTTAGCTCTTTTTCAATAGCAGGAGCAGCTGGAATTGTGTTAAACCGTTTTGGCAAAAAAATGGCAAGGCTAGGTGAGATCTCCCAAGCAGTTCGTACGTTATCTTTCCATTGCTTTTCGGTTTGTTTATATCTGACATCTTCATCCTTTAATCAAAAAAAATGTGGAACAATCCTCACGCTGATTGTGCATTTTAAAATAAAACATGTGTTGATATTGTTACCAGGAATTTCATAGCATCAGAGTATTGCTTTCCTGTGCTATATGCTAATATCCCGTTTTCACGACCTTTTAGCAGATTGACAATCACCTCTCGGGTTTCAAGTGGAAACTGTTGAAAGAAAACATGATTAAATTTAGGCCAAATTTTAGCTCATTCAAAGTTAAGGTGACTGAGAGAATTTTCTTTCATCAAACCTGATGTGTCACAGTGATCTCAATTTCAACAGATAAAAGTGCTAGCACTAGCCATCGTTTTTTGGTAAGATCTTTCATTAAAGAATCTGGCTGTGGCCTGTTAGGTAAAACCATAGCATTTCCTATTCTCGAGCCGGATCTGTAAAAAATAGATGTAAAAAGTAACCCCTCTTGAATGTATTGAAAACAAGTAATACCTCTTGGTAAGGGTGCCGCTGCCAGAAGCTAGCTGTAGAGTAACTCCTCTTGTTCCATTGGATGATCCAACAGTGGCAAAGTTTGCGACGCTTGGGGTTCTGACAAAATCGCTGGCTATACTCTTTGTATCTGCATTGGCTTGAAGATTTCCACTGAGCCCCAAAGCTGTGCTCTCTCCCCTTTTTTCAAAAATAGAAGATCATTTAAGGCCTATTTTCAAAACTTTCTTCATCTTTAGTTTATTTACTTTGTTGATGCATGGACTCCAGAGACCCAGGAGTCAAAACTCTCATCTCCAAATTTCATTTTGAAATATTTTTTATCCGAGTGCATCAATGACCAGAACTTCGTCATAGCCTGCAACATGTAAAATATAAGGTCATACAATGAGGAAACTTAACTTTAATGATTATTCTACCTGAATATCCTCTTTTAGGGCGCCTGGGCTTTGAGTAGGAAAAGATCTGTCTGCACAAAAGTAATCGAGTGCAACGCTGTAAATTCTTTGACGCAACAAATTCTTTGACATTGAATTGATAAGCACATCACCCTGAAGCAAACTCATTCCGCAAGCCAAGAGTCGGAATCGTGTACCTGCTGCTGAGATATGACGCCCCATAGTTGGCAAAGATGGAAGATTATCCTTTCCTAAAATGCAAGCATGGAGAAGCAGATTTCGTCTCTCTAAGTTAGCTTTTCTTTTACCTGTCACCATCCTGCCGACTAAAACATCCAGGGTTCTCTGAAGCATTTGAGAGAACATAAAGATTTGCTCCTGAAAAGCATTTTTAAGAATGGACACTTTTCTTTCATTATTTTGTGATCACCAATGCATTTTTTTATATCCAAGTAAAAAGAGAGAAAAATATTACCTGGCTACAGTATTTAGCAATTTCTATTCTCTCTGAAATGAATCTGATCCAAACATCGTGTGCTTGAATGTCAGCTCGGTAAGGGCGGTTTTGCTTGCGCATTTCTTCATCTATAATTGAAATAAAAATGAAATGAAGTTTGTTTTATAACTTTAAAAAATTGAAGTTGTCGTCACAGTTACCCAGTGCCAATGGAGAGACCTCGTCTCTTCTTGAGTTAAACAGTCCCAGTTCTGCCTGCTGTGCACTGTGCCAACTGGCAATCATATCGAGGAGAAAAAGGCTCTCAAGATCAGGTCTAAGAAGAAGAAGGTCTAAAATTCTGTTACAATATCGTATTGATAATTTGAAAGTGATACCTCGCTGAAAGAAGCCAGTTCCAACAGTCAACTATTTTCTTCATCGGTTCTGCCATAAATAACTAAGAAGGGAAACTTTAGCAAAAGATTTTCACATATAGCTTGGGTTGTGTTTGAACCATACCTTGAGTGGGGCTCTTGTGAGGGCAAAAACAAGTCTTTCGTCTACAGAAGGGACAGTCAAAACTAACGAGGCAGTAATCTTCCAGATAGCTTCGTTAAAAGACTTCAACTGGTTGGCTGTTAGACAAAAGTCCCCTGTTTTGTTAGCTTCAGAAGCCTGTTTTGTCAAATATTTCATCAAAAATCGATGTTTCAAATTAAAAAAAAGATTTAAAAAGGACCGCTTTTATATCCGCAGCCGAGGCATCAAGTTCTTTGCAGAATGAATTCACGATCCGGTCGATGTCAGGTTGAGACGAGCAGAGGGATAGCATACCGTATACGTTGGTTGTAAATGCCTTTCGGTTGATCATTCTCGAGTGGATTTTGGATACTTCCGATGTCATGCAAAACGGACGTCTGTTGGTAGATATTCCATTTGTGCCACCCATCCCTGATTGCTCGCCGTGACCGGAAAAACGAAGTATGCACTCGACTGCAAACGTCACCCCAGTGTGTGAAAAACTACAGAAAAAATTGTTGAAGCACACAGAAGCTTTAAGGGACTTTCTACAAAAGGTTTTTCTTGCCTTGTATCGTGCGTCATGGTGTTTATGTACTCTTGTAAATGAGAAAGTACAGTTGCAGGGGCCCACTCGATTGCAGTCTTCACAAACTAGAATGTAATAAAATGCTTTTCAAGTAAATATTCATAAATGAGACTGGCAAATTTTTTTGAAAATTATACAAACCTGTTTGCATCTCTCTGAGAACTCATGGCAAATTTCTTCCCTTTCTAAAGTTGTATCCGAAAGCTTCACTTTCCTTTTCAAACGACCAATTTCAATTTCATTGATATCTTCATTGTCAACCTGTAAACAATTAATGTATGATTTGATGTTAGGTATAAAATCGATGGTTTATGATAAACCTGTTCACTAATTTTTATTTGTAACTAATTAGATAAAAGCCTCTCAGCCTTTTTCAGTACTTGTACAAAATCGATTATTTCGAACCTGTAGGCACAGTTGATGTAAAGCATTAAGCATCCCATACAAAACAGACTTACTCCAGAGAAGGTGAGGAAACTGAAAATATAATGAAAAAAAATTGGAGATGAAATATCAATGCGTCATAAAAATTGAGGAAGTTTTGTATAAAAAAAACATTCTTACCTTTCCTACTAAATCTGATAAAAACCTGCAAAAACATCTCTTTTAGGATCACCTGGTGATTATTGGATTAAAAATTTGAAAAGCCATACTTGTCAGCATGTTTTCTTATGTGTTTGTTGGGGTTGTTAAACTCTATTAGCAGAATAATGGCAATAGGCTCAAGGTTTCTGTCGCGTTCTTTATCCTTTGGTTTGTTTGCCATGGCAGTGCAAAGCTCAGAAAAGAGTTTTGTCACTATCACCGAAATGCATTCGTAGATACTATTTTTATCGACTGAAAAAAATGAGATTGTTAATGTTTTCAAAAAATGATCGATTTCATGTAATATTTTATACCTTGAAGAGCCTTGTCTTCCAAGTAATTGAACAACTTGTTGAAAGTAGAGACATCGGTGCACATCTATAATAAAAACCAAAGAGTATTTAGAATCATATAAATTCGTGAATGAAAGGTTAATATGAATACTTGTATCCTTAGATATTCTAGCCAGTAAACCGACATCAGATAAATTGTGATTGGAAACCTAGAATTCAAATTTGAAAACCACAATTGAGAATAGGGTCACTTGGAAAATAAATTCCAGATAAAGTTACGGGTATCCATGTAAGAGCTTGGCTAATCCTGCATGGTTGTCAAGCATTGCCAAGAAGTCTGATTTCATTTTCATGTGTTCCTGAGGTGCAACTCCTTCTTTGGATATTGCCTGGTTTACATTCAAGGATCTTAATTCGGAAAAGAGAGGTAAGGTCAATTCTTAAATTTGTCAGATGAATAAAGAAAAGTAAGGACCTTATCTCTGCTTTCTCTCCTGTGTTAAATGTCAGCTTTGGTGCTTTAGCTGCAATTTCTTTGACGCCATCATACCAATCCTGAGGCCAGATCCCACTATCATCCTTGACAAATCCAAAAACAATGGCATAAAGCCAAAAGTCGGAGAAAAACTTTTTTGTTCGAGGATTTGGAGTTTCAAGAACTTTGCCGTCGATACGACGAACAGCAATGGCAATAACAGGTATCAGCACTCCTGAAAAATCAAAAAAACTCCTTTAAAGTCGTCAATCTTTTGAATCAATGTTCATCGATCAAAATGTTTGAGTACCCAAGTTTCCTGCACTGTTTGTTGCTTTTAGAAGTCCAGTTTTGTCTGACAGCTTTTTAGCCTCTAGGCCTATATTGACATACATTTCAAGCATTTTGGAGATGAAGTCGTAGAGAACTGAGTGGTCTCTGCCGCAAGGGATGTATTGGGCAATATTTCCAAGTGCATTAATTACCGTCCCAGAGCAACGTTGATATCGAGCTCTTCGATCTCCTAAATATTTCATCAATCAATTATCTTCTTTGAAGACTAAAGAAATAAATTTACCTGGTTGGGATTTGTTACTGTAAACTGCTTGCGAAGCCTCTCTGACAATTTCCCTGAACTTTTTCAATATTTCTTCTTGAACAATTTGTTGTTGAGATCTGGAAATAACTATGCAAGCAAGTTGTTCGACCAAGAGTCCGTCGTGGTCACTTGAACTCTGAAATTTGAAATGAAAATCCAAGGCTGTTGAATGATCAAGATCTAAATTTAGTGTCAGTTATTACCTGATCAAACCATTGTAAAAGGAATTTCAAAATTGGATTGGCCTGGTGCTCAAGAGGGCCTTGCAAAGATACAGCTATGTGACCCAAAGCGTAGATGACGTTCGTACAACTAAGATTCCTTGACAATAAAAATTGAAAATAAATCTGCAGCTTTTTAATTGGTGTCAAACAATCAACTACCAATTTTTGTTTTTCTGAGCATCAGGATGGAAAAGTCTGGTAGTGATGGCACTCACAAGAGCTGGGATACAATTTCTATCTTCAGATATTTGAGATTGCAAGCTTTTACACAAATTTTCTATGGCAGCATCCCGCAGTTTTTCAAAAGCAACTAAAGCTGAATTGGTTGAGGCAATATCCCATGCATCATGATGACAATTACGAAGCGATCCCAAGCTGAGGAAAGAAAATTCCAGTTTGATTGAGAAAGGTCAAGGGATTCAAAAGACATTATTGTTATACCTGTCAGATTGTGTGACAGTAACTTGTGGCAGCGTCTTCTCTTTTTCTTTTAAATACTGACGGTGAAGTCTGGCTAAGATTGTGGATGGATTTGTGAGAAAATCTCGCAAACAATCAACACTTTGTTTGCCAAACATGGGAAATTTTTCAGCCAAAGTACCAAGACCCTGAAAAGAAGAACAATTTCATTATGCTGGCAAGATTTAAGTGAATGGTTTGAATCCTACTTCAATGCAAACCATAATTAAAGGCATGTGGCTTCGTATGACTTTAAGACTGGCTGCGTTACTTATTTTATCAGTCAACTTGCTGATTAAATTGTCACAACCTGGAAAAATGTAAAAAAAAAGGTTTTGATGAAGTCAGTGGCAGTTTCATGACTAAAAGCAAGCTTAAGTGAAAGCGTGAAAATCAAGAGTAGTAAGAGGACTTTTTTGGAGACTTTCTGCACAAGATAAAAGCTGAATAAATGTGATTGTAACCATTTTCTTGCGACTCAGATTTTCGATCTTTCAACCCAAGAACTATTTGTGAGAGTTTCAAAATTTTCGTAGCATCAAAAAGGTCTTCATGTGTCTTTGTGCAAACAACTGTAATAACAATCATACAATTCTTTTCATGGTACATTTCAGTTTTATTTGCAGAGCTTAAACTGACGATCTTATTTCATTTTTTGGGATAATCTTGACCTTTTTGTAAAAATTTCGACTTACCTTGTTCGTCTTTCGCCGCCCATACAAGTATATCGACACAAACTGCGTTCGTAAGAACCAAAAGCTTAAATCTATTGAAAATGGCATTTCCTGGGCTTGAATTCTTGACCAACGAGTTTACTTCATCTTTGCCATTTGAATCCAGGTCGTACGATTGGATTAGACTTTGGCCAGTGGTGAAAAGTGCTTTCACATAGCTTTGAATTTCTTTTAGAGAAGAAGGTGACAAGTCTAAAAGATTCATCGTTTTGCTCTCAAATCATATCATATTATGAGATTTTGCGTTCTATAATCACCTTTGCAATCGTGTAAAAGCTCTCTAAGCAACGACACCATGTTTAGGTGAAGAATCTCATCTAAACTTTTATAAGGGTAGTTTCTGACAGTTTCAAAATGAACGTAAGAACTCGAGAGCTCGTCCAAACGATTGATGACCTCTTTCGAAAGTACTTTGCTAACGTTTAAGAAAATTATCTGAAAATGAGAAATGAACAAAACTTGCAAAACGTGGTTTCAATATCTTAAACAAAAACTGAGAACCTCGACTTGGTCGTTTGAGAAAAGTCTTGGATGGGAATCAGCGTCCCCTCTGTCAAATGCAGACTTTAGCCTGTCAAAAAAGGGGGGGTTTTAGGGTATCAAAATAGAAAAAAAGTTTGGCTCTCTTTTTACCTTCCTCCAGAAGCTTGAGGTACATGCAGCTGATTGAAAGAAGATCCAAACTTATGAAAAAAGTAAGTCCTGAAAAATTATTCAAGTTCTTTAATTTTATCAAATCATAATATCTGATTTTTGGAACCTTGCATCAAAACTGGAGCCTTGATTTGATGATTGAGGTTTGTTCAAAGGCTTCCTATTGCTTTGATGTACCATTAAGTCTGTTCGAAGGGAAGGTCGAAAACTTTTGAAAAAAAGAAAGCTTTTTAATTGATTTCTTTGAAATAAGGTTTATTCAGTCATTTTTAATTTTTACCTTAAATCCACCAACGAGTCATGCGAGTGTGAAGGGAAAATATCAGGGTTTTCTTGGATTGTGTGGGACAACGATCTCGGTATGATTGACCTTAAAGTGAATAAATGAGATTAGCAAGAAAAAATTATTATCCATTATTAGAACTTTCACAATTTCGCTGTAAAGTTATTTATTGGTTAAAAAAATATTCAGTCAATTTTAGGACATTTTCACTTCAATGGTCAAAATATCAAAGGAAAGTTTGAGGTTTTAGATGAATAGATACATTATATAGTCAAGAAAGTTATGGATTCAAAAAACAGTAGGTCGAATACAAATCAACGAGTAATGGTCTCTTTCAAAAAGTTAGGGTGCACTTGAAAAAAGTCTTGTGGTGCACAGGATAAGCTCAAAAATAGTGCCAATGGTCGTTTGTTGAGCAGGTGCAAATCTGGTACAAAATCTTGAAATGTGATCAGCATATTTATGTTGAAGAGAAAACAGTTTATAAGAAAGGACTGTGCAGGGGCCGGCTTCTGTGAGTCACCACATGGCTATTTTTACATCTACATTTGATCCTTTGGACGGTGTGAGTAAGCTCGTTCTGCTGGCTCTATCCCAAAGCAAAACTGTTCATATACCTGAGAAAGTAATAATCGTGCACACCGGAAGGCTTGGGGTTTTGGCCACTATGTTTGTGGCCATGCCTCTGCCAGAAATGAAGCCGTGAAACTGAACTGGATAAGCTATCACTTTCCATTGAATAAGATTCGTGACCACATTGACGACCATTGGAGCTGGGGTCGTAAATTACTGTTTTTTAATGTTATAGGCCAGTGGAAAAATTTATTTTTCTTAACTTGACCAAATGTTTTTTAATTTACTAGGGTAATTAAAACGAAAAATTTGAGAATTTAAGTTTTTTTGAAAAAAGTTCATGTTCGACTGTTCCAACACTTAAGATTTTATCGAAGGATAATCAACAGACTCTTTATCGACTAAGGATACTAAAAACTACACTGCTGCTTTTATATTGCTATTTTTGAAGCTTGTTTGTCAAACAATGCTAAATTTCAAATCAGAAGTATTATATTTGAAAAAAAGATTTCTTTGCATCTTATGAATTCTAAATTTTTAACATGCATCCAAAGAATCGCTAATCGGTTTTGAGAAAGTTACGAAAGTTTTTTTTCACAAATTTATAAAATTTAATGAAATAATTACCTGAAATTTGATAAGTGGCTCTTGTGAGTCACAGGCTGTTCTTTTTTGTAATTGT
>Ga0194133_10008469_pt1 | contig 11984 bp, 16 predicted proteins | sample TA2KigOf40mmetaG_FD_155448 | JGI IMG/M metagenome (GOLD analysis project Ga0194133, IMG submission 155448) | Freshwater microbial communities from Lake Tanganyika, Tanzania - TA2015055 Kigoma Offshore 40m | ecosystem: Environmental > Aquatic > Freshwater > Lake | place: Tanzania: Lake...
AGCACAGCCCGCGCAAACCTGACCCAGCGGCCGTGCATGGGCTCTGCGCTGAGCTGGGCGTGCCGGCAGAGCGCTGCGCCCTAATCGGCGATGCCAACAGCGATCTGCGCATGGCCCGCGCCGCCGGTGTGCCGGTGGTATTGGGCTACACCGCCGCCTGGAGCACCACACCGCCGCTCGATGCCAGCTTTGAGCAGCTGCAGCACTGGAGCGAACTGAGCGTGGCACTCACCACCCCCTGACCTGGCCCTTGAGCATCGGGGAATAGTCTCGTGCGACTGAGCATCCGCCTGACGCCTCCATGAGCCGTTACGTCTTCACCTCTGAATCGGTCACCGAAGGGCATCCCGACAAGATCTGTGATCAGGTGAGCGATGCGGTGCTGGATGCCCTGCTGGCCCAGGACCCAGCCAGCCGCGTGGCGTGTGAAACCGTGGTCAACACCGGCCTGTGCCTGATCACCGGCGAAGTGACCACCACCGCCCGGGTTGACTTCAACACGCTGGTGCGCGGGGTGATCCAGCAGATCGGCTACAGCGGCGCCCGCGCCGGTGGCTTTGACGCCAACAGCTGCGCCGTGCTGGTGGCCCTCGATCAGCAGTCGCCCGACATCGCCCAGGGGGTCAACGAAGCCGACGACCACGCCGGCGACCCGCTTGATCTGATCGGCGCCGGTGACCAGGGCATCATGTTCGGCTACGCCTGCGACGAAACGCCCGAGCTGATGCCGCTGCCGATCAGCCTGGCGCACCGCCTGGCGCGGCGCCTGGCCGAGGTGCGCCACAACGGCAGCCTGGGCTACCTGCTCCCCGACGGCAAAACCCAGGTGAGCGTCGTCTACGAAAACGACCAGCCCGTCGCCATCGACACGATCCTGATCTCAACCCAGCACACCGCCGAGATCGAGGTGCCGGGCGGCAGCCCGATCAGCGACGAGAAAGCGATGCGCGAGCGCATCAGTGCCGACCTGTGGACCCACGTGGTGGAACCCGCCACCAGCGACCTGAACCTCAGGCCCTCCAAGGAGGGCACCCGCTTTCTGGTGAACCCCACCGGCAAGTTTGTGGTCGGCGGGCCCCAGGGCGATGCCGGCCTGACCGGCCGCAAGATCATCGTCGACACCTACGGCGGCTATGCCCGCCATGGCGGCGGCGCGTTCTCAGGCAAGGACCCCACCAAGGTGGATCGCTCGGCCGCCTATGCCGCCCGCTACGTGGCCAAGGCCTTGGTGGCAGCAGGCCTGGCCCGCAAGGCCGAGGTGCAGCTGAGCTACGCCATTGGCGTGGCACGCCCGGTCAGCATCCTGGTGGAGAGCTTCGGCACCGGCAAACTGGCCGACGCCGACCTGACGGCCCTGGTGCAGGAGCATTTCGACCTGCGCCCCGGCGCCATCATCGAAAACTTTGGCCTGCGCAACCTGCCCAGCCAACGCTGCGGGCGGTTTTACCAGGACGTCGCTGCCTATGGCCACTTCGGCCGCAGCGACCTGAACCTGCCCTGGGAAGACGTGAGCGCCGTGGCCACCACCCTGCGTCAGGCCACCGCCAGCCGCATTGCTGCCTGAGCTTGATCTAGGCCTGGGGGTTGACCTGGGCAGCAGCGGTCTGCGCATCGCCCTGGTCCCAGCTCGCTCAGAAGCCTGCCCAGAGCCGCTGTGGCAGCAATCCAGCCCCTACCCAGGGCCATTTGAAGACCCCCTGAGCTGGCGCCAAGGGCTGATCGCCCTGTGCCAGCAGGTCCCTGTGGAGCTGCGCCATCGGGTCGGCGCCATCGCCATCGATGGCACCTCAGGCACCCTGCTGCTGTGCCGCCCCGATGGGGGCCTGGTTGAGGGAGCCCTGGGCCAGGCCCTGCCCTATCACCAGAGCTGCCCCGAGCAACAGGCTGTGGCCGAGCAGCTGGCCAGCCTCGGCCCCAACCCCGTCAGTTCAGCCGCTGCCAGTGCCTCGGGCAGTCTGGCCCGTGCCCTGCAGCTGCTGGCACAGGCCCCAAGCGAGCCCCTGCTGCTGCGCCATCAGGCTGACTGGCTGATGGGCTGGCTGCTGGGCGCGTGGCGCTGGGGCGAGGCGACCAACAACCTCAAACTGGGTTGGCTGCAGACCGCGGGCAGCTGGGCCGGCAGCATCGCCCAGCAGCCCTGGAGCACTGCCCTACCCGAGATCATCGACTGCGGCAGCATCGCTGGTGAGCTCTCGAGCAGCGCCGCCACTGCGCTGGGGCTGCCGCCCGGCTGCCAGGTGGTGGCCGGCTGCACCGATGCCAGTGCCGCTGTGCTGGCAGCTGGCGCAGGAGCCAACGATGGTGTGGCGGTGCTGGGCACCACGCTGGTGCTCAAGCAATGGGCGCCTCAACCGATCAATGCTCCCGGCATCAGCTGCCAGCGCCTGGCGGGCCGCTGGCTGGTGGGCGGGGCCAGCAACGCCGGTGGTGGCGTGCTGCGGCAGTTCTTTAGCGACGAGCAGCTGGTCGAGCTGAGCCGCCAGATCAACGTGGAGCGCCCCAGCGGCCTGGCCCTGCGGCCTCTGCCCGGAGTGGGCGAGCGCTTCCCGCTTGACGATCCCAGCCTTGAGCCGATCCTTGAGCCCAGGCCCGTGAGCGATGCGCTGTACCTGCAGGCCCTGCTCGAAGGTCTGGTGTGCATCGAAGCGGCAGGCTGGCAGCGGCTGCAGCAGCTGGGGGCCCCAGCGGTGCAACGGGTGATCAGCCTGGGCGGTGGCGCCAGCAACCCCCAGTGGCGCGCCCTGCGCCAGCGGGCCCTGGGGGTACCGGTGCTCAACCGCGCCCAGCTGAATGCCGCCAGCGGTATGGCCAGACTGGCCGCTGATGCCCTGCATGGCCCGCCCCATGGCTGACACCCCGCCCAATCCAACACCTGAGCCCCAGCCCCGCTGGCTGCAAATCGCCTCGGTGGGTCTGTTTGTGGTGCTGGCCGTTTACGTGAGCATCAGCGGGGTGCGCCTGGCCCTGCTGCTGTGGCAGCGCTTTGGCGCTGGCTAAGACCACGTCAAATCACCACAGGGCCCTGCAGAATCAGCCTCCAATGCCCCCCTGCACCGACCCGCCATGGCCGCCGATCCCCTGACTCCAGCCGTGAGCGATCGCATCTGCAAACACATGAACGACGATCACAGCGCAGCGGTGGTGGCCTACGCCCGCCATTACGGCGGCGTCAGCAGCGCGCAGCGCGCGCGCATGGTGGCGATCACTGCTGATGCCATGCAGCTTGAGGTTGACGGCCAACCCCTGAGCGTCTCCTTTGACCACGCCCTCACTGACAGCGACGATGCGCACCGCACCCTGGTGGCCATGCTGCGGGCCATGCCCCAGGGTTGAGGCATCAGGCCCGAGCGGCGTGGGAATGCTCAGGTGTTCCCTCGCCCTAGCCCTGTGCCCAACGCTGCCGTTCTCACCTCGCCACCGCCTGAATGGTTTCCACTGCGCTGGCAGCTGCCGCTCGGCAGCTGCACTGAGCGGGCCATCAAGGGTGACAAGCCGCTCCAATGGTGGAGCGCCGGTTGGTACGAGGGCGAGCGACGCCAGCTGATCCTGCAGCTGCGCCGCCAACCGCAAGGGCAGGCGCAACTGGAGCGGCTGCGGCAGCCCGTGCAAACGCTGCTGCAGAGCTGGACTGCCATGGCCGCCCAGAGCTCAGCAGCGCGCAAGCTGCTGCTGGTGCCAATTCCCTCCTGGCGGCCATGCGCCAACCCGGTGCCCACGCTGCTCGCCACAGCCTTGCTGCAGCAAGCCCAGCCTGGAGCCCATGCCCTGCTGCGTCCCGAGCTGCTGCGGCGCAACCGGCCTGTGGCTTGCCAACACCGGCTGCAACGGGCCCAGCGCTGGCGCAACCAATGGCTCAGCTTTTGCGCCCTGCTGCCCGCTGATCAGCACGAACGCTGCAGCAGCAGGGTGCTCCTGATCGACGATGTGCTGACCAGCGGCGCCACGGCCCTGGCAGCACAACAGGCCCTGCAGAGTGCCGGCTGGAGCGTGGCAGGGCTGCTGTGCCTGGCCCGCACGCCGCGTCGCAGGGATCAGGCGTGATCTATGATCCCGAAGTCGTGAGCTCAAGGCCTCAGGCCCCAGCCAGCGGCGAGCCGGGATAGCTCAGTTGGTAGAGCAGGCGACTGAAAATCGCCGTGTCCCCAGTTCAAATCTGGGTCCTGGCACTTCAATTCATCAAGCCGGCATTCATCGCTGAACGGCTTGAGATCAATACTGGTCGATCACCATTGGTTTACAGGCTGATCCTTGACCAAGATGATCAAGGTACCTGAAAGACACTGGTCTTTTTTCAACTAAACCTTCTTGGCGTCATAGTGTCGGTTGACCCAGTGGGTCAGAAACCCGAAAAAAGTAGTGATTCCGAGTGAGATCAACCCAGCTGTCACTGGGTCGAGTCCTCCGACAACGTGCTCGAGTTGCTGATCATCAAGATCGATGGGCTGTGACAACGCCGCCAGAGCTTCAGCGTCAACACTGATGCCGTGGGATGCAAGTGCTGCTGGCAAGAGTGAGGTGCACGCAGCGGGCGTCAGCAACAGCTAGCCAATCGCCGCGTCGCTTTCAGCCAGCACCAAGACCTGGGCGACCTGGCTTTGTGCTGCTTCAGAAAGATGTTGAAAACGGGGTGAAGCTCCCTCAGCGATCAGTCCTTTGACGAGATCCACGGAGCTGACCTGAATGCCCTCAGCACTGAGGAGCTGTTGGACGTCGTGGATCGATTTGGCCGAGTCAAGCTTCTGCTCGAGCACCGCAGAGACAGTCATGGCGTCACAAATCGACCCGCACACCATGGCATGGGCTTACGGTTTTGTCTCTCACGCGTTGGAGTGATCCATCCAATGCTGAGCGCATCAGAGCCGAACTAGCCCATGCCACCCCTGCCCGAACCGCCGTCAGACCGCGTCTTCAACAACGCCGACAGTTTTGCCCAGGCCTTTGATGAAGCCTGGACGCGGCACACCCACCAGCACGGCGCCATGGACAGCGCGGCTCGCACCGAACAGGTGCTCAGGGAGGTTGGCGACCATCCCTTTGCGTGTGAACAACCCGAGATGGCCAAGCAAGTGGCCGCCTTTCGCATTCGCCTGCTGGGGCTCTGAGTCCCCTGGCATTGGATAGGGTCACAGTCCTCAGACTGCGACTCACCCCGTGGCTTCTCCTCTGCTGCGTCTTGTTCAGCTGCTGAGCGGGAGCTTCAGCAACCAGCAGCAGGCCTTTGACAACCCGCCGCTGTACGCCCACATCCTGGTCAAATTCAGGCCCCTGCCCCAGCTGGCCCCGGGCTCACTGCTGCTTGATCAGTCGTATGCGATCAACCCGGCGGCGCCGTACCGCCTGCGGGTGCTGCGGGCTGAGCGGGCTGAGGCGGGTCTGCTGATCCACAACTACGCCCTTGATGATGAGCAGCGCTTCTGGGGTGCCATTGATGATCCAGAGCGGCGCATCCAGATCAGTGACAACGATCTGCGCCTCCTCGAGGGCTGCAGCTACGTGGTGCGCCAAGACGGCGCCGGGTTTACCGGAGAAGTCGAGCCCGGCTGCCGTTGCCTGGTGGAGCGCAAGGGGGCCACGGCCTATCTGGTGAGCAGCTTCCGCATCCACGGCGATCAGATGCGCACCCTCGATCGCGGCCATGACCCCAACACCCACGAACATCTGTGGGGTTCGCTGGCCGGTGAATTCGAGTTTGAGCGCAGCGACGACTACAGCGGCGACATTCCCGCGGCGTGGGCCGAGGCTTTAGCGGGCTGAACGCACCTGATCCAACAGCCCCGATCAGGCTGCGGCGTCCTCATCCAGAAAGGGCTGCTCGTAATCCCCATCGGGGAAGTGGGGGTCTGGATCGATGGCCTCCTGCTGGGCGCTGAAGCTGCGGGGCGCCATCTCAAGACCAGTCAAGACAGCTTCAAGCCGGGCCAGCCGGGCTTCGGTGTCATCGAGCCGCAGCTCGGTGTCGTCGGTCAGCGTGGCTGAATCAGCCACAGCCCCGAGCAGCAATGGCTCGAGGCGAAGATCCACCGCGGCGACCTTCTCCTCCAGTTCGATGAGGCGGTAGGTCAGGCTTTCGGTCAACTCCGAGAGGGTCTGAAGTTGATCCGCCAGGCGCCGCAGTCCGCTTGCGGCCGAAACCTCAGGTGCCATCGGGAATCCTGCTGGTTGCGCGGATGCTATCGGCCCTGGCCGAAGCTGCCAGTGGGGGCAACCGGGCAGCGCGGGGTCGCGAATGTAACGATTCTGAAAATGCTGTCTTGGTGGCTTTTGACGCCCATCGGATCCGGGGGCTGCTCAGTGGTGGTCTGCCTTTGGCGCCCCTGAGCCCCCTTGCCAGCCATCACGGCCCCCTTCGCCGCCGCCATTGCCATGCCCCTCGCCAATGCCGCCTATCTGGGCATCGATCGTTACGCCCACGATCGCGACACCGAAAACTGGAGCAACAGCTCCGAAGCAGACAAAGAACTGATCATTCGCTCGGTCTACCGCCAGGTGCTGGGTAATCAGTACGCCATGAAGAGCGAGCGCCTTGAAGGGCCCGAGTCGCTGTTCAAGCGCGGTTACCTGAGCGTGCGCGAACTGGTTCGGCAGGTGGCCAAGAGCGGCCTCTACCGCAAAAAGTTCTTTGAGAACTGCAACCCCTACCGCTTCATCGAGCTGAACTTCAAGCATCTGCTGGGCCGCGCCCCGCAGAACAAGGCCGAGATGCTGTACCACTTCACGATCCTGCAGGAGCAGGGCTTCGACGCCGAGATCGACTCCTATCTCGACAGCGCCGAGTATCAAGAGCGCTTCGGTGAGGAGGTGGTGCCCTACCTGCACGGTTGGGATTACTCGATTGGCCAGCAGGGTCTGCAGTTCTCCTACATGCTGCAACTGGCACGCGGGGCCGCCGGCGCCTCGGTACGCGGCGACATTCTCAAGACCCAGTCGCGCCTGAACCCGGCGATTCATGCCGAAATGCCGATGCCGGTCGTGAGCCCCAACGCCAAGGGCAACGTGTTCCGCAAGGTGGAAACCGATGGCATCACCCGTCAGGGCGTGGGCGATGGCGAAGAGGGCCGCACCTTCCGCGTGGAGATAACCGGCTTCAACAACTACCGGTTGCACAAGCGCAGCAACAGGGTGCGCTTCATTCCCTTCAACAAGCTGCTCGAGTACCAGCAGCAGATTCACCGCGAAGGTGGTCGCATCGCCAGCATCACGCCGGTGAACTGACACCTGCAACGCCTCATCTGATTCAACCCTTCCCCTCTCCTGATCCACCATGAAGGTTTCAGCAGGTACCCGCGGCACGAGCTTCAGCAGCAGCCGCCAGGTGACCTTCACCGTCACCGGTCTTGCCAACAATGACTATTCGCGCACTGCCGATCTGGTCATGAACGTGCCCTACACCCGCATGAACGAAACCATGCAGATGGTGCAGCGCATGGGCGGCAAGATCACCGGCGTCAGCGTGAGCGGCGGCGACCTCGCCGGTGCGGCCCCAGCCCCGCGCAAGACGGCCAGCCGCGCCAGCAGCTCCAAAGCCGCCAAGGCCAAAAGCAGCGACGAGTGAGCTCCCGGCCGCTTTGTAAGCGGCCGGGAGCTCTTGAGGCAAGACGCCAACCGGATCACAAGCCCCCCCCCACACGGGGGCTTTTTTGTGCCGGCAGCCTCAGGAGCACATGCCTTGCTGAGCTGGTCCACAGCCCCAACCGCTGCAGCGCTGTTCAAGCTGAACATCAAAGCGCCCACCAGAGGTGCAAAAGACATGGCAGAACTGGGCTTTTGCGGGGATGACCGTTTGTTACGGCGTCCTCATCTGAGCGCCATGAGCATCCAACAATGGCTGGGTCAAGTTGACGGGTCGCCAGGGCAGCATTTTGCTGGCCGCAGGCCCATCCCAACCTGGCACCCTCAACACTCTCCCCGACTCTTCGTCGAGAACAGGAGCCCTAACAATGTTTGACGCCTTCACCAAGGTGGTTGCCCAGGCTGATGCCCGTGGCGAATTCATCAACGCTGGCCAGATCGACGCCCTTGCGGCCATGGTTGCTGACAGCAACAAGCGGATGGATGCTGTCAACCGCATCACCTCCAACGCGTCCAAGATCGTCACCAACGCGGCCCGCGACCTGTTTGAGGCCCAACCTGCCCTGACAGCCCCAGGCGGCAACGCTTACACCAGTCGCCGCATGGCTGCCTGCCTGCGCGACATGGAGATCATCCTCCGCTACGTCACCTACTCCGTGTTCAACGGCGACGCCTCCGTGCTGGAAGACCGCTGCCTGAACGGCCTGCGTGAGACCTACCTGGCCCTCGGCGTTCCCGGTGCTTCCGTGGCCGAAGGCGTGCGCAAGATGAAGGACGCCGCCATCGCCATCGCCAACGATCGCAATGGCATCACCGCCGGCGACTGCTCTGCACTGATGAGCGAGATCGGTACCTATTTCGACCGCGCTGCTGCGGCAGTAGCCTAAATTTTAAGCAAAAACTAATTCTTTAGTCATCAACTCCCATGAAGACCCCTCTCACCGAAGCTGTTTCAGCAGCGGATTCCCAAGGACGCTTTCTGAGCAACACGGAGATCAACTCAGCATTCGGTCGATACAACCGTGCCAAAAGCGCCCTTGCAGCAGCAAAGGGATTAACCGCGAATGCAGATAGTCTTGTCAATGGTGCTGCACAAGCCGTTTACAGCAAGTTCCCTTACACTACTCAGATGCAGGGTGCCAACTACGCTGCTGATGAGCGTGGCAAAGCAAAATGCAGCCGTGATATCGGCTACTACCTGAGAATGGTTACATATTGTCTCGTGGCCGGTGGCACTGGGCCAATGGATGAATATCTGATTGCTGGCATCGATGAAATCAACCGTGCCTTTGAGCTGTCTCCGTCGTGGTACGTTGAAGCTCTCAATTATATCAAAGCCAATCATGGACTCACTGGCGAGCCAGCCACCGAAGCCAATAACTATCTAGACTACGCAATCAACGCCCTAGTTTAACTGCATACAAAAGATTTTCATTCTCGGGCTCCCCATGTGGGGGCCTTTCTTATTTGCACACTAAAGCTAAAAGCTTTAGTTCAGAAATTATCGTTGCAATGAATGGATGCAGCCCACGCAACTATAAATACTTAAACCCATAAGATTTTCACAGTGCAATTTAAAGGCAGGCAGAATTTTTCCTATTGGCTATTCAGTACATTTTACATAAGCAGCTGAAAGCCCGCATCGCCCCCCTTCTCCTTGACACGAGCATGAAGTTCCAGCAGCCCGAGCAAATCACACACTTGATCAAGCAAGCAGGAGAAGGAGCGGAGATCATATACAAGACGGGAGATAATTATCTTCGCATTGACCTTAGGGGTGACGACATATCCCTTTGGAGATCCCATTTTATGGCCCATTCTAGTAATATTAATCTCCTTGTTGCATGCCAAGATGGTGATGGCGATCTGATGCAGACACAACTCACCTGGGTCGTAGGCTCTTCTATTCGGACCGCCCTCGTATCTGGTAAAAAAGAAGCTAAAGTCCTCTTGGAAGCAATCGGTGTAACGACCGAGCTAGCCAGTCTTGCATGCGATCGCTGCCATGGATTGGGCGAGTCGACTATATGGGCATTCTACTTGGATAGCAAAGATACATTGTCCGCAACTCCGCTTGGCTCGTTTTCATGACAACAGAAGCCGAACACAAAGCAGAGATTAGTCGTCTTATCACGCAAGCTAACGTATGTGGGCTTGGCGCAAGAGAGACTATACCTGTAGAAGTTCGAAAAATTATCGTGATCGCAGATGCAGCGCGACGCCCACTGAGTCACAATGAAATAGAGCATATCTGTACTATTTGCGAAGTCTCAAAAAAAGCAGTTGCAGAACTAATCGAAAAGTCACCAAGGATGATCGCCAGAGCAAGAGCGTCATTACTATATAAAGAACCAGGGTTGACAGTGCAAGGAGGAGAGCTTTTCCCTGAGCATAGAGCCATGGCGTGCTGGAGAGACTGCGAGCAGTTTATGAGGGTAGTGACTTACGGGGTTGCATGTAATTGCACAGAAATCACAGATAAAAAAGGAATGAAAGCATTATTGGAACTCTATACGTTTTTGAGAGTACCCGTAAAAGCACTTTTGTACGTTTTATCTGAATTAAAGATTCTCTCATTCAATAGTCTTCGAAGATCAGGCTATGAGAGTGAAAGTTTTGGTGCTGAAAATGCGTTTAACGACTTGATCTTTGCGCTAAACCCAAAAAGCGAATGACGACTCGTGGCCACAATCAAGCAATAAAGATATTATACATACATCCCGCCAGTGCAGCTTAATACTAAAATGCTACAAACACAAAAAAACTAGAGTTAATCAGAACGAACCTCCAAAGTCCAAAGCATCCCGAATCCCAACTCAAGATGAATTTATTACCAGAGAATCCCCAGCAGTGGCATCCCCCGGAGGCATGCGAACCTGTTATGATTAATCACGTTCCACTTGACGCCCGCGGAGCTCGCTGGTCACATCGAGTTCTAGCCCCCCTAGATCTAAGAAAATCTAAACTGTGCCGAGCAGATCTAAGAGGTGCTGATCTTTCTGACTGCCAGCTTGATGGATGTGATCTAAAGTTAGCGCGCTATGATATAGATACCAAGTTTCCTGAGGGATTCAATCATTTTAAATCAGGAGCAGTCGGACCCAAGGCTTATCTTAATGGGGCATTTTTTAATGGCGCCGACTTAAGGGGGATGGACCTTAGTGGAAGTAGTTTCATGGGGGCTTATCTTAGTGGTTGTGACCTTAGTGGCTCTGTGCTTGATGGTGCAAACTTTGTGGGGGCCGATCTTCGCTTTGCCAGACTGCAGGGGTGCAGCTGTAGAGGAGCGCGCTTTACAGGCAGCCAATTAAATCAGGCAGATTTACGCACAGCTAACTTCATTAACACATCCATCGATACTGCAGAAAGCATTCAGGGAGCCGATTTTAGTTGTGCCTCCGGGATCAGTTCTGAGCAGCTGACAAACCTTTTATCACGGCCACACACCGAGCTTGATTGCTGGAACCCATTCACTCGTACGACAACTCGGGGCTCTCTGGATTCGCTTCGGTGCTGAGATCAAGCGATACAAAGACTGCAAAGCGCTGTCTTGCCAATCAGGGCAACCACAGGACAAACGAACACCAGCTGGAGGGTGCGGTCAGTCAGAAAGAGTTGAGTTTCATAAAGCAATCTGCAAGCTTGCCCGATAAATCACGGATGATTATGAGGTTTCGCCAACGACCCCATGCCCTTCGGCCCCGCCTCGATTCTCGGTGTTGAACGCTTCGCTCAAGACTGCGAGGCCCCCCAGGAGCTAGTGCCTGGAGATGATGATGCCGCCAAGGAAGCTCTGATCCGTGCTGTATACAAGCAGGTCCTCGGAAATGCTTATGTCATGGACAGCGAGCGCCAACTGGTTGCCGAGTCACAATTCAAATTAGGTGAAATCAGCGTACGTGAGTTCGTACGCACAATTGCGAAAAGTGAACTCTATCGCTCACGTTTTTTTGATGCCTGCGCTCGATACCGCTATATAGAACTGGCGTATCGCCATCTGCTTGGGCGCGCGCCTGCCAGCTTTGAGGAAATGCGCCGCCATGCAGAGCGACTTGATGCAAGCGGCTATGAATCAGATATCGATAGTTTTGTCGACTCTGACGAATACCAGAACACCTTTGGTGAATGGACAGTTCCGTACCAGCGAGGCTGGAGGACTGAATCCTGCACCACGCTCCAGGAGTTCACATGGACATTCCAGCTGTTGCGCGGAAACAGCAGCAGCAGCCTGAAGGGAAACCTCTCCGGGATCCAGAGTCGGCTGGGCGGAGCTGCTTACCAGAACCGTCCGCTCTCGGTGGTGGCACCATCATCGATGGATACACAGGGATGGAGTTTCCGCCCATCACCAAACCTCGGCGACGCCGCTACCCGCAGTGGCGTTGGTGCAGGGGCGGAAGGAAAGGTCTATCGTG
>Ga0194133_10008470_pt1 | contig 11982 bp, 10 predicted proteins | sample TA2KigOf40mmetaG_FD_155448 | JGI IMG/M metagenome (GOLD analysis project Ga0194133, IMG submission 155448) | Freshwater microbial communities from Lake Tanganyika, Tanzania - TA2015055 Kigoma Offshore 40m | ecosystem: Environmental > Aquatic > Freshwater > Lake | place: Tanzania: Lake...
AAAGAAAGAATTTTATTATAACCATCAATTTGGTGATTCTCTTGATTTTGAACTTTTCAACTATCCAATCATTTTTTGTTTTGAAAACCAGCAACTGTGGTGCTGCAATTTAGAGAGCTTGAAAGGTAAGTGTGTGAGCGAAAAATGAAAACCCAGGGATGGCTTTGTCAATCCAGAAAAGTATCAATACTGAACTGTTTATTGAAGCAACGGCAGTCCTTTATATAGGTAGGATTCAGATCAGAGGCTACAAGAGCCCTTTGATTGGAGGAATCCGTTAGCCGTTGCGCAAAGCATTTTTGTCTAAAAATAATGATCATATCTAAGTGTAGTGTGGTAAAATGAAAGGTTGAAAGGTAAGTGTGTGAGCGAGAAGCGAAAACCCAGTGATGACCTTATCAATCTAGAAAAGATTCAATACTAAACTGTTTAGCGATGGAATGGCAGTCCTTTAATTGGGTAGGATTCAGATCAGACGGTACAAGAGCCCGCTGATTGCAGGAATGTACATGCCATTGCGCAAAGCGTTTATGTCTAAAAATGATAATCACTTTTGTTGTGTGGTTTAATGAAAGGTCAGGTGACAACATTTATTGAAATGAGTTTTAGAAAGTCAAATTTAAAACCTAAATTTAGTTCTTTTATCTCTTTCAAACAAGTCGGTAGATTATGTTTTTTTTGTAGATATCTGAGACCAAAAAAGCAAATTAGATTTTTGGTTTCAAGTATTATTTACGAAATAAGATTTTTTTACTTTTTACCCTCCAGTCACCTTTTTCAAAGTTGCTCAGATCCCCAATCGAAAAAATGTGAAAAGGAGATATTTTCTATTAAAGCGAGCTGACTTTGCAAATCCAATTCTTTGACCAACTTTAGCTTCCATGAGACATTCTGAGAATAATTTTTCCTTGGAGTAAAATACTCTCAAAAAAATCTTTGTCACACTTTTTTCGTATTCATCGCTGTGAGATGTTTTTTTTCAGGTCAATGGTCTTTTGTAACCGCCCCGCTGCAGGGGAGTCATCCGACAGTAAAATTGGGCATAAAATATTTAAGGGACTTGTCTAAATAAACATATGCTGAAAAAAGTCAATAAAACACGTTCCCCTGTGGCTGACTAACTTCTTTTTCCGTTTGAATGGCATGATTAGAAGTAGAGGAGCAACCGTGAGCTTGAAAAAAGGTAGTGGTCGGTAGGGTATAGGTAGGCGAGTCATTGACACCACCGGCCATCCGGCATTGACCCTTACAATTAAGGCTAAAGAAAAAGGTTTCCGAAATGCATGAATCTCGAGTGATTGGTCTATAAATGTTATTGCCTTAGACATTTTAGACGTTTCAATGGAATACTTTGGCTTTACATGGAAATCTGTCTTGGAAAAAAACCCACCATATAATTCGGACAAAAAAACTCTTTTGACTCACAAAAAGATGTAAATTGTTGGTCAGAAGTGCAAAACTTGATCAGGTTAATTTCTACATTACACAAGCAAACCATTGTAGTGACAATAAAAATAATTTTCTTGAAAATCTTCAATTACAAAGATACTGAAAATGAAAAACCTTTATCATAGCATGCGCTTCAATTAAGGTTTTTTCTTCATTTTGCTTTTACAATATTTAGACAAAAATGTTCAACTTCTTTCACATTCCCGCCAAACTTATTTCGAGACATATGTTCAAACCTCATCTTTCATTCCCAAACCTTTTGATACCAAGATAGCACTTCAGCACAAAGTATACTTGATCCCCCAATCAATTTATTGCAACTGGCTGATCCTCTTGATCAGCCCCATCTCTGATCTGAGTGTACCCTATATATATAGGATTGCCGTTCTAACAATAAACAATTCTGTATAGCTTCTTCTCTTGATTGGGAAGGTCATTACTGGATTTGCACACAAATTTCATCATCATCCTTTACCTCTCTCTCTCCTGCCTGCAACACCGTACTTGCTATCTTACTAACAATGAAAAAGAACTATTGATAATATTTTTTGTTCAATTTATTTGCAGTGCTTTGAGTTGAAATAATTGTAAAATTTATCATTTTCAGAAATAAATGACATCCTGAAACGCCATTTCGAAAGTAAAAACAAACAATGAAATGACACATCATTCACCCTGGAGCCAAAGAAGTCCATCCTGGCGACATGTTGCTTGCTCTTGGCACCAAAATTATCCTGCCCCATAAACTTCTGGATACATTTTGAAATTGGTTAGACTGTTTCCTTTGCCCAATTCATCATTAGACCTCACAAGGGAAGATGGATCGAGTTATTTGCAGCTGATACACCTCAATTTTTTATGGATTTGATGATTAGTGAGATGTACAGAAAGGAAATTTATTATTTCATGACATATTCTTCATCATAAAAAAGTGTTTTCAAAATTGAAAGTAGATATCCGTACGATTGCTAGCATAGCAAAGCCTCATATTTTTAAGCTCAAAAAAGTATTATAAAGTATCAAAAATTTTGCTACTTGCTGGGAAAAATTCCACTGAACCCATAAGGCAAGTCTCACTAATGTGACTGACTTTGGCAAAGTCAAACAAGTTAGAGGAAATGCATAATAGGATACACAGGAGGTAAAAAATATGATCTCTGCTCAAATAAACAGGGTTACAGCCTGCCCTGCCCTGTCCTTATAGCTGTCACTGTCTTCTTTGAACATCAATTTGTGGGAACTGGGTGTGGCTGAAGTTGAAGTTTTGTCAGCTTTTTGGTGCATCTGTGTGGATTTGGTGAACATCAACCAACCTGAGTGAAAAGATGAATGAAACAAACAGTCATAAAATAGAAAAATGATTGCAGTTTGTGGCTGAAAATGAGCTGAGATTTTTCACAAACTTTCAAGTGCAGATTGAGGTCTCTCCACTTTTTCTATTTTGAAAAATCTTGGCAAATTTCATCCTAGCTTTTGGTATTCAATCATTATTGAAAGATTAGAACCCTAGGTGTTGGATAGATAGTTTCAATTTGAGTTCGAGGGCACCAATCAAAAAGATTTCGAACTGAATTAATCACCCCTAGATCCTTAAAACGCTTCCAAAAGCACGTTTTAAAATGAAGAAAAAAAAATTCATTCAGAGATTTTTTTCCATTCAAAATCAGAAAAAAAGTGGAAAGATTAACGATAGATTTTCCTAACATTTTTGAAGTAATTTTAACTTAAAGTCAGTCAAAATTTCCCACCTGATTTATTACACTTTTCCAATAGAGAACAAATTTGAAAGAAATCCAATGGCTTGTTGTATTGTTTTCTAAAATCCTATCTGAATTTGTCGTCGGCATTCTCACGAATCTTGTTTCATTTCAAATATAATGACATGTTCTGCTCAACCATCGTTTCATTTCTGAAGAATTTCTTTGCGATTGCAACACAACTTATTATCTCTGAACTAAAACAACAATAACAACAGAACTGATTCTTTTCAGTTTGGATAATATTGACAAGTAGGCAAAGTAAACTTTGCTTTTTATGTTGAATGGAGATGAAAAATCTCGTGTTTAGGGCATAAAAAGTTGCAATTCCAGATGCAGATTTCTACTTCAGTCACGCAGAATTTACAACTGCCTTTAAATCATCCAATTCTTTGATTGATGATTTATCTATAGAATATTGATTTCTGAGAAATTTTCATTATTTTTTCATCTTTACTTAGAGGCTATTTCAACATAAATGAGTTGCTTTATAACCTTTTGATTAATAATATTTTAAACAATATTTAAAAACTTTAAATTTAAAAACTAGAATATATTTCTTTCTTTGATATTTAGCTTGCATTATAAGAAATTTTTAAACTCTTGAGCTTGAGATTTGATATCTCTCAGCTTTAGGGTTTGTTGTCTGTGGGACCAAGGATAATTTCAATTCTAATTCTGATTCTTTGGAGTCTGAGTGTGAAAAAGAAGATCCAAGGTTTGTGGTTGCAAAAAAATCAAAGGGTACAAAATCAGGTGTTTAAAAAATGCCCAAAATGATTTGAAAGATGCCCTCAGACTAAAAAAACACTTAAGTTAGTTAATTATACCAACATGATGATATTGGACCTGGCTATGGCAACATGAGATGATTCAACACAAGAAAGAGAAGATGGAAAAGCTAAACTTAACAACCTGGCTGAAACCTTCAATTTTCAACCATGAGAGGATGGTGCTAAGGTTCTATGGTGGGGTTGGGATGAGACATACTCATAATGCTTTAATTGCCATGGTGTTTGACTAAGTATAGGCATCAAAATCAAGTTAACTCTGATTCAATCACAAAATCAATGAATTCAAATAGTAAAAATGTTTCTGACATCAGTTTATGAAGTTGTAAAAAAAGAATTCTGTCTAATAATCTCCAGTATGTTGCTGAAGAAATGCTTGGTTTCCCATCTACTAGTAAAGTTCAGCATCTCCTGCTCAATCAATCAAAAATTTCTATTTCAGCCATGTGAGTTGTTCACCCAGAGGAATTCTCTGACGATGTGACTTCATCAGCGATAAAATTTGCCATTGTGGCTTTCAGAGTTTGAGATTCACTCCCTCCCTTATTACATGACATAATTGGTATGCCAATGACTGGCCATTGTCTTGGCTGAATAGACATCTAGCCATTCTCAAGTCTGAACAAATTTGACATGTCTCCTGGTTGTATTTAATGCTTCAATTGATTTCAGATTCAAATTTTGTTTTGATGTTTGAGTCTTAGGCCAAAGTTATCAAACGTTACCATCAACAAATCTTGCTAACTCAACGACCAGAAAGTCGATTGAAGAGAAAACATGCCTGGGAATGTTCTCACCGGGCTTTATAAAAAAATCTCTGAGCTGAAATTTGATGGAGCCTACTACAATCTGGCACTGGACACATGAATGTGTCTCTTAAACTCCAAGCCACTTTTTCTTCCAATGCTTGACATTCCTATTTAAAATAAGGAGCAATTTCGATGAGAAATAGTTAGAATTGTTCAGAATTGAGTTGGAGATGAGGCAACCAACAGTAATTCACACAAAATGATTGTCTGCCACGACAAGTTTAAAGGAAATCTCTGAATGTTTTTATACTATTTTTTATCTATTTGTGGCCACCGGCAAAAACCTCAATCTGATATTCATCATTCTTACAAAACCAAGTTCCAAAGTGAATTTTCCCATATCAGTTTTCTTCTATCCAAACGTATTTTCACATATTTTATAGGTAGTGCACCAAAGAGAATTGTTCGTTGTCCAAAAAGAATGGCCTCTCAGATGTTCTTGACAAGTTCAAGTATGATAGCAGTTAACTTACCAATGAAGACTCTTAGGGGTCCAGAGACATTCCAAGATATTGAAATCTTCAGACACTCTATCTAAATAAAGAAAAAAATATCTTCGATTCTTCTAGAGCAAAAGATGTTTGAACATTAAAAGGGAAATTTTTTTCTCATGCCAGTTTGACAAAAAATATCAAAAATTCTTGTGGTGAAAGATGAAAACTCAATGCTTTTTGTTTTCCCAGAAACAAGAAAAGTGCAACTTGGGTGGTTAATTTTTCATGTGGCAGGCTGCAAATTACATGTTATTTGAGCTACCAGAGAAAAATCTTTAACACTTTCTAAGTTGATCATTCGACCTATGGACAGTTTGTCAAATCTCAGATGAACTCTTTTGCTCCTGTTTTCCCATAAACATTGTCTGTGTTTGCAAAGCTCAGCGGCACTTAAGATCAAAGGAAGTGTCTTAGACCTCATCTAATTGTCAAAAGTGGAAAACAAACTGTGAAAAAGATATCAATTTATTCATCTTGCTTAGAAAAATTGATTTATGATCAAGCATATTTTTAAGAAAAACTTCATGTCTTTGTTCCTGAAGTTTGGATTAAGTTTTCTTTCAAAGAAACATTTTAAGAGACTTAAAACTTCAGATCCCCTTTACATTTTTATGATTCTACACTCTACTTCTTCCTTGAATTTGCTAAATACTTTTTGCAGGAAAATTAAGTTACCAATAGATGTTGGCAACAAAATGTTAGTCATTTGTTCATTGGCATTATAACAAAGTTAATTTCGAAATGGTTCTTTTTTTGGAAAAATTACATGGCATGTCTAAGTAAGACATCTGAGAAGGTTTCCTAAGCTGACACACATTTTTTTTGAATGGCTCCAGACAATTGCTCAAAAGGAAAAGAAAAGAATGAGACAAACAATGTGTTAATTGAACTAGGAAAGAGAGAAAAAACATTTGAAAAGCTCAACTGAACAATTGGGAAAAAAGACTTTTTGCCTTGTAAAAGAGGCACACGCGTAAATGAGAAGAGTTCTTTGACTTCAACCATATGGAATAAATAAATTTAACTGTTGAATAGTTGAAAGTTCTCTATTTTTAAAAGAAGTATGAAAACAAAGTTTCCATTAGAAGTGTTGTCTGAGGTGAGCAGGAACATTTTCTATAACTGTCTGTATTTCATTTTTAAATGTCTGAAGACATCCAGGGCCAGTGACCGACCTGATTTACAACACAAGTCCAAAAAAATCCTCCCCAAAGGTGGTTGGTGACTGCAAATCAGACTTTAAAGGTGGACTCATAAAACAAATGGGTTTAACTGACCTAACAATTCGTTAAGGACATTGACTTTTCAGACATGGTTGGTAGATGAGTGACGTTTGAAAAAAGTGCTTGCACAATGCGACATCCGTTCTGGAGTTCAAAAATTCCTCTGAAGTATCTAAGAATTTGTTTTATTAGCCAAATAAATGGATAGACATCTTTGGTTAACTCTGATTCAACTTCATCAGCCGTTTGTTGTACATCTTATAGCTTAAACTATTTTTGAAATTGGTCATCTTCATGTTTTTCCACTCCTAAATCCAAAGATTTTAATATACTTTATGCCAGATAGAACATTTTTTGTTCATAGTGGAAAACACAAATCAGAGTTGGATTAAAGTCAAAATTACTGACATGATGAAAACTTTAACTTTTTACTTAAAATGACTTAGAGTTAGTCACCAGTCTCTTTTAAAAAGACTTAAACTTGAAATTTCTTTGGTTCTTTTAATCCTGAACTTTTAATTTCTCAATTGATTGATTGTAAAGATGGGCCCTGACCCGACCCGAGCTTAGTTTTGACCCGCAGTAAATAAGAGGCCAACCCGGCTTTGGCCCGGTACTTTCCGACCTGACCCTAAGTGATTTTTTTTTGACCCGAAGAGAAAAAAATTGAAAAATTTGATATTTTTAGGGGAAATTTCCAAATTCTAACCCAAACCATAAATGGCTGACCCAACCCGACCCGGGTCAAAAATTTTTGATCCGGACCCATCACTTATTGATTGACAGCGCTTATAGTTGGTTGACGAATTGATTCTTCTATTACCGAAGTATTAGACTTTACAACAATTACCGAGAGCATTATTGTGTCTTGCAGTCACCTGAACTATCTCTATGGTTAGATTTTGGAAATGGTATTTTTCTGATATAATTACATATTTTATGTTTTTAATAATTAAATCAGGTTTTTTGTTCATGTGATCTGCACAGCCATCAATCTTGACTTTAGTAATGATCGTGTTTAGATGATTATTTTAAGAAAAATCCTGACTGGGGATTGAACCCTTTTCTCCCAGTCCACAGTCATGAGCTACAACTTCCCCATATTCTTAAACTGATTTTTCAGCCTTTTCCAAGGCTGGTATATTCTTACAAATGCTCCAAAATGTATATGTATCAGGGTGCTGGAACAGAAAGAATCAATAAATCGAATTTGATTGCAACTATTAAAACTTTTTCATTCAAGTAATGTGGAGGTTTGACTGAAACAAGTGATTTTCTCAACCATCAATCCTGATACTGAGACTTGGTCTCATGCAAGAGAGTGACTTAAAGATAGATCAAGGGTTAAAGTTATGCCCAAACCTGGATTCAAATCCTCTCTTTTTAAGCCTTTGATCTCTCAGAATCAGAATTATCTATTATTATTCGAGCTTTATCCATCAAGTAATTATTTCCAGATATAGATATTTCTACAACTTAAACTACCTTTAATCTTATATACAACTCATTTATCTTGTGAAGTTGTCTGAGACATCACAATTCTAAACTTGAATACAAAGTCAATTTTCAAGTGTGTCGTGTGGCAAGATTAATTAATAACTTTTTGTGCATTTCTACATGAGTGAAGGAGACCATAACGATCTTAACTTTCTAGATTGTGTGCCACTTAAGAAGTTGCTTGTTATGTCTATCGTTTGGATGGTAGTAAAAGGTGTTAAACCCCCAAACATCAGACTTTGCGTGACCGTAGAGCTTAAAATTCAAACATGTGAAACACACGCTAACAGTAAAAACATGGTTTGATTTTTTTGGGGGGAATTGGAAAACAGATTAAAGAAGATATACGAATGACGAATGAAACTCAGGGTTAAGAATTTGGGACTGTAAAACGGCAAACAGCAAGAGTTTTATCCATTGACAATAACAGACTTTATGAAGTACTGTAAAGGTTTTACTGGCAAAATATAATTATCGATAAAGATCATGGCCACCCTAGGTTTGGATGTTGATTTTTTGGATCTTTGTAGTCTGACAACAAACGCAGCATGAAAGAGATATTTGACTGACTTGCTTTCAGAGAAATCAGTTTCATCTTTTTTGTATCACCAAATAAAATCTGCCGCAGAATAGTCCACATTCCATATTGGAAGAGTTTAAAGCAAATTTTAGATAAGATTTGGAAGTAAAACTGGAAGCCCGATTTGGGAGCAGAAAATATTGAAATTCAATTTCATTCTGATCAATCAAAAATGGTTGTTTTTCTGACCTGGTTTGTTACCAAAATAAATGTTGTTTTTCTTGGTTGAATGTTCGGAAAATTGACACAAGCGAGTATTGGAGACAACTTGAACAATCAAAGCATCTGGCCACAGGTTAGATTCTTATCGAGCAACTTCAAGTAAATAAGTCTTTGAGGTGAAAATTCTTTGAATAATTGGATTAACTCTGACAGTCAATGGAAAAATTCGGTGTTAAATTCCACATCAATTTAAATTTACTATCATTGATCAGTTGCAAACTTCAAGTTTCCATAACATTACATTGACAGGCTTTGATCACACAAAAAATCATATTTTATCATTTTTTTAATTGATAAAAGTGGCTCAAATACCTATGATTTCTTTGTTGTTAACTTTAACTTTATAAGTCTGTTTTAGAATCTCCATTGTTTTGACATCAAGATACAAATTCACATTTCTACAATTGAATAAGGAACCTTTTTAATTGCAAGGAATGCAGAGGCAGAACAGAGGCATTTGATTTTTTTGCCACAAATTCCACCGATGCCTTCGTGCGAAACTGCAAAATATGTCGCTGAATTTTGAAGAAACATAGACAATGCAAATTTTTGGGGATCTTTAAACATCACGTGAGATGCTTGAAAGCTAAATTTCCAATCAGTGTAAGTTATAAGAAAGTAGACGTAAGAGAGACAATTTCACGAGAAGCTTCCTTTAAAATAAAGGATTTTGCCAAGGAAATCCTAAAGATGGGGAAAACTACTTTGACAATGGAATTTCCTGCCAGAGAATTAGACTTGAACTTTTTAAATTCATCTCATATGTTAGACTTGTGCACAGCATTTTTCAAGAGGAAAATATCTGCAAAAATATTCAACATTTTCATTATACTTACTAGGGGTCATCTCTTCAGTTTCTAAGGTTAAGTGGTTTGCCTATAGCTACCCAGCCGGATAAAAGTCATGCTGCATTTTAAAAGTCACCAGTAGTCGTGCAGGAGCTGTTTAAAGAAGGCAAAATATCTACCCCATCTGAAAATCCAAGCCAATTTTTTATGGTCCAAAATGAAGAGATTGGTAGTTTAATGATCCGGACTTTTTTTCAGCAGAAATTTCTCACGGTTGGCTACCATCACCCAGATACAGTATAAAAGATTGCTGAAAATAAAAAGGTTAAGATGGTATCATAGAAGGAGAAAGAGGCAGATGAAGTCTTCATTAACACTCAAAGCTGATGCTGGAATAATAACTTCTCTGAAGACATATTTTATTCTTTGAGCCAGAACAAACTTTATGTGTTTGAACCTGTACGTGAGAGAATGAACAATTAATAAATATTTTTATCATATTCTGCTCTCATTGAGAATTTTGAAGCAAAATTTTAGTCCCATACTGAACTTAAAGCAAAAGTGCATTAACATAACAAGAAAACTAAGAGTTGTAATAAATGCAATCAAATATGAAAATAAAAAGGTAGATATGAAGAAAGGAGTCCTTTTTTAGTCAGTCTCAAACCATTATTGAGAATTTTTCAAGTTTTGTAGATGGAAAAACCTCAATATAACTTTGACTGCATTTTAGTCTAACCCAGAGATCAAAGGCTTTGTTTTCTCACACCTGTGATATTCTGGTAGTTCCCTGACAGATTTGACCTTTTGAAAGGTATCAAATTTGCTTGAGAATAATTTCATGCTCAATTTTTTTGTTACTTGTAAAGGGTTGGGCAAAGGATTCTTCAACTTTCAAAACCAATTTGATATAAAATATGATATTGAATTAATTGGCTCAAAATGTGTGTGTGGTATTGAAATCTAAAAACATGCAATTGTTACTAAAAGGTCCTGATACAGTTCAAAGACAATATTAATAACTAAAAAATCAAATCAATATTTCCTGAGACAAAAAATCTATCAAATGTTTGTTAACAAAAAAGTTTTTTAATATTTCAAAAGCTTCAATTCACTTTTAGAGAATAATTTAATGATTTAAGAAAAAAAGCCTACCATTTAAACAACTTATATTTTAAACTATCTGTTTTTCAGCAAGAAATTCCAAAAAATACTCTTTTTTTGAACAATTACTCTAGACTGCCGGTGGAGATTGTTATCATCAATTTCATGAAAATATCTCAACACTTTCTTAGACCTTGATCAGGTAAGGTAGCAAGCTAACTAACTAAGTGCCTTTGGTTACTGGATGAACTAGGCGGCATACCAAAACTCAATATGTAGAATAATGAGGTCTTGGTTGTCCAGCATTTATAATTGTTTTTAATCAGCGACAATGAGAAATTAGTAATGCAAATTAAGTCCGCCTAGCTTTTGTCTTTGTAAAGTTTCCTTAATTAGCCATAGCTTAGATCTTAAAGTTAAAAAATTTTGCTTTTAGATTTAGTTGTGGTTCATATACTTCAACTCTTCAGGCTTGCATGAGTTGACTATAGCTCTGCTTTGAGGCATTTGATCAAAATGCAGCATTAATATCAATGATAAATAGAGAAACATGTTTGTTTCAATAAGGAAATATGAATGAGCAACTAGAAAGCCACTTTCATGTTAAAAAAATTCTAAAACTAATGTCCAAATACTTGCAACAAGTTTCACACATTTAGTCTGTCTATTAGAATTTTTGATGGGATGGTATGAAAATGGAGACTGCTAATTTGAGGAAAATTTATGCCCGTTCAAGATGCATTTCAGAGGATCCTTTTTCTGAAATACCCCAGTAAAAATTTGGCTAACCCCTTTAATTTTGAAAAAAAGAACTAAGGCTTCCATTCGACCGACTACCAACATACTCATTTCAAGTGCTCCAAAAAATTTCAAGCTGCCATTAATCTTACATTAAGCTATGATACTTTCACTGAATTTCTTTGAAAGACCACAGGTCTATGAATGGGCTTTTCTCAGAGAAAATGAAACCAAAAATATTTTCTTTGCACAAACATTGAAACAATTTCAAATTAAGTTTTTGTATCAAATGAAGAAAAAACAGGTTCTCCAAGCTTATAACAGACAAAACCTCACTAAAAAGACTTAGACATGCAACTTTTTGACCCAATTATGTTTTACCTTTAGACAAGGAAAGTCAGTTTTTGCTTATATCATGCTATCGTTAAAGTCTCCGAAATGAAAGTAGCATCCAAAATTACATCTTTTACTCAAAAGTCATGATTAAACGAAAAATTTTCTTTCATGGAAGAGGTCTTTGTTTTTAAAAA
>Ga0194133_10008473_pt1 | contig 11979 bp, 18 predicted proteins | sample TA2KigOf40mmetaG_FD_155448 | JGI IMG/M metagenome (GOLD analysis project Ga0194133, IMG submission 155448) | Freshwater microbial communities from Lake Tanganyika, Tanzania - TA2015055 Kigoma Offshore 40m | ecosystem: Environmental > Aquatic > Freshwater > Lake | place: Tanzania: Lake...
ACTTGCCCAAAAAACGTTATGGGGACATTCATGTTCACCACGGGATTTCAGTTGTTGAAACTGGGTCGGTAAGAAAAGATGTTGGAGAACTTGGAGTATCACTAATTCGTGGTCATTCGCACAGACTTGCATCTTATTATGTTTCGTTTGAGTTAAGGAATAAGGGCAAGGGTGAAACAAATCGTGGATACGAAATTGGGCATATGTGTGACCCAAAGTCTTCGGGAATGAAATATATGCAGCACCACGATTGGCAAAAGGGATTTGCGGTGGCACATATTGAGAACGGCAAATGGCCACACGTTCAATTGATTGAGGTATCTCCAGATTACTCATGCGTTGTGGATGGCAAGCTGATTAAGCTATGATGAAATGTATGAGATGTAGCGGAAGAGTATTTGTAGACCGTGTATTCTCGCAGAAATTACATATAGAATTGTTTTGCATCCTTTGTGGGAAACGATGGATGATCAACAAAGAAACGAATGCATTCGGCAAATGGCTAGAGAGAACAGACACAGACTACGCAAAAAATTCGTCTATTTCTTCTTAAATGGTAAAGTACACAAGGTACTAAAACTATCTAGGGCTAAAGACGAAGTTGTAGCGTGGTGTTATTTGGATAAAAAAAGGTTGCTATATTCTTATTCTCAAACAGAAAAGAATATGGAAAAAGCTTACACTGTTGTAGAGGCTAGCAAGTTGCTAGGCAGACACAGGGTAACTATAGAAGAGTATATTTTGGCGGGTAAAATTAAGCAGCCACAAAAAATATATCCTATTAGTAATCCAGATAGCACATGGTCTAAGTATATGTTGAGCGAATCGGACATATTGGACATTCATCAATTTATACTAGATGCAGGTCATATCAGAGACCTGCCTTCAAGAAATGAATTGCAGGCCCTTCTCAAACATAATTTAATATTGTATACTAAGACCGATGACGGTAAATTTGTCCCTGTATGGAAGGCGGAGTAATGGCAGAAACAAGAGTTAAGGTAGACCTATCATTTACACGCAACCTTGGTAACTATGAGAGTATTAAGATTAACATTGGTGTAGAAGATGATGTGCGTAAAGGAGAGAACGTGGATCTCGCTACCGAAAGAGTTTATGCGTTTGTAGAGAATAAGCTTATTCAAAAGACTCGTGAGGTAGAAGAGGAATTAAAGAGTGGAAAATAATTTAGAGAGTTTAGAGGTTGATAAAAACAAGCAGCCATATGTCATGCTTTGGAAATACGAAAAGCTATATGAAGAAAAATATGGTAAAAAGCCAATTGTAAATAAATATAGAGATAAGTCTGCAATGAAAGATGTTATAGATAGTGTTGGTTTTCATAGAGGAATGCAACTTTTAGAGTATTATTTTAAAACTCCAAAGTACGGACACCCTCTTATATTTTTTTTATACAATTTTGATAGAATTGATAGAGTACAAAGTGATATTGAACAAGACAAAATACACAGAAGTATTTTGCGGGAGGAAACCAAGAAACTTGTGGAGGGTGAAGAGTGAATACAGAAGCAGAATTAATATCTGCGGTGTGCAAGAATAAAGATATCAGTACCCTGCTTGCAGACAATGTAGACGATATATTTACCTCACACCGTGATATTTGGAACAGTCTAAAGTCATACTATTATAAATTTAAAGCTGTTCCAGAAGTAGGAATTTTAGTAGAAAGATTTAAAGACTTTGAGCCAGTGGCAACTAAAGCAGAAACTGGGTACTATTTAGACAAGCTAAAGAACGAGTATTTGTCTAGTAAATTAAAGTCTGTAATTATTCAAGCAGGCTCTGCCCTTAAAGAAGATGCTGCATCTCGTGTCTTATCAGAAATGCAAACTAAATTAGCCTCGCTATCTAAGTTTACAAACAATGTAAGAGATATAGATGTTACAGATATTGAGGCAGCAGAGAATTACTTCTTGTCTATAAAAGAACGCTCTGCGGTTATGGGCGGAAGTCCAGGCATCCTAACAGGCTTTGAAGCAATCGATAAAGCATATCCAACAGGTATGGCTCCAGGACATTTAATTGTTGCAATTGGTTGGCCAGGTAAAGGTAAGACTTGGTTTACCTCATACCTTGCATGTAAGGCATGGGAACAAGGCTTCAAGCCGATGATTGTATCTCTAGAAATGTCTCCAGAAAATATGCGTGATCGTATTTATACAATGCTTGGCTCTGGTTTGTTTCGTGCAAGCGACTTTTCAAAAGGTAGTATAGACATAGATACATTTAAGTCTTGGGGTCAGAAAAAGTTTACTGGCAAGAACTCTTTTGTTCTAGTGTCAAATGAAGGAACTGCAGAGGTAACACCCGCAACTATTCAGGGCAAGGTAGATCAACATAAGCCAGATTTAGTAGTCCTTGATTACCATCAATTGTTTAATGATACCAAGAGAAGCAACTCTGAAGTAGAGCGTAACCGTAATATTTCTCGTGAGTTTAAACTTCTTGCGGTATCAAATAACATTCCCGTAATAGATATTACAGCAGCCACAGCAGATGATATATCAGATCAAGATAATCCTCCTATGATGAGTCAAGTAGCATGGTCAAAGGCAATTGAATACGATGCTGATATGGCTATGGCTATTCATAGATATCCAGGAACTAACATGATTGAGGTTGTTTCAAGAAAGAATCGTCACGGTCAAGAGTTTGACTTCTATCTAGATTGGGATATTAATCGTGGTGTCATTACTCCGATTTATGAAAACCTGCCAGATCTAAACAATGACTCATCGAAAAATTAAAAGATTTCAGATTGAGGTGCAGTTTAACGACAACTCTCAGTTAATAAGTTTAAGGCCGCAGTACGAAAACTTATTAACACAAGATATGAGGGGCAAGGGCTACGTAAGAGTACTTGACATAGACCCAGCGTTTTCGGTAGAATTCACAGGCGAGACATGGAAGTTCTTAATGAGCATTCATGGTGTTTATGTGGGGAAGAGGAAGGCATGGCAATTAGAGGGTATAACACAAAACAAGTTGATACCACGAACTATACGCCGTCGCATATCAAGTCAGTCTTAAAATCAATAGGACTGGAAATTGTTGGCGAAACAGGTAATGATTTTCTATGCTATTGCCCATTTCATTCTAATAGGCATACCCCTAGCTTTAGCGTAAGTCGTCAAAAGGGTGCCTTCATTTGTTTTAATCCAGCATGCGGAGAGGCTGGTACACTGCAAGAATTAGTTAAGCGTGTTATGAATAAAACTGAGTTCGAAGCAATGAGGTATATATCTGCAAAAGAAACAGAAGCGCTAGAAAACTTTGATGAGTTGTTGGCAGAAGCAATGAATGAAAAGCCTGTGTTTGAAGAGTTTAATAAAGATGTATTAGATAAACTTTCTTCTGCAAGATTGAATAGCAAAGAGGCCTGCGAATATTTTATATCTCGTGGAATTAATCATGAGTCAATGGATTATTTTGAGCTAGGCTATTCTTCTAATATGGGGATGGTAACAGTTCCTGTCCATAGTCCAGACGGAATCCCTATTGGAATTGTGGGAAGATCTATTGAGGGCAAGTCATTTAAAAATAGTACAAATCTTCCTAAGAGTAAAACTTTATTTAATATTCACCGTGCTAAAAAAATAGGTAGCCATATAATTGTTGTAGAGTCCAGCTTTGATGCAATAAGAGTGCATCAGGCTGGATTCCCAAACGTAGTTGCTACGCTAGGTGGATTCTTGTCAACAGAACAACATAATCTTTTAAATAGACATTTTAATAAAATAACTATTATGACTGATTCTGACCAGGCTGGCAGGGAGTTGGGTAAGAGCATAGTAAATAAATTAAAATTTAAAGACCTCTTGTGGGCTTCGCATGAATATGGTAAGATATACCCTCATCAGGCAAAAGATGCAGGTGACATGACCGATGAGGAAATAAAGACCTGCATTAAAAATTCTGTATCCGATATAGAATACAGATCTTGGAACTCGTGATATAATAAAAATACAGATGGATCTATACCATCAAATATAAATAAGGAGATACAAATGAGTATAGTAAAGGGTCTAAAAGACCTAAACAAGGCACTAGATAGGCCTACCTACAATGGTGGGGATGAAAATAAAGGTCGTTGGCTAAAGATTGAAGACGGCGAAAGCGTAAAGATTAGGTTCCTACAAGAACTTGATGCAGATTCACCTAATTATAATGATAAGCTTGGTTGCGGATTTATCGCATTAGAGCACACAAACCCAAAGGATTACCGTCGCAAGGCTCTAGATACAATGGAGTCAGAGGGACGTGACTGGGCAAATGAACAGCACCGCAAAGATCCAAAGGCTGGCTGGAAAGCTAGAACACGTCTCTATATTAACGTATTGGTAGATGACGGCAAAGAAGAACCATATGTAGCAATTCTCTCACAAGGTACAAGCGGTAAAACAATTACACCTACCTTAATTGAATACGCTGGCGAGATGGGAAGCATCACAAACCTGATGTGGAGAATCAAGCGCAATGGTTCAAAGACAGACACAAGTTATACAATAATTCCACTAGCAAAAGACGAGACGCCATTCGATTTTGCTGCGCTAGAATTGTATGACCTAGAAAAAACAGCAGTTCGTCACGTACCATATGCAGAGCAGGAAGCCTTCTATATGGGTGAAGGTGGTAACACAGAGGAGTCTTCTGCTACATCTAGTAGCGTAGACTGGTAGTATAAATAAAGGCGGAGAGTTAATGTCATTCACACACTTACATGTGCATTCATACTATTCACTTATGGATGGGCTTAACTCTCCCGCCGAACTTGTAAAGGCAGCAAAGAAGGCAGGGCAGACAGCGTTAGCGGTTACAGACCACGGAACACTAGCGTCTCACCGTGAAATGCAAATAGCTTGTAAAGAAGAAGGCATAAAGCCAATCCTTGGGGTAGAAGCATACATATCACCTACAGATAGATTTGATCGTGCGTCTAAAACAGACAAATCCATACAGGCCTACAACCATATAACCCTGCTAGCAAAAAATAAAAAGGGGCTAAGCAACTTAAATATAATTCAGGAAATTGCTTGGACCGAAGGTTTTTATCATAAGCCAAGAATTGACAGAGAAATTTTATTTGAAAACAAAGAAGGCATTATTGTGCTATCAGGATGCATGAATGGAATAATGGCCAAGTGTATTGAAAAGGGGAGCATGGATGAGGCCAAGATGCTCCTAAAAACATTTAAAAAAGAATTTGGGGAGGACTTTTATGTTGAGGTTCAATCCCACAATAGCAAAGAGGTTAATGACGGACTTATAAAATTGGCGGATGAACTTAAAATAAAACTAGTCGCTACCTCAGATTGCCATTTTGCCCATGAAGAAGATAGGTCCCTTGAAGAAGCTTTATTAATATTGTCGACAAATCCGAAGGTAGATAAGGAAGCAGACTTTGATATGTCTCGTCAGATGAAGGATATGTTAGATAGATTTAACTATCTTTATCCTGACCGAAAATTATCTTTCCAAAAATATAATTTATTTGTACAGACTAGAGATCAAATAGAGGTCGATTTTAAAAAGGCTGGAATAGACAGAACCGATATATATGACAACACTATGGAGATAGCCCATAAAATTGAAGAATACGACTTTTACAGGGGTCTAGACCTTTTGCCAGTACCTAAGACCAATGCGGACGAGAAACTGTCTGAAATGGCCTTAGAAGGCCTTAAACGCCTATCTCTAGACCAGGACAAGGTCTACTTAGACAGAATTCACGAGGAGTTATCTGTAATTAAAGATAAGAAATTTGCTTCGTATTTCTTGGTAGTAGCAGATATGATTAATTGGGCTAAGGATAATAATATTATGGTTGGACCAGGTCGTGGTTCCGCCGCTGGCTCCCTTGTCTGCTATGCCCTAGGTATTACAGATGTGGATCCAATTGAGTATGATCTCCTATTCTTCCGCTTCATTAATCCTGAGCGCAATGACTTTCCTGATATTGATACGGACTTTGAGGACCGCCGTCGTAAAGAGGTTAAAGATTATTTAAAGAAGAAGTTTAAGCATGTTGCATCTATTTCAACCTATACTTATTTTAAAGATAAGGGTGTAATTAGAGATGCTGCTCGTGTGTTTATGGTTCCGTTGTCGGACGTTAATCGTGCACTAAAACAAATTGATACATTTGAAGATTTTATGGAGTCGCCAAACACTAAAGAGTTTAGGATAAAGTATCCAGAGGTGGTGTGGCTTGCAGAGCGTTTGCGTGGAAAGATTAGATCTGTTGGAGTACATGCTGCTGGCGTGGTCGTAGCTAAAGATGATTTAAGAAAGTTTGCCCCAGTAGAGTCTAGAGCTGATGCAGATGATGAGGTGTCTGGAAGAATACCAGTCGTTGCATACGATATGGATACAGTTGCAGACATAGGCCTTATTAAGATGGACGCCCTTGGGCTTAAAACATTGTCTGTCATATCAGATACAATAAAGTCTATTAAAGAAAGATCTGGTAAACAAATTAATTTATCTGAAATACCTTTAGATGACAGCAAAGTTTATAAGAAATTAAGCGAAGGATACACTAAGGGTGTGTTTCAAGCAGAAGCAACTCCATATACAAATCTTCTTATAAAGATGGGTGTAGATAAGTTTGAAGACCTTGCTGCATCTAACGCCCTTGTGCGTCCAGGTGCAATGAATACTGTTGGTGCGTCTTACATTAAAAGAAAACACGGACAAGAAGCAGTTCAGTATGTGCATCCAATTATGAAACCATTTACGGAAAATACTTATGGAGTTATTATTTATCAAGAGCAGGTTATGCAGGCTTGCGTACACTTAGGTGGAATGACTTGGGCAGAGGCCGACAAGGTTCGTAAAATTATTGGAAAGAAGAAGGATGCAAAAGAGTTCGATCAATTCAAAGATAAGTTTATACAGGGGGCTGAAAAGCATATTAGCAAAAAACAAGCCCAGCATCTATGGCATGATTTTGAGGCCCATGCTGGCTATTCTTTTAACCGTTCTCATGCTGTTGCTTATTCCATGCTTAGCTATTATACGGCTTGGCTTAAGACTTATTACCCTCTTGAGTTTATGTTTTCAATTCTTAAAAACGAAAACGATAAAGATGTTCGTACAGAATACCTAATTGAAGCTAAGCGTTTAGGTCTTAAGGTTGTTCTACCTCACATTAACGAGTCAGATGTTTACTTCTCGTTGCAAAAAGACTCAATTAGATTTGGATTAGCTGAAGTAAAGTTTATTTCAGACAGTATTGCAAACAAGATAATAGAGAGGAGACCATATAAAAATTATGCGGACTTTATTGAAAAGTCGTCTAAAAAAGGTAGCGGTATTAACAGCAGGGCTGTTGCTGCTCTCAATGCCATTGGTGGTGCTGCTTTTGATGATAATGCACGGCAGGGAAATGAAAAAGAAAACTACTACGAATACTTAGGTATACCAACATTTAATTTAGATCTTCCGCCTAGAATTAAATCTCAAGTACGTCCAATATCAGAGTTTGATGATCTGGGAGCATTTGTTATGTTCGGGATGGTCAAATCAATTAAACGAGGTACTGGCTGGGCTAGAGTAGAGCTTGTAGATGAAACTGGAGCAATAGGTTTATTTCATAATGAACAGACAACAATTGAGACAGGGCAGATGTATTTCATACTTGTAGGAGATAATCGCATAGCAAAGTATGTAAAGGTTGAAGATATTAAGCCTGACTCAAAAGATTCATTTGTAGATTTCTTGTACAGGAAAGAATATGATTTAACTGAGAAAGAACATATAGTTGTAGACTTTACCCCATATAAAACAAAGGCTGGTAAAACTATGGCACATATAGTATTATCTGATAAAGATAAAAATCTAACTAGAGCAATTGTTTTCTCTAGTTTGTATAAAATTGCCTTAGCAAAGATGCGTGAAGGCATGAAGTGTCAGGTCATTATGTCTAAACTTGATGACGGTACTTTAAATATTAAGGAGATAAAGTGACAGATGATATAGAAGGTTTAGTTACTTCCATAAGCATCAATCAAGTATTGGTTGCAGTTTTAGAAGAATATGGAAAACTAACTGTTCCCACTCTAAGATTTTTAGATGCTGGAGCACAAGAAAAAGAATTGGTTATAGATTATGACGAGACTGGCCCGTCATTTACGTTTAGTTTAAGGGACAAGAATGAACAGTAATGATATTGTCACGGAATACGGTCTAGACGCATTAGCTGCTTTGCTTCATGAATCAGCAAGACAAAAGGGGTTTTGGGATGGAGAATATACTAACGATAAGATAGGAAACAAGTTGGCCCTTGTTCATTCTGAGGTAACCGAGGTACTTGAAGCAATTAGAAAGTCTAAGGGAAGCGCAAAAATTGTAGAAGAAATTGCAGATATAATTATTCGTATTTTAGATGTATATGCTGCTATGAGAAACGAAGAAGAGGTTATTCATAGTCTAGATGAAATTTTAGAAAATAAAATAAATAAAAATAAAGAGCGTCCAAGGCTTCACGGCAACCTATTTTAATGATATAATAAGCAGAGAGAAGAAAGAATAATAATGGAAATTGTATTAGATGATATATTGGCAAAACTAGATTCAAAGACAAGAGCAAGAGTTAAATCAGCACAAGAAGTTCAAGTACATAAACAGCGCACCCCAAGTATTGGGTTAAACATGGCGCTACGTGGCGGACTTCCCTATGGTCGTCAAGTTCTTGTATGGGGAAATAAGTCTTCTGGTAAGTCTTCTTTCTGCCTGCAAATGATTGCCGAAGCACAGAAAGAGGGAAAGACATGCGCCTGGATTGATGCAGAGGCATCATATGATCCAGAGTGGGCAGAACAACTAGGAGTAGATTCTGAAAAGCTAATCTATTCTCCTGCTAAAACAGTTAATGATATGGTTGATGTAGCAACTAAATTAATGGAGGCCGACGTAGATTTAATTGTTGTTGATTCAATATCTGCTTTGCTTCCAGCCATTTATTTTGAAAAAGACGGAAATGAATTAAAAGATCTGCAAGACACTAAGCAGATTGGCGCTGAGGCAAAGGATATGACTCACGCAGTCAAAATGTTAAATTATGCAAACAAAAACACACTACTTGTTCTTATCTCACAGCAAAGAAACCAATTCGGCTCTATGCACGCTTCCCACATACCAACAGGAGGAATGGCAGTTAAGTTCTTCTCTACCACAGTTATCAAACTCTGGTCTAGCGAGGCCGAAGCAAATGCTATTAAGGCTGGTGTTAAAGTGGGCGATAAAATCATTGAGCAAAGGGTTGGCAGACCAGTTAATTGGATTGTTGATTACAGTAAAGTCTCTCCCCCAAACCTATCAGGTCAGTACGACTTTTACTACCAAGGAGAAATATTAGGAGTAGATCACGTTGGAGAAACTCTTGATGTTGCCGAAATGTGCGGAGTTGTGGAAAAGGGTGGCGCTTGGTATACTGTGGACGGGGAAAGATTACAAGGAAGATCAAAAGCAGTGCAGTACCTTCGTGATAATCCAAAGGTAGTGAATAAATTAACAGAAGCAATAAATGCCAAATCTTAACGAATTCTTTCATAAAGAAAAAATTTACGCCCCAGAACTAGAAAGGCTTGGTGGAACAAAGCCATGTTCTAAATGCGATAAAGATTCGTCAGAGTATTTTTGGGACCCAGTTGAATTAATAATTAGTTGGGAATGTCCAAACGGACATAAGAATTCTTACAGGGTGGGATGATGTCAGAAAGATCAGAAGCAAAAAGAGATGGTGCAAAACAACAAAAGAATAGCGGACGTGGTGGCTATCAGAAGGGTGACGCTACGTGGAAATCTTTTGTGGTGGATTATAAAGAATACGAAAAGTCAATCTCTATCTCGCAAAGTATTTGGGCTAAGGTTTGTACAGATACTTTTAAAGTTAGTAGGGACAAGCACCCAGTACTCAAACTCATACTTGGCAAAGACAATAGCAAAACGAGGCTTGCGGTAATAGAATGGTCTTTATTAGAACAATTAATAAAATGTTGGGAGGAAGATAAAAATGTCTAGTGGTCAACTTAAACCACATTATGGTTTTAACAAAATGCAAATTAAAAATGGCAGAATTGTTAGGATGAGAAAAGACGGCACGATCAAATCAGATCTCGGCCCATATCCAAAAGAAAAGAGAACAAAAAAGTAATGGAAACGATGTTTATTTTTTTAGCTGGCATAGGTGTAGGTTTTGTTATGGGATATCCAGTTGGATTGTTTATAGACAAACTAGATAAGAGAGAAAAGAGAAAAAATGGCGGACGATAAAAATACCCTTGAGCTAATTAGTTCTATTACAGAATTCAATGATCTTCATGAGTATATGAAAGACGAGCAGCTGGATAGAGCCCTTGCTATTATTGTAAAGCTTCTCATGAATCCAGATGTTCCGTCTGCTAAAGCTCCTCATCTAATTATAGAATTACAGGCTATGTCTACAAAGTTTTCTATGATGGCTTCAGTATATTCTACAATTGCAAAAGACAAGGCTGGCACAACAAATAACAATAAGAAGAATGTTTATTATTCATTAAAAGAATCTCTAGATAAGCTAGTAGACGCTCTTAAATATGTAGTAAGGTATAACTAATAATGAAAAAAATATTAATATCGTTAGCAATCTTTACACTTGCTTTTGCTGGATTGCAGGGTATAAATAAATCAGAAAATAACTGTATTCGTCTATATGTAGACTATGGATCTCTTACTGAACAAAATAAGTTTAACGAATGCATAGAGCAAGACAATATAAATGCATTAGATTTTATAAAACAATCTGGATTCACTACAGAAGGAACTGTTAAATACGGAGACGCAGTATTATGTAGGCTAAACAATCTTCCTTCAAGAAAAGACGAATCTTGTAGCGAGATGCCTCCTGCAGATGCATACTGGGCAGTAATTATAAAAAAGAAACAGGTTCTTCCTTTCCCAAGAAATGAATGGGGCTGGGGGGAAAAAGCAATTAATGAAACTTATTTATCTGCTGGGGACAGCATAGGGTTAGTTTTTTCAACTAATGGTGAATTAAGATGGCCTTAAATTTATTAGATAAACCAATTAAAATAAAAAACAAAGTATCTGCAGGGTATGCAATTCAGTTAGTGCTTACGCTATTAGCAATGTATGTTGTTAATAAAATTGGAATTGATATTTGGAGATCGATAAAGGGACATTGATGGTAATATTAAGTAAGATTTATACTAAAACAGGTGATGATGGTCAAACGTCTACTGCCAACAATGAAAGGGTTTCTAAGACCAGCCCTATAATGGAAGCCATAGGTGCCGTAGATGAAGCCAACTCTGCTATTGGAATGGCGACAGATGAGTATAACGATATTATTGAAAGAGTTCAAAGCGACCTGTTTGATCTTGGAGCAGAGCTTGCTGGTGCCTCAACAATAACAATATCTGAAAACAGAATTACATACTTAGAGAATGTAATTGATGACTACAACGAATACCTAGAGCCACTTAGATCGTTTGTTTTGCCTACTGGAGCATTACATAATGCAAGAACTATAGTTAGAAGAGCGGAGCGTGAAGTTTGGAAAATAAAAGATGTTAATCCAAACATTGCTAAATATTTAAATCGTCTATCAGACCTACTGTTTGTTATGGCTAGATATCACAATAAAGGAAAAGAAAAGGTGTGGGTGCCAAACAATGGCTAGAGATATTGTAAAGAATCTTAAGTTTAAAAAGCATGAAGGCAAGCACTTTGACCCAGAAAGATTTGCTCAGTTATTAGATGAGTCTTATCGTAATACCAAACGTGCTGATGGGGAGATGACAAAGAAATCATTTAGCCCAAGCACCCTGGGTTATGGTCATGGAACATGTCCACGCTACTGGTATATGGCATTTAGTGGCGCAATGTTTATTGATGATAACGATGCAGTAGCAGTTGCTAATATGGCACAGGGTACACAATCCCATGAAAGATTAC
>Ga0194133_10008475_pt1 | contig 11977 bp, 11 predicted proteins | sample TA2KigOf40mmetaG_FD_155448 | JGI IMG/M metagenome (GOLD analysis project Ga0194133, IMG submission 155448) | Freshwater microbial communities from Lake Tanganyika, Tanzania - TA2015055 Kigoma Offshore 40m | ecosystem: Environmental > Aquatic > Freshwater > Lake | place: Tanzania: Lake...
GGATTCAAGACACGTTACGGAATGGTTGCAAACCCATTCTCACGTGGCACCACTCAGTCTTCTTCTGCAATTGTTGCAAACAGCAACGTATACTACAGAAGAACCAGAGTTATCAACCTCATGTGAGTTATTCTTCACAAATTTCAAGAGGGTCTTCGGGCCCTCTTTTTTTTATAAATAGTTCCAAAACGTTATGGCGTATTTTGCCGATAATCCAAATTGTCCACAAAATTTTTTGTCGGGTGTTGGATTTCAATTCAAAATTAATAAACTACCTGGGGTATCATTTTTTTGTCAGTCGGCAAATGTCCCTTCACTAAATCTTGCTGTTGCAACGCAAGCAACTAGATGGAACACATTACCAGAACCAGGTGATGAAGTTAGTTATGATGATTTAACAGTTAGGTTTTTAGTTGATGAAGACCTAAAAAATTACATGTCATTGCACAATTGGATTCGTTATCTAGGTCATCCAGAGTCATCAAAAGACTGGGTTATCTATTCCGATGGTGATTCATATGAAGAAAAAACATACAGTGATGGATTTCTTTTAGTATTAGATTCAAACTTTAATCCAAAATTTAGAATCAAATTTAAAGATCTTTTCCCTGTATCTTTGGGCGGTCTTAACTTTGATTCAACATATACAGATACAGAATATTTTGCTGTAGACGCAACGTTCAAATATTCTATCTATGATATAGAGGAGGTAGGAGCGACTGGTTTTTTTACAGACGCTAATTATGACCCCCCAACGGTATCAATTTCCCATACTGTATCATCTACAGATGTTAAACTTGAATACTTCTCATCCAATGCTCAATACTTATTAATTGATCAGGGGGTTGGAGAGGTTCCAATTGATAATGGTTATGGAAATATTGCATTATCTAAAGTAAAAGGATTGTCAGTAAATGGTGTAGTAACGTACACCATCACTGCAGTTGGTAGAGGTGGTAAAGCAACTGCATCTACAACTGTAACTATTGGTACACCACAAACAAATGCAAATAGACTTTGTATTGCTGTAATTGATGAAAACAGTGAACACTCTTCATCAAACATGGAGACAAAGTGGACACAGTTTAGAACAAACTATCCAAATAGAGTATTCTATTTGTTGCAACCAGCATCATGCACTAGCCCAGAAGTTTTAAATTGTCCACCAAGTTTCTTGGAAGAAACTGATCCAGCAACTATTACCAACTTATGTTCTGGTGAATACATAACATCATATGATAGAACATATGGGCATTATACATCCACAAGTCAGAGAGGCATAGAAACTCCGTTATTCAATAACTCAACTGCAGACACCATAGACAATATTGGTAAATATGGAGTGTTTAGGATGGGTCTTGAGGCTGGTTGCGGAGACCTTGCCGATATGGTAACTTTACTTGGTAACTCTAGCAGTTTAGATAAAGTAAATTCTTATGTTGCATCAGGTGGAGTTCTTTGGATTTCTGGTGAATGGGTGAGATTTGGTTGTTCAAATCAACAGAATATGAATACTATTCTTACTCTGTTAGGTTCTGAAATTAGACAGGATGGAGACCTTGCAACATCTGGAAGTATGACTAGATCTACTTATCCAGAAGTAGTATCAGCAGGATTTCCATCAGTTCTTTTCCACAATGCCACTGGTAAATTTACTGGAGGCATACCAATTTATCAATATAATGATGGAGTTTTACAAAACACTATGGTGTATCAAAAAATTGGATATGGTATTGTTGTTGTTAGTGCTGATGTAAATACATATCAAGGTGGAGTATATACTCAGTATCCACCAAATGAAATCTATACTGCTTTAAGAAACCTCGTCTAAATAAAAATAAAATGGCAGAATATTCAAATCCTATAGAAGTTGGATTAGCCCAAGTAAGTACGTTTTTTCCATACTATTCCCCATTGACAGGAAGTATTGGAACTAATCCAGCTGGGTGGACATTTAAAACTGGATATGTTGCACCATTCAGAAGTTTTTCTCAACAATTAGTAAACTCAACTAATAATTTAGGTCCATATTGTAGGACAACCACTGGACTTTCTGGCAGAATAGTAATAAGTACAACTACTGGAAATCTTGGATTTGTACAACAATGTTGGTATAATTTCCCTAGAGGCCCTCTGGATACAGATGGTAATGTTAAGTTTGAAGAAAACTATGAATGGTGGAGTGGTTGTATAAAAACCAGAATAACAGTTGAAAATTTAATGGAGAATAATAATCCTCCAATCATAGTTGAAGTTGCAATATCTAATTATGGAAAAGGACAACCAGAAACCATTGGAATTTGGCCAAAGGTAAGTTTATTCTTTTTTAGAATTGTTAACTTAACTGCGTTTGCAATATTTGGAGGAACATGTGGAGTAGGTGCAAAAGATGGTTATCCAGAACCAGATAAAAATGGAGGGTTATTTGAAGATATTAGTGGTCTTATAAACGGTAGAATAGGTGCTATAGGTAATGCTTTGGGTGGTGGAGAAGGCGGACCATTGGGGGGAATACTTGTCTTATTAGGATCTGGACATACAGCTGGTCCTGGAGGCCCTGGGGGAGAACTTGAATCTGGAGGAAATTTAGGAAGCACTTTATTGGGATGGTTGAGTGATCATGCAACTAAGTTTTCTAGCTTCATGGATTCATTATCAGATTATTCTCTTTCATTGTCGTCTGAAAATGAACAAACTAGAAATCAAATTCTGAGACAAATTGCTGGTTTGATTGGATCAATACCACAGGCAGCAGATCTTTTTATAAACGGTTGGGTAATACCAAATCTAAATTTGATAAACAATCCAAATGCAATCGGAAGTTTAAATAACCCATACTTATGGAGACCCCCAGAAGCTGATCAACAAAGATATATTGGATATTTTAATACGGTGATGCCTCTTGATAATTTAAACGTACCAGCAACTACACCAACAAATCCATCAACTGGACAAAATGACTGGGGGTGGTTTTTGACTATGTTAAATAGAGGAAGTTCTCTCCCACCATATGTTGATCCAGCAACTAACGAATTAGCAGTACCAGAAAATTATGGATTTAATAGAGGTGGTTCCATTTCTGCATCAACAAAGGATTTTTTAGATAGTGTAGAATCTAAATTTGGAAAACAAACTGCAGATTCTTTAGGAACTCTTCTTGATATGTCTCCAGCATCTCCATTTTTTATTGCAACTGTAGTTCCCATAACCGCTCTTGAAACTATGGCAAGGTTGATTAAAGTTGATAGAGGTGAATCAGTAAATCCAGTTACAAATTTAGATGCATTTATAACTACTCATTTTGAAATGAGAATTAGTGCTAACAGTGTAAAACAAGGAAATCCTACTTTATATAATAATTTAGTTAACGCAGGTCTTATGCAACCAGTACCATGACACTAACATCAGTAAATAAGTTATCCTTTAAAGAATATTTAAAAGATAATAAAGGATTATTTTTCAGCAACCTTGTTAATTCATACATGGGAGACATTTCTCCTATAATTGCAAATTATCCCTCTGGAACTAATGCGTTAACACCAATAAAAATAATTCCCTTTTCATATAATGAAACTGTTGATCTGTCTGGAAGAATAGTTCCTGGAGATTATTTGTATCTTCCAGGAACATCCAATGATAAAATAATTTTAAAAAACGGCTCGGATACAAAAACTTTTACATTCAATTCTTCTGGGAACATAACTGAAAATTTAAATTCTACGTATGAACTTGGTGGAATAATTTTTAAAGTTGTATCTATTGGTGGTGGTTTATTAAGTTTACAAAGAGCTCCAACATATAATATAATTCAATCCTCAACTGCAGTAAATGAGGGAGATACAGTTACATTTACTGTCACAACAACAAACGTTCAAAATAATACTACTTTATATTATACAATTACTGGTGCAGTAACTTCATCAGATTTTACAGATTCAACTTTATCTGGTTCAGTAACTGTAAACAATAATACCGCATCCATATCAAAAATTTTATCAAATGATTTATCATTAGGTAATACAGAGGGTTCTGAAACTTTTACATTACAACTTAGAACTAATAGTATTACTGGAACAGTAGTTGCAACCAGTCAAACAATAACTGTTGCTGATACATCATTTGTGGTATACACATTGTCTCAAGCTACATCATCGGTCAATGAGGGTGAAGGTATAACATTTACAGCAACTACTCAAGGTGTTCCAAACAATACTACATTATATTATACAATTTCTGGTAATGCCGCTAACATAGTAGACTTAACAAGTATAAGTGGATCATTTGTAATTAACAATAATTCTGGATCCTTTACGGTAAATGTACGACAGGATTATCAAAATGAATCAAATGAAAATTTTACAGTATCACTGAGAACTGGATCTATTACTGGCCCCATAGTTGATTCTATTGGACCAACTACAATTACAGAATCTCCATTTACGATAGACGTACTACCAGAGCAAACTATCATTCCAGAATCTACATTAACAGTTCCATCATCATTGAGATTTAATGTTACTACAACTGGAGTAACAAATGGTTCTACTTTTACAGCAACTATTGTAGGTAGTTCTCAAGTTGTAAACTCTGCTGATTTCAATGGTTCACTATCCACCACGTTTACTGTAAATAATAACGCATCATTTTTTAATGTGTCTTTGAGGAGGGATGGTAAAACCGAAGGTTCTGAAAGTTTTACTGTACAAATAAAAAATCAAAGTAATGTGGTGATTGCTACAAGTCCAGTTGTAGTGATTACCGATACATCATTTACTGGATCTAGAAAAACAAATAAAACATTTGGGCCAATACGAGTGAATAGAGATGGTGGTAATTCTGCAAACGCTTCAGACTGGTACTCATTGTGCGGCCTAGATAATATACCAAATGGATCTAAGATTGTATTGTTTATTGATAACTCTGGTAGTATGACCACTGATACAGTTAGAGCATCTCTAAATCAGTTTTTACTAAAACTACAAGAAAAAAATATAACAATTCAAATCGTAGAAAATTCAAATGAAGACTGGATCACACCATTTAACCAAGACGTTTTATGATTACACTTGAAAATATTAAATCCCAGTGGGCTGAAGATTCTGTAATGGATCGTGAATTATTAGACGAAGAATCTCTAAAAATTCCACAACTGCATAGTAAATATCTGAACTATCTTTCGGATGTGAAACTACTCAAGATCAAAAAAGAACAAGAATATAAAACTCTAATCAGAGACAAGTTTGAATACTACACTGGCAAAGCGGGCCCAGAAGTATACCAAGAGAAACCATTTGATCTCAAAATTTTAAAACAGGATCTTGCTCTGTACATGGACAGTGATCCTGAAATTCAACTGTTACAAACTCGCATAAATTATTATGAGGAAATCATTTATTTTCTTGAAAAAGTTCTAAGTTGCATCAACAATCGCGGTTTCCAAATTAAAAACAGCATTGATTGGCAACGATTTATGCAAGGTAGTGTTTAATGGCGGATGTAATTATTCAGAAAAAGAACGAAGTCTATCTCTCAGTTGATTGCGAACCTCACATCAAATACGAGTTATCCGAATACTTTACCTTTGAGGTTCCAAATGCAAAATTTATGCCACAATACAAAAGAAGATTGTGGGATGGCAAAATTAAATTATTCAGTCCAGCTGATGGACAAATCTATGTTGGGTTATATGACTATCTTGTAGACTGGTTAGATTTAAGAGAATATTCCTACGAAAATAAAGACAATAAATTCTATGGTCTCCCAAACGAAACCAATGAACTTATCTCTGCACCTGGTATTGTTGACTATGTAAAGTCTCTGAATATTCCATTTAAGGTCAGAGATTATCAATATACAGCAATCTATCAAGCACTCAAGTACAATCGTAGACTTCTACTATCACCAACTGCATCAGGCAAATCCCTGATGATCTATGCTATCGCACGTTACTTTGCTGATAGTAATAGAAGTACTTTAATTGTAGTTCCCACAACTTCTCTTGTAGAACAACTTGTAGGAGATTTTGATAGTTATGGTTGGAGTTCCGAAGATTACTGTCACAAAATTTATGCTGGTAAGGAGAAACAAACTAACAAACCAGTAACAGTTACAACTTGGCAATCAATCTACAAGATGCCAAAAACCTGGTTTGAACAATTTGATTGTGTAATCGGAGATGAAGCACACCAGTTCAAAGCAAAGTCTTTGATTGGTATCATGACCAAACTTCACAACTGCAAACATCGTATTGGATTCACTGGAACTCTGGATGGATCTAATACAAACCAGTTAGTTCTTGAAGGTTTATTTGGTCCTGTGAATAAAGTTGTCAAGACTAAACAACTTATTGACAAAGGATATCTCTCCAGTCTCAAAATTAATATCCTTCTTCTTCGGCACGATGAGTCGTCATTTGAGTCGTATCAAGAGGAAATGGACTACATATGTCGTCATGAAAGAAGAAATAAATTTATTCAGAATCTTGCACTAAATCAAACTGGTAATACTCTGGTTCTATTTGCTTACGTGGAAAAGCACGGACAGATATTATACGATATGATAAATAGTAAAGTATCTGGTAATAGAAAAGTCTTCTTCGTACATGGCGGAGTAGAGACTGAAGATAGAGAAGAAGTTAGAAGAATTACAGAAGAACAATCAGATGCTATTATTATTGCATCGTATGGTACATTCTCTACAGGAATTAATATTCGGAATTTGCACAATATTATATTTGCTTCTCCATCAAAATCAAGAGTTAGAAATTTACAATCAATAGGTAGAGCACTCAGGAAGAGTGAGTCTAAAGATTCTGCAATCTTGTATGATATTGCTGATGACTTTACAAAGGGAGAGAGAAGAAATTATACTCTCAATCATATGATCGAAAGAATCAAAACTTACTCCCAAGAAAACTTTAATTATGAAATTATCCCAATTAATTTTAGGAGAAAGAACGAATGAATACAGAATTTCTTGGTCTAATTAAACTAACATCAGGAGATGAAATTATCGGCAATATTATTGTCTGCGAACAAGAGAATGGTTTTGTAATTGAAAATCCTTTTGTTGTAGATGAAGAGATTGTTGAAACATCAAAAGGAGAAATGCTAAAAGTTGACCTTAGACCTTGGATTAAATTTTCTAAAGAAGATATTGTTTTCATTGAGAAAGAAAAAACAATTACTGTGTATGAAGCAGATAGTCGTATCGTTTCAATCTACAATCGTACACTAAAGAAATATTTAAATATTGAAAACTCATCTAAGGTAAAACTAGACGCAGAGATGGGATTCAAATCAAAGGTAGATGATGCCAGGAAGATTCTAGAGAATATCTATAAGTTAAGCTAGATCTTGCTCTGAACCCTGACAGAGTTATTATACAGAGATTTAAGGGCCTTGTCAATGGCCCTTTCTTTATGGTATACTGTTACTACACTAAAAACATTCTCATGCTTCATGAAAAAGAAAGAACACTATGTAAACAATAAGGACTTCCTGGATGCGTTAGTCCAATATAGAATCCATGTTCAAGAAGCTAAAGATCAAGGTAAACCTAAACCAAAGGTTCCTGAGTATGTTGGTGAATGTTTTCTAAAGATTGCAACTCACTTGTCTTATCGTCCAAACTTTGTAAACTACATGTTTAAGGATGATATGATTTGCGATGGTATTGAAAACTGTCTCCAATATATTGACAACTTTGATCCAGCTAAATCAACAAACCCATTTGCTTATTTCACGCAAATTATTTACTTTGCATTCCTTCGTCGTATTCAACGAGAAAAGAAACAGTTAGACATCAAAGCTCGTATTCTGGAGAAGTCTGGTTTTGATGAAGTATTCTCTGTCGATGAAGGATCTGGACTCAGTATGTCTGATTTGAATAGCATTAAAGAAAGTTTAGAAATTAAGGTAAATCGATAAGGAGCTTTATTATGACAATTGCTTTGATAAGCGATCAACATCTAGATGGAAGAAAGTCTTCTCAGATTTTCTGGGAATTCTTCATGAAGTTCTATAATGATGTGTTCTTTCCCTACCTGCAAAAAAACAAGATCAAAAATTTAATTGATCTTGGAGATACTTTTGATAATAGGAAAGGTATTGATTTGGGTGCATGGCATCGCATCAAGACCGAGTATTATGATACTCTAGAAAAGATGGGAATTAATGTACATATGATTGTTGGAAATCATACAGCATATTACAAGAACACAAACAAAATCAACACTCCAGAACTTTTACTTGGAGAATATAAGAATATCAATATCTATAGCGAGATTACTGATATTGAAGTTGAAGGACTCAAGATTACTATGGTTCCTTGGGTGAACTCAGAGAACCGTGAGAAGGTAATGAAACATATCAATGAAACTGATTCTAGAGTTGTTATGGGTCATTTGGAACTGAATGGATTTGTTGCTCATCCAGGACACGTATTCTCCGGCGGATCCGATGCATCATTGTTCCAGAACTTTGAGAAAGTATTTTCTGGACACTTTCACCACAGATCAAAGAAAGGTAACATTGAGTATCTCGGCAACCCATACGAATTGTACTGGAATGATTATAATGAAAAGAGAGGATTTAATCTTTTAAATCCAGAAACTCTTGATACAACATTCATTCAAAATCCATATAAGATGTTTAGAAAAATATTTTATAATGATGCCAAGAATGACTACAAAGTATTTAATGTACAACAATATAAAAATTCTTACATTAAAATTATTGTAGAAGAACGTACAAACAATCGTATGTTTGAACAACTAGTAGAGCGTCTCTATGATGTTGGTATTCACGATCTCAAAATTATCGAAGACGATAACTTTAATTTTGAAGAAGATTCTGGTGATCTAGAGTGCGAGGATACCCTTACTACATTAAATAGATACATAGAAGAGATAGAAATGTCTGTCAATAAAACAGAATTAAAATCTATCATCAAGTCTATTTACGTAGAAGCTTGTGAGACGCAGTGATGTACATTTTAACTCTAAAAGATAAAGAAGGCGAAGGTGCATTTGCCGTAGAAACAAAAACTGGAGAAAAAGTACTTCAACTTTTTGAAGAGTACGATGATGCACAACGTTATATTGTTCTTTTGGAGGCAGATAATTTTCCTGAACTAGAAGCGATGGAAATTGAACCAGAACAGGCCATTGCGGCTTGTGAACGATTCGGGTATAATTACGCTGTTATTACCCCAGACGATTTTGTAATCCCTCCAGTCCAACCGTCTTATGATTTTATTTAAAAGTGTTTCCTATAAAAATTTTCTTGCAGCAGGAAACAACCCTATCAAAATTGATCTGAACAGTCATGGCACAACTTTAATTGTTGGGCAAAATGGCGCAGGAAAAAGTACTATCATTGAAGCACTAGTATTTGCATTGTTCAACAAATCATTTCGTAAAGTCAATAAGAACCAACTTATAAACTCTATCAACGAAAAAGATTGTGTAGTTGAGGTGGAGTTTTCTATTGGTAGTGTTGACTGGAAAGTTCGTCGTGGAATCAAACCTGCTATTTTTGAGATTATCAAGAATGGAAATGTTCTAGATCAGTCTTCTTCTGCCGTAGATCAACAGAAGTGGTTTGAACAAACTGTACTCAAACTGAACTATAAATCTTTTACACAGATTGTAGTTCTTGGGTCATCTACGTTTGTTCCATTCATGCAACTTCCAGCTGCAAGTCGTAGGGAAGTTATTGAAGATCTTTTAGATATTAAAATCTTCTCTACCATGAATGTGATTCTAAAGGATCGTATCAAAGTTACCTCTGAGGAACTTAAAGAATCTGAATCTCAAATTAGTTTTCTTAAAGAGAAAGCAGACCTTCAGAAACAATTCATCAAAACAATTGAATCGCAGAACAAAAAAACTATTACACAAAAAATAGAAAAAATTGAGAACCTAAACCATGATATCTCTAATTGTGAAACCAAAATTGTTGAGATGGAATATCAAATTGAAGAGAAACAAAAAGAGCTTGAAAGTTATAAGACGATTGAAAAAGAACTAAAGACACTAGAGAGACACTCTCATGGATTTTCTTCTCGCATTAAAGAATTTGAGAAGAGTAAAAAGTTCTATGCTGAAAATGATATTTGTCCAACTTGCAATCAAGATCTAAGTGAAGATCTCAAGACCAATGCAATTAAAGAAGGTGACAAAGAGATCCATAAATGTGAGAAAGCACTTCACAAAGTAGAAACTGAAATCATAGACATTCAACAGAAGATAGAAGATAAGAATACAATTGTAAATCAAATCTCTGATCTTACATACGAAATTCGTAAACAAATTAATGCTATGAGTCTTAATAACAAATATGTTAGAGAGATTGCAGATGAGATTCAAGAACTGAGAACCAATAAAGGAAATATTGAGTCTGAGAAAAATAAACTTATAGAGATAGCAGCAGAAGGAATAACTGCACAACATTTAATCACCAGACTTAAGGATGATCGTAGAAACTATGATCTCATCTCAAGTCTTCTTAAAGACACTGGAATTAAATCCATGATCATTAAGAAGTATCTTCCAGTGATGAATAAGTTAATTAATCAGTATCTCCAGATGCTTGATTTCTATGTAAACTTTACTTTGGATGAAGAGTTTAACGAAAGCATTAAATCTCGTTTTCGAGATGACTTTACGTATTCTTCATTCTCTGAAGGTGAGAAAATGAGAATTGATCTTGCATTAATGTTTACGTGGAGATCTATTGCTAAACTCAAAAATTCTGCAAATACAAATTTGTTGATTCTAGATGAAGTATTTGATTCTTCTCTTGACGTTGCTGGAACTGAAGACTTCCTACGTATTCTACGAGGAGTTACAGATGATTCAAACATCTTTATCATTTCCCACAAAGGAGAACTTCTGCACGATAAATTTGATAGAGTTATGAAATTTGAAAAGGTTAAAAACTTTAGTAAAGTAACATTCTCATGATAGATAAATTTAATAGTTGGATCGAAGGTACGTTTACTAATAAAACGCAAGCTTATTCGTATCCAACTTTTTTCTCTTATGTAAGAGTTGTTCACAAAAGAATAGGTGAAAATTTATTTTATGGAGAACAACAGAATTTTTGGAAAGAAAAACCATATCGTCAATTTGTAATGGAAGTTACCCAGAATGACAATTTGATTATCACGAAAACATATAAAGTTGATGAAGATAAACATTGTCATCTTAAAAATTTAGATGATATATCTATGACATACAAAGAGAATTGTGATACAACATTTATATTTGACGGCACTCAGTTTACTGGCAGTATACAGGGTTGTAAGTGTTTTGTTGAACGTGATGGAGAACTTACGTATCTACAAAACAGTGCAATTCTTGGAGAAGATTATTATAGAGTATATGACCAGGGGTTTTCTGCCAATACAAACCAAAAAGTTTGGGGTTCTTCTAGGTATTATGAGTTCTCCAGGATTGATAAGGAACCCTTATTGATCAATCCTTGACGACCAGTGGTAGCCGTGATACGATAGTTCTATCAACAGGAAACCACACATGACCATCAACCGTCAAGTTAAAAGTAATCTCGCAAAGCTTCTTGCTACCGAGAACCTGACTGTAGAACACTCCAATGTTCCCACTGCATCCTTTGATGTGGAAAACCGTGTGTTGAGTCTTCCTATCTGGGAAAATGTGAGTGACGATGTTTATGACCTTCTGGTGGGTCATGAAGTTGGTCATGCAATCTATACGCCAAATGCATGGGGAGATACATATGGAATTCCTCAGTCTTATCTGAACATTGTAGAAGACGCTCGTATTGAACGTCTGATGAAAGTAAAGTATCCTGGTCTGACTAAATCTTTCTATCGTGGTTATTCTGAACTGAATAAAGAAGATTTCTTTGAGATCAAAGATATGTCTCTTGAGACTTTTTCTTTGGTTGACCGTATTAATCTGTATTTCAAGATTGGTATTCATGATGTTGCTACT
>Ga0194133_10008476_pt1 | contig 11977 bp, 13 predicted proteins | sample TA2KigOf40mmetaG_FD_155448 | JGI IMG/M metagenome (GOLD analysis project Ga0194133, IMG submission 155448) | Freshwater microbial communities from Lake Tanganyika, Tanzania - TA2015055 Kigoma Offshore 40m | ecosystem: Environmental > Aquatic > Freshwater > Lake | place: Tanzania: Lake...
GATTGCGTAATATTCGGCGCAGATTGCGTAATATTCGGCGCAGATTGCGTAATATTCGGTTCTATCGTTCCTGGTTTAAGATTGGTACTAAATCGCAACTTACGCCGTTCTTCCTTCTTCTCCTTTTCTCTCGCCATCTGATTAAACAGTTCAACCGATTCATCAAACTCGCTCTTTGGCTCTTCAACCACTACCGCCTTTTTTTCACTCTCAATTCTGTCTTTATTCAGTAATTCACTGTGATATGTCTTAATTCTGTTGATAAGTGCCTGTTTTATCTTATTCGGCTTTAATGATGTGTTTCTCGGTGGTTTCGCTCCGCTACTGTTTTTACTTTTCCGGGTCGATGACAAAAAATCACTATTTATTACAATGCTTTTGCTCATTATATTAAATTGTTACTTAATATAACGCTATTTAGACGATTAATGTCCTCCTTCCCAGAGAACACACACCATACCAGCGACAATCAGTGCCATACCAATCTTATCCATATTCGTTATTTTCTCTCCAAAGAACGTTATTCCAACTGAACAAATCACCAAGATTGACATTCCACTCCATAATATATTGACAAGCCCCATTCCCTTGTACTTGTATGACATTATGAGTAAATAGCAAACTATTGAATAAAAGATGATGGCAACGAAATACAAATACTTCTTATCTGGATTAACGAATAATTTTTTTAGACAACTCTGTCCGGCGGATTCACAGAGAGAAATAAGCAATACAATCGCAATTAGTGCCCAATTATCCATAATCGTATATATTTAAAGGACATAAAAGTAATTTAATTGTTGATTTCACATACCATGAATTCAAATACATTAATATCAATGTGCGCAACAGATATGAAACACTCACCATACATTCAAGGAACACCTATGAATAGATATGCGTCGGGTGTGAAAAGCATTGAATTGACCAAATCAGAGACTGATGAACTGACATTTTCGGCGGACATAATAGAGACAATCGCAAAACAATCAGATATCTTCTCAATCACCCATATTCGTGTTGATTATGATGGTTCATGCAATATAGCCGATATTTTAAAGTGTTATGCCATAAAATGTGATAATGTAAAACATTTCTGGGGAGATATAAGCGACCGGCTTATGCTTACAGGTGATATGCAGTTTTTTAAAGACACACATCCAGCTGATTATGTCAAACATTATGAAGGTTCAGCCGTTTTTAATACTTATTTTGATTATTTATGCCCAAATGGTATATATTCGCAATTCGTCAGGAAAGACATATCAGGAGCATCATTTTTACTGAAATTGAACAAAACAGATGGAATTGAAATTAAATCAATCCATATTGTTGCAAATTTCTGTTATTTGGACTATGATTATCGGAGAAACCTGGCAACACATTACAACACAACTAACATAAACATTACAACACCCGAACAAACAGATTTCAATAAGATTTATGGGAACAAATATGTATGTAACAGAACACACACTCACACATCAGGCAATTCAAAGACAACTAAATTCATGAGAATTAACGGGATTTGTAACGGATTTTTCATTAAGACAAACAACAATGGGTCATTGAGAGAAATTAAATTAATAACTAATTCATCTGAATTTTTATGTTTAAGCGACAAAGTGTGGATTAATACATACACTACTAGGTTCGGTGATTGGTTATACATACCAATTGACACTTATAAACGAGAAATAAAGGAAATCAAAGATTGCTTTCATTTTAATGCTAATGGATCACCTGATTTGTCAAGAATTGACTGTTTCACGGTGTCAATCTCAGCGGAGACTGAAATAGAATTTGTCGATTATATGTTTCCATTACATTTAATTATGTCAATACACGATTTTCACGGAGAAGTGACACCAATCAATATGCAAAAGACAAAACCATCTGATTTATGCGGTTGTTATCCTGCTTCTCTCAAATATGACCGTTACAATTATTTTAATTTTTATGAGGTTTAATTATTTAAACACAATAATATAGATTATATACAAAATGCTCAAAATTGACGGAAATAGAGTGGCAACCATAAGATGTCCTAACAAAAGCAACCCATATCACCAATGTACTGAGTGGTGTGCTAGCTAGACGGTGGGGAACAACTAACGCAACATATGGGCCAGGAACTAACGCAACATATGGACCAGGAATTATGATTGGATTTGCCGCAAAAGAAGGCATTGACATCAATAAGCTCAAAATAAATGGCAGATTCATGACAGACAACGAAATATTTAGAACATTTCCTGTTCCTCCACCGTTTAATATGTATGGGACGCCTGCAGGTCATCTTGCCTTATATAAACCATTTGGTGGTACATTAGAACCAATAAGAACAATGCCACCTGAAAACAATTCATGTAAAATAATATAAACAAAAAAACAACTAAAAACAAGTTATTAAAGTTTAAAAACAAACCAATGAGCACTGAATACACCAATGAATTTAGGGAGAGAATAATTCTTTTAGGTGATGGACCTCAAAATCAAGTGCGTGAAGAACAAACTAACTCTGGAACAGGTGCGATTTTACAACTCGTCGCAAATACTAATTTTAGTATTGATGATGAGAGAGATTATAGCACATCATCACACAATATCCACCTTTCTCCGACCGAAACAATGGCTGATGGTGTTAAAACATACTCTATAGACATGAGAACGTTTATAAACCACAGTGATGTAACAAAGTTCAGATATATAAAGGTTGAATATACAGGACAACCTAGCATAAGAGAATTGAGAGAAATGTTTGTTGATTGGTTTATTTATATGTATAGCTTCGGGACAATTACTTATAATAACATGTCTATTTTCCAATGTGTGCAAGACCACATGAAAATCTATTCAAACAGCAACGGAAATGGCGGAGTTGTCGTCTATAACCTGTATCCAGAAATGGTTTCTCCTAATGGGTTTTTGAGATGGATGTTTACTGTAGCAGGAAGCATTATCCCAATGTGTTTTAATTTCAAGGAAATCCCCGGTGTTTCAATTGATAGTGTCACATTAACTGCGACGCATAAGTTTTTGCCCGAGGCATCGCGACGATCAGAAATGATAACACGCGGTATAGGTACACCTAGATGGCAATATTCCAGCACAAACGCTATAACTGTTTCTCTCCCTGAACCAAGTAGAACAACTGACCATTTCATAGATGCTACTGGCAACGTTCACGGAATATTTATAAAATCACCGAGCACCATAGTTTCAGTTAAAATAACTCTAAATCATCAGACATATATTCACTATACCAATGCCATCGATATTCAGTTGAATACAATAAAGTTCGGGGATGACGATGGATGGCTCTTTTTGCCGTTTGATTTAGAGAGAAATTATGAACGGCTATCTGACTGTTTTGTCGCCGATCACAATGGAGGGCTTGAATTAGGAAGAATAGACAATATAAAAATAGAAATACACCATAGCATACCAGTTTCGGTAATTTCTTACGCATTTCCGGCATATATGAGTCTTCATAGAAGAATTACACCTGAGTTAGTATGTCGCAACCCTAGAACAGAAATGATGGCTGAATATAATGTCTATAGATATAATGTCTATAAATTTGTAGAGCGAGGTTCTTTATGCGACATTCTATCCAATGCCGAGCAATCGCCATCCGAAGCATCTGATGTTTGCGTTATTTCACATGAACCAATTGAAGAAGATGCTGCTTTTGCTGTATGTATGACATGTTCCAAGCCAATGCTACTGGATTATGTTATAAGTTGGTTGAAAACACCAAACGCCGATGACACATGCCCTCATTGTCGCACTAAATGGAGAGAAATTGACACCAGCATCCGAGTATATAAACAGACATCTACTTAAAGAGTTGTTTAAATAACATATAATTAACACCTAATCATGCTCTCATACAACATTATTTTCACGTGTTCTGAAAATAATGTGGTTGCTCATACAACATCTGATGCTCTTAATTCTGCTGTGGTTAAGAACTGGGACATGAACCGTCCTCCTGATATGTCGCGAATTCCTGAAATCCAATCGTCTATAAAACATCAATCATACGCCGACGGAATTATTTATCTCTCCTTAAACAAGACTGGCAATGGTTACATCTGTTATGACGGAATTCACAGGCTTACTGCTATGAAATCATCGAGAGAAAACAAGGATGTCGTGATTGATTTACTGCTTTCTTACTCTGAAGAACAGATTATTTCCAAGTTTATGAGGGTTAACCGATGTGTTCCAGTTCCTTCTCTCTATACAGCAGCTGAACGCAATCTACATTTGAGAGAAACTCTGGAACAAGTTGTTAAAACAGTTCAATCCACATATCCTCAGCGGTTTTCATCAGCGATCACACCTAATATTCCAAATGAGAACCGTGATACTTTTATGGAGAAGTTGTCGAAAGATGTTTTGGAGAGAACAGACAAGGTGTCAGCCGTTAGCAAAGCGGAAGACTGGATTAAGTATTTGACCGCACTAAACGACTTTGTTCGTGACAATCTCAGTATCATAGCACCTAAATTGACACCAGCACAGGCAACAAAGTGTAATGTCTCTAAATGGTATTTGTTTGCGGTGAAAAATTGGCAAATTGATGTGATTGATAGGTTTGAGATGTCTAATTAAAAAATTGAAACAGACTTAAAGACATTTGGTTATGTTATAAATAGCCACAACATCACACAATTCAACCAGCAATGACATCTGTTCCGAAAGATTACACTGCTGATGAATATGTTGAAGCTCCTTGGGAGATTATCAAGTCATATTTCAATGAGCAGCATCTAGGTAGACTAGTTCGTCATCAGATTGAGTCATACAACACATTTGTCAATGTTGAATTAAAAAAGACAATTAATATGTTTAACCCTATTCACGTCCATTTTGACCCAAATGCAGATAATGATGAAGCTGTAGCCACAAGTCATGAACCAGACGTCGACGTTTATGTGACCTTTGACAATTTCCACCTTTATCGCCCTCAAATCCACGAGAATAATGGTGCCACTAAAATTATGTTCCCTCAAGAGGCTAGATTGCGCAATTTCACTTATTCCTCTACAATGGTGGTTGACATGAATATTAAGGTTGTCGTCGCAGGAGCACAAACATTCCATAAAATCATTCCTAAAATTCACATCGGTAAAATGCCGATTATGCTAAAGTCATCAATTTGTGTACTTACTCAGTATCCCCACTTGGCTCCTGAGGTTACTGGTGAATGCCGCATGGATCCTGGTGGCTATTTCATCATCAATGGCAGTGAGAAGACAGTTCTCGCACAAGAGCGTGCTGCCGACAACAAGATTTACTGTTTCAACACCAATAAGAATAACTCAAAATGGCTAATGGTAGCAGAACTCAAGGCTGTTCCTGATTTCATTTGTATTTCCGTAAAACAGATTAATATGATGATCTCAGTAAAAGACAACGGGTTCGGAAATGGTCTTTACATAAAGGTGCCTCGCTTGAAGAATCCTGTACCTGTCTTTGTTCTGTTTCGTGCACTCGGTATTGAAAGTGACAAACAGATTTGTGAGTATATTATTCTCAATCTTGCAGATAAGAAAATGGAGAAGATGCTTTCTGCTCTCAAGGGATCTATTGTTGACGCTAACAAGTATATTACACAAGAGGAAGCAATGGAGCACATTACTAGTCAAGCTATGTTTACACCTATGGGAATGACAAAGCTCGCAGGCGAGAAGAAGAAGCGTGAATTTGCTGAGGATGTGTTGGAAAATGATCTCTTCCCAAACGCACCGACACGTGAACAAAAAATTTATTACCTCGGATACATGGCAAATCGTCTACTTCAGTGTCATTTTGGATGGATTAAGGAGGATGACCGCGATTCTTACATCAACAAGCAGGTGGATGCCACTGGTGTTCTCCTCAACAACCTCGGTCGCAACCTATTCAATAATCTAGTTAAGGATATGCGCAAACAAATTAAGAATGAAATCAAGACAGGTTCATGGCGTTCTCGTGATGACTATCTCAATATTATAAATGAGACGAATGTGTATAAGATTGTCAAGACAACAATTCTAGACAATGGGTTCAAGCGGTCATTATCAACAGGTGATTTCGGAGCAAAGGGTGCTGGTTCTGGAAACAACACCAAGGTCGGTGTGGCTCAAGTGCTTAATCGTCTGAGTTATCCGAGTTCTCTAAGCCACCTACGTCGCATCAATACACCTATTGACAAGAGTGGGAAACTTGTTCAGCCACGCAAACTCCACCCGACAACATGGGGTTTCTTGTGTCCTGCCGAGACGCCTGAGGGTGCTTCTATCGGTGTTGTGAAAAACCTCAGCTATCTCACACACATCAGCACGTCGTCCAGCAGTCAGCCTGCTATTGATTACATTCTCCCTGAAATAAAGCCACTAACAACACCTTCTGATGTTTATGGAAAGGTAAAGGTGTTTGTCAATGGCAATTGGCTTGGCATCACTGATGAACCAGTTTCCTTGTATACAGACCTCAAGGAGAAGAAGTATCAGGGTCTCCTCAATATTTACACGGCAATCATATTTGATATTAAGAACCTAGAAATTCGCGTTTACACTGACGGTGGAAGGCTCACTAGGCCTCTTCTAAAAGTCCGTAACAATAAAATTCTGCTTACTGATGACATCATAATGCGATTAAAGAACCATGAACTCACTTGGGATGACCTCTTTACAAACCACAATCTAGCAGAGTCGGTGCTTGAATACATAGATGTAGAAGAGCAGAATTATTGTATGATCTCTATGTCTCCTAGTAAAATGAGCGATGGCGACTACAATTACACGCATTGCGAGATCCATCCCAGTACAATCTTTGGTGTCGTTGCGTCATGTATTCCATTCCCAGAGCACAACCAATCTCCCAGAAACACATACCAGTGTGCTATGGGTAAGCAATCAATGGGTGTATATATGACAAACTATGATTCCCGTATGGACAAGACTGCTTATGTACTATCAACACCAATGCGTCCACTCGTTGACACCCGAGTTATGAACATTATGAAGATGAACCAGGCACCATCTGGGTCAATGGTGATAGTCGCAATCGCAACTTACTCGGGTTATAATCAGGAAGACTCGATTATTGTGAACCGCGGCGCTATTGAGCGTGGTCTCTTCTGTGCCACCATTTATCACACCGAACGCGACGAAGACAAGAAAATTCACGGCGACGAAGAGGTCCGTTGCCGTCCTGATTCTACCAAGACCAAAGGAATTAAGTTCGCCAATTACAGCAAACTAACTAGCAAGGGTGTTATGCCTGAAAACACACTGATTAAGGACAATGACGTTATTATTGGCAAGGTCGTGCCTATTAAAGAAAACCGTAATGACCACACGAAAGTCATTAAGTTTCAGGATGAGAGCCACACATACCGCACACGCGAGGAATGCTATGTGGATAAGAATTACATAGACTGTAATGGTGATGGATACAGTTTCTGTAAGGTGCGAGTTAGGGCATATCGCCAACCAGTCATCGGTGACAAACTCAGTTCTCGCCACGGACAAAAAGGTACTACCGGTGTGATTATGAATGAGGAAGATATGCCCTTTACTGCGGATGGTGTACGGCCGGATATCATCATCAATCCACACGCCATCCCTTCTCGAATGACAATTGCTCAACTCAAGGAAACACTTCTTGGCAAGGTTCTCCTCCAAATCGGAATGTTCGGCGACGGTACTAGTTTCAATGACCTATCAGTTGACTTTATTAGCAAGGAATTGACCAAAGTCGGGTTTGAGAAGCACGGAAATGAGGTGCTTATGAATGGAATGACCGGTGAGCAAATGGAGACGAGTGTATTTATGGGCCCAGCATTCTATCAACGGTTGAAGCATATGGTTAAGGATAAGCAGCACAGCCGTAGCATTGGACCGATGGTTGTTCTTACACGTCAGCCGGCAGAAGGTAGATCGCGTGATGGTGGCCACCGTTTCGGAGAGATGGAGCGTGATTGCACGATTTCACATGGAATATCACGATTTACAAAAGGACGTCTGTATGACTCATCCGACAAGTTCCAAATTCACGTATGTAACAAGTGTGGAATGACTGCGAGTTTCAATGATGCTCGTGAAATTCACCTATGTAAAACGTGTGACAACAGGACTGACTTCTCATATGTTGAATTGCCATATTCATGTAAGCTTTTGTTTCAAGAATTGACAACAATGAATGTATCTCCGCGGATTTTGACAGAACAAGCGTGTTTGACTTCGACGAATTAAGATTGATTATGCCAATATTTTTTGTTTCATTAGTATATAAGATGTCTAGTGTAGAGAGAAACCCTTCGTTTAAAACAATGTCTCTTTTATCGGCAAGACGCTCTGGATTAAAGACTGTAAAGAATGCTGGAAACTTGCTTGTTCAAGACAAGATTGTGCCGGATTCTTCGGAATTTGTGCGTTTTAAGAAGATGGTTGCTGTTACAAAGGATAAAAGAAGTCCTGGTGGTAAAAAACGTTTTGCCTAAAAGAAATTAAAATATAGCAAAAATATATAACATAGATGCCAAAGTCAAGAAGTTTAAGACGAATGCGTGGTGGAAATACGGAAGAAACCCCTTTATTGGAGACTAGTAGTACTGTTAATCAATTGCCACCTTCTCAGCCAGAAAGTTTAGCCAGTAAAGCAAAAAAAACAGCATCATCCGCATTAGAAGCTGTTAAGGGATGGTTTGGCATAGGTGGAAAATCCCGAAAGCATCGCAAAAATCGTCGCAAAACGCGCAAAACCCGTAAAACGCGCAAACATTAAACGCGAATTTATACTTAAATGACTATTAAATTACTTATTTAATGGTCATTGCTGCTCTAATTGTTTGTGGAGTTGTATTAATTATTGCTGGATTTGCTAAAGCACTCTCACATTGCTGTTGTCTTAGCAATGAGCCGGTACAATATGTAAAGATATAACATACCAACTGACGCCAAATACATATTATCTAATGCTGGTGGTGTCTCTTCTACAAAGTGGTAATTATCTGTAAACCCTTCCCTCTTTTTCAAACGCGCTGCTTTAGCATCTTGCTTTTTCTTTATTGCAGCATCCCTTGCTTCTTGCTTCTTTTTAGCTGCTTCTTCTTTCTTTTTAGCTGCTTCTTCTTTCTTTTTGCGTGCTTCTTCTTTTTTCTGTTGTTTTATTTCTTCCTTCGACATACCGGCTTTAAACGCATCAGATTCTTTATATGTTGGATTTACTATTATCTTTTGTGTTTTGTTGTTGGCTTCAATTACTGAAATTTCATCAAGCGGTAAAAAATGTGTTTCGTTTCCGACTGAACCATCTTTTCCTATCGTTTCCAACGTTATTTCGCGACATGCCGGTTCACTATCTTGAGAGAAAGCTTTAAACATATCCATCGGATTAATCTTGTCAATATCACTCAGAATTCCAGGTATAAGTCCCTCAAATGTCGTGAACTTATATCCGATACCGCTACTAATAAATGGGATTGCTCCATCAGGCACATTGTCTATGTACATATAACGGTCAACCAGTTTGCCAGTGGCTTGATCCTTACATTGCCCGCCTGTTTTTAAGAAGAACCTGTCTCCCAACGGACGACCACCTTTACTCTTATTGGCATCACCTCTACCAGTTACAAGCAACTCTACATAATTAATAATACCATTTATGTCTTTTCCTAATGCTTTTATAGTACCTGAATCACTCATACCCAATTCCTCTGGCGTCTTAATATGCTGATAATATTTGTAATCGGGTCCTAGTAATTCTTCTTCTACCTTTTCGGCGTCATTTAAAACATTTTGGAAGAAATTTGACATATACTATTGAGAGAGATTTTAATCAGTCAAAAGAAACATCATTTAAAGCGTTTGCCTGGTCATCACCTTGAGCCTTTGCGTCGTCAACAGCACTACTTACATTTGCCTTAGTTTCATCGGCAGTTGCTTTGGTTTCCTTTACAACTGTTGTCAAATTATCGTGTTCCTTTTCTAATGATGTTAATCTCCCTTGTGTATCTGTTGAAGAACTAATCAACTTGTCAACAGCATCTTTTAGTGCTGCTATGTTACCAGCATTCTTATATACTAACACTTTCATTTCCTCTTCCGAATTTCCAGAATAACTGTTATAATTCTCTAGTCCTTCTCTCTTTAATAAGTAAGTTTGTGTTAAATAAGTTATTAAATAGGCTATTAACAAAACTAAAAGGACAATCACTATAAATGACATTTATATAATACAGTCAGTAAAAAAACCATGTGTTTATTTTTCTCTCTTTCAAATATAACACTAAATGCCTAAGATTAAACTTGAACAAGGTTCAGCATTATTTAAGTTCAACAACGTAAGTTCCAATACAAACACCTGTTTTGGATGTGGTAATTATGGAAGCAGAGGGTTGCCATTATATCGGTGGATGAGTTGTGAATGTAGCACACCTTCACCAAAATTTGTTACAGCAATAAACAAAGATAACTTATCTCAGTGTAATAATGCTAATGCTTGTTATAATCCAGTTATAAAATCAACCATAAACAGAAAAAAATCCAACGGTTTATACAGCGATGATAGTAAATATAGTTATAGCAACTCTGAATATTTAAGAAGAAAATGTGAAACATATGTCCGTAATTTGCCAGTAAAAACTGATGTTACAACTGGTAAAGTATTTGGGAACTGTTCTGAAGATGCTTCAACATGTAAGAGTGAAATTACTTATAAGCCAAACAATGCTAAATTTAGCACACAGGGAGCGGTATCCGGCGGAGAAAGACTGCTTCGACTTAAATATAATACTATCACGGGTGATATTAATACAAATTCAAACAAATGCTGCCGCAGATATACTAGTGAAGCAACACAAAACATTAACATAACTAAAAAAGAACAAGTTTGTAACAGAAATGTGCGACTTCACCAACATAGTACTGCTTGTACTTAAATCTCGGCTTCTTGTTTGTATTGAGAGAAAATACAGCCAAACTTCTTGTTCCATTCTAAACACCTCGCTATTTGTTGCTTCTTAAGTGCTTCTATTCTCTCCTTCTTCTTTCCCTGTTCAATAAGTGTTATTGTGTTATTTATAGCCTCCAATTGTTGTTGACCTATTACAGAATTCGCTTCTATAAGTGTATTCATGTAATTATTGCTAATTCGCCTTGTATAGAAAGAAAGACAATTCACATTTTTGGCTGTTTCCAGTAATGTTAGAGTTTGTGTAAACACATTTTGCAAGTAATCAACATTTAACAACTTAAAATCCTTACAAACTACATATTTTTCATCTGAAATTGCCGGACACGACATAGGCTTATAAAGACATACCTCATTAAAACACAGAGAGAGAACATACATACAATCAACTGCTACACGTGAGAAGAGATTAACCACTTTAATAACCAAGTTTCCACACTTTTTTGAGTTAGAAATTCCATTTATTACATTAAATATCATTATTTTTGGGTCATCTGATGTTATCAGCGTATTGTAATTTGTCAAATTAAATACACTGTATATTTCTTGAATTTCATAGTGTTGAACTGGCTTATCTCCTAGTGTTTCGTACATATTGGTTATTTTACACATTGATTGCCATATTTCTGTGTATTGCTGTGTTGCTTTTAATGACATTGAAATATAGTTTGATAACGTATAATTTATTGTTGGCTTTAAAAAATCATTTGTGATAACGAGGTTTAAGTGGTCTGGCATAAGTCGGCCATAAACATGAGGCATCATAAACAATGTCATATTAAAATATAAATATATCTACTTATGTGATATGTTTATATGATTTTATAAATAATCCTAGTGAGAAACTAAGTGATTTTTTTGTTTTAAGTAAATCTATTCTGGAAGGTTGTTCACTCCGATTTGCCGGGAACAATACGTTTTTTAGCAGTTGTTTTGTTCGCTTTAATCTTTATCTTCATTGGCAATGGTGTAACATCACCTGCCTCATCCACCACTAATTTTGCCT
>Ga0194133_10008477_pt1 | contig 11976 bp, 2 predicted proteins | sample TA2KigOf40mmetaG_FD_155448 | JGI IMG/M metagenome (GOLD analysis project Ga0194133, IMG submission 155448) | Freshwater microbial communities from Lake Tanganyika, Tanzania - TA2015055 Kigoma Offshore 40m | ecosystem: Environmental > Aquatic > Freshwater > Lake | place: Tanzania: Lake Tanganyika...
GAGGTAGCTCATAGTAACACAAACAAAGGATCTTTTGATTACAGTGGGTAAAAGTGTGTTTCCAAGTGACTTTGTGACTTGGTGCAAAACTTAACCATTTTTTATAGGCAAAATCTCAAGGCTCTTTGTTGGAACTACATCACAGATAGCACCCAATAATTCTTTATGTTTGCAAGAAAATGGCTATTGTAAATCATGTTATTGCTCTTAATTGTTCCTGCTGCTTACTTTCAGCAAAAATTTCTTCACAGATTCTTTTTTTCAATCCAAATAGCATTTCTGAGATTGAAGTAGAAACAATCTCTGTAACATTAAAAAACTCACATTTAAAAGTCTAATCATTAAGATTTGTTTATTATCTTTCCTGCATCTCAGGCCATACCATCTCAGCCCTAATCAGCACTAAAGTGAATTGAAGTGACACTAAATTGTAAATAATGAGAGTTGGACTTAATTTTTATACCTTAATTTGGTTATCTATAAAAGTTCTTATAAGTTTATACACAGAAAATTCTAGCCCTAAAAAATAACAAAATATTGATAAAAAAGTGTTGTAACATTGCCCAAAAGTCAAGCAAGACTTTGACCATGATTCTTAAGTCAAATCCTTAGTCAACTCTTATCCTGACCAAACAAGGACCCACCAGCCTATGGTTAAAGTTGTTTATAAAGGTGTTAATTTCAAGGAATAAAACATTTATTGTCTTAGATTTTAGAGTCTGAACATTCTCTTTTGTCAAAATTCAGTACCTTAAATAACTTCCCTTCTGCCTTTTATTATCAACATACTGTTGACCAAACTTTGAGCTTTGAAACTTTTTGTGAAAGGCTTATAGAACTTAAATGAAGTCAGTCGACTTAAGAAATTGAACAGCTCTATCTACTCAATCATATTCAAGTTTCTTCTTCTCTGCCCTCAACTTTTCCATCTGAATGAGCAAATACTTTTATAAAGGGGGGCTTCCATATATGAGTTTTCAAAGCAGTTCTTAACCTAAAAAAGGCAGTTTTTGCCACTTTACTGACTCATAACAATTACTACCACTTTTTCAACTTGTGCTTGATGATAATATAACCTTTTGAGGCTTTTCCGGAAAAGATTTTTTCCCATGCTTGTTTTTACAGATTCTATTAAAATATGTATTTCTATGAAAGCTTTTATTATTGTGAAAACCAACTAACGAGGAGTTGGAAAAAATTCTTTTACCATTGTCCTTCTGACCATCTTCTCAATACAAAGGAATTTTATTTATTTCTATTTTTTCTGTCTCTCGCTATCTCTTTTACAAATATACGAAACATAAAAACCGACCACTTTACAGAGTAAAAAAATTGCCAAGAACCTAGCATTTTCTTTTTTGATTGTCTGTTATTTTAATTTTAAAGTTAATATTTAATATGACAGTTTTATGGCAGCTTCATTAAAATTCAGACAGGATCCACTAGCGTTCTTTTAAAAAGTTTGAACTCATATCACAAATAATTTTGAAAATAGACAGCATGTATTCTCTATTTTGCATGATGCACATGTTCTTAACTAGTTGAACCAAACACTTGAAACAAGATATAAAGCTCATGGTTGTTTCAAACAACATGAGTGGAAACAAACCAAGAAGAAAGTATTGAACATTGAACATAGCATTTTGAATTGATCCATTCACTGGTACTCTTTTGCTTTCTGTCTACTCATGTTGTTTGAATTAAGCTAGAAAAGCTAGTGAAAAGTTTATAAAACAACATTTTCAGTTTTCAAATTTTATTTTATAAATTTTTCTCTACCTCTAAAATTGTAGGAGCTATTAAAGGCGTAAGTTGAAGGCTATTTTTCTCTGTTTTAGCCATTTTTCGCTGTTTTTGCCATTTTATGCATTTATATACATATACTATATTTTTTCAGATATGGAAAATTATCTCCATAATCTTTTTTGGCAGATGTCTTTTTATCCTTATATAGCAAATTATCCTTTTTTATCCATAAATAGCAACTTATCTGTAATGAATTTCATTTTAGTTCACCTCAAAGTCATTCTTTTTAATCCCCAACAAACCTTTCACTTTACCATTTTTACATCCTAGCTTAAATTTGAGCATCTGCTAAACAAATTAAAAATTAAAAAAAAATATTAAAATATTTATTAACGTTCAGAATTTTTTTTTTTGGGGGGGGAGGATCATATAAGGTATGTGCCAAATTTCACAATAAAAGTTGGTTCCAGAGAGAAGATAAATATGGCTTTTACACTTAAAATTGTTTTAAAGTAACAAAATAAAGAATCATCTTTTGCCATGAGTAAAAACCTTCAGTATCTGAACCCTGGTAATCTGGGTTTGTGCTGAGTCTGCATTGGTCATCTCTCGGGTTCAGCAGAGTATATTTCAGATAAAAGCTGTATAAAGACCCATTTCCCTATACGTATAGTTAGATTATTCTGGTGGATTAGACAGACAACTTTAAGTCAAAAGTGTGGTCAGGTTGTGGATTGAAATCACGAACAATATAGACTGTTTCCGAATAAATAGCATATATCTTGTATTGATCTAAGTAAAATCAGATTAAAAACTTACTGATCAAAGCAATCAATAGAAAATCAATCAAACAATCTTTAGACAACATCAGTTAAATTCTTACGTCACGTCAACTGAAAAATTCATGACCAACTTAATTGTAAAAATCTCTTTGTAATGCAAGCCTGAATTCAAAGAAGCTTTTTACATCTGACTATATGTTAGCCATGATGATTTACAACACCACTGAGGATCAGTGAAAGTGTGAAATGTAAAAATCCTTGATTCCTCAGCTTTTAAGTGGAAGGGTTGCTGAGTTAGAAAGGGTGTGTGTCTTCAGTCCCAATATAGAAAAACCACCAAGAATTTGCACTTTTGCATTCTAATCACTGAATACAGTTTGTTTTTATGTTGCCGGTGCATCTCATAATATGTAGTGCAAATAAAGTTTACAAAAAATGCAATTTCAAATTTAAATTATAAAAACTTTAAACTTTCTGTCAAAAACATGCTCTCTGAGATGAGAAGGTCAATTTTTGTTGCTCCGGTTGGGTCGGGTCAGCCATCTTTGGTTTGGGATTTGAGTTTTGAAATTTTCCCCTACAAATCCAAAAATTTTCAATTTTTTTCCCTTTGGATCAAAAGAATATCATCTGGTTAGGTCAAAAAGTACCCGGGTCCAAGACAGGTCTGCCTCTTTTTTACTTAGGGTCAAAAATATGCTCGTCTCTATTTCAATCGCTAAGTGCCATGATCACACAAATGAGGTTCTCTCTTCCAAATTACAGAACGACTTACTGTAAACATTTTCTATTACACTAACCTTTAATGTCAATCTTAAGTTATTCATGAAACATTTTTTTCTCTTTAAAGTCTTTCAATTTACATGAAAATGTGACAGCCAGAAATTGGTCTGGTATCACTCTTGTTCATCTAACTTGGACCCATGTCAAGTTGATCAAGATTACTTTGACAATGAGAATAGCTCTAAATGATTGATATCTAATTCGAACACGTGGTCTTTTGTCACGTGGAAAGCATATCTGACCGCATGGTCTGAATGGATTTTAGGTTATCAAAAATATCAAACAGAAATTCAATAAATCTACGTATATGCGCTCCTGAAAATCTTCAAGTGAGGAAAGAAGTAGTTCATGAATGAAAAATGGCCTGCAACAATGAGAGTTTTTTTACCTAAGTGTTTTTTCACTATTATTTGTCTCGACTCAGAATGACAAAGTGAATCAGTGTCTAAAAGCGTGTAAAGGGCTTTGCTATTCATAAGAAATCTTTTAGTTTGTTGTCAAAGAGTTATACTACATCTAACTTTTTGAATAGATTTTATTGGATCAAAGAAAAGGGGCCCTAAGTTAACATTTCACTTTTATCACCATAACCTTTTCTAAACTAGAAGTTCTATACAAATAGATATATTTTTATATCTGAATGCAACACAATATCAGCCATTGCAAATTGAAAACTCATTTCAAACGAAATTTTTCTAACTTTTATATCTAAAAGTAAAAGTTGACTTTTCAGAAACAAATTTAGCCCTGTATTTATTCAAAATATTGCCATCAATTCTTGTTTTTTCAAAATATTTTTGATTACACCTTGCGAATATATTTCATTAAAGGCACACTTAGGCTGGCAAACTAATTTTCAATATGCCTGTTAAATTCATTCTTTTTCAAAACCAAAAGCAAATACCTGTCAAACTCTTATATATGGAGAGCCAATTTTTGTCTAAAAGCACTCAAAATGTCTATCATGAGACTATTTACATGATAAACTACCTTGAATTGGTTAGCATACTAAAAGTACAGAAATAATTTGAGTTAATTTTCTTAGCTGTCAGTTTGTAATAACAATTATCATTTTTTACTCATAGTTTTTAACATTATGATGAACACTAAAATAGTAAAACTAATAAGCTTCTTTCGACACAGGATAATAAGATAGTCACAACAATTGAACAAATGTGGATTAAATGAAAAGACCAATTCAATTTAGCTTAGTTGGTTTATTACCAATAAAAAGACTTATAGTAAAGACAACTTTAGTTACTTCAACAAAGAAATGAAAATTTATTAAGGACTTCAACTTGATTTGTTGTTTTTAAGGCACGAAAACCACAAACAATTATGTGTGCATTCACTGATAATTAAATTTAGCAAAGAGAGGGAAAATATAGAGAGTGCATGAAGCAAGGTTTCAGTGTTGGGTGTATGAATTCAGCTGTGGTGAGTTTTTCTTATGATTGTCCTTTCATTCATAAAATTATTTTGTTCATTATCAAGGGCCAATAGGCATCTTGAGTGATAGAATAAATATGAATATTTTTCCATATGAATTTTTGTGTTAACCCAGGGTCAAGGGTTGACTGGAGCTGTCCCAGATTTCCAGCCATTAGGCCACGGCGACCCCACTAAGTGAAGATTTACAGAGCATATCAGTGAAATCAGCTCTTTACCTGTTACTATCTCAATTCAGATCAGCCAAAATAAGGAAGAGTAAGGCATTTGAAATCCAAAAGACTGCATTTCAAACTTTTTCTTTATCTCCACAGTGGCATGGGAATCTAAAGATCATTGGTTCCAACCTTGGGGCCTCTCTCAATTACAAGCTGATATTTAAATACAAATTAGATGAAAAAATGGTCCCCAGCGACAGTATGAAACCATCTTTAATGTTATGTTTGAAAAATGTTGTTGGTAAAAAAAATACGACTAAAAATCTATTTCATCTGATACTGGAATTTTTTTTGAAAGCATTTACTAATGAAAGTTCTCCCCATTGAATATGACTTGTTTCCTCTGACAATTTTTTTTTCCAAAAATGCAGATTGCATTGGCTTTTGTTGGGTCAATAGAACTTTTTTCTCAATTCCTTTAGAATCGATGAAGCGAAGAGCCGTTTCATAATCGCCAAAAAGATTTGAAATAAAGAAAAGTGCTCCCTTCTTTATCTATTTGTCTACAAAGATAAATTAGAATGCTTGTGGCGGGTGTGAAATGAGCTTCACTGTGTCAGGTTTGGGCGATGAAACTTGGGATTGCAAAAAAAGCCTAGGGTACCCGAAGTGTTTTAGGAATTGAGAGTTTGTTGGGCTTGGTACATGGTACATTAAAGGAATGGTTTAAGATAAAGAAGATGATTAATATAGAGACAGCCAGACTCTTTGGGGTAGTTAGATGGATACAAATCCAGTCATATTCTTAGAATAAGCTGAATCTTCCTTTTAGAGATCTTTTAATCATCTCACCCTTTTGCAGATTGAAAACTTTGATTTGGTATTATTCTTTAAAGATACCGCTCTCTATTCCCTTCTGATACTAGCCACATTTCTTTCAATCTAACAATAAATATTGATACGAATTAGCCTGATAGCCAATTCTGACTGCCAGAACTCCAGACTGCTAAATTCACAGAACAGTGTCAATTGTAAGTAAATGCCTTTTCCTCTAATAAACAGTTAGTATCTCATTTGTCTTATTTCTTCATATTTTATCTCCTTGCCATGATTTACCATAATTACAAAAGTGTTCTGTGTCTATTATTGAGGCCCATTGCGGCTTTGAATAAGGTTTGGCAGTCTGGATTAATTTAGACTCAGCATCCACCTTCTTCTAAGAACTTGAAAAAAAGAGGTTGTCGATTCGACTAGAAGTGAACATCAGGATAACCTGATTCTTTTAGAGCAAGTGGTTAGGCAGAAAAGCCAGCAAGAAGAGCAAAAAACTGCAAGTTTAATTTTTCCCCATCTTTTCAAAAAGCTCATAATCTTTCTCTCTCTTTATTGACTGATATTTGCATAAAATTTGTATCTCATAGAAAAATTTGAATACTTGAAAAATAACCAGAGAAAAATTTCCTTTAAAGGATTTCTTTCTTTATCCAAGATCCTTTCATGTCATACTGATTGTATAACTTTACAAGATGACAACAGACATAATTTTGTACTTTCCGTGCAATTGAACCATCAACTTTCTCTGAATGATCCTGAGCCACTTTAGATATTTTTCAATACCTTTCTTGTTGATAACTGCTGATGTAAATCTCTTGATACTGTTGGTTTTCCATTCCATTCTGTTTGAGTTTCTTTCTTTCTATGGAGGGTGCTTGCTAAACAGCCATTGATTATTACCTTTAATTTTCTAACTATGAGGGACTAGCATAAAAATTCCCATATATAGGAAAAGTCAAATAGATTAAACAAAATTCTTTTAAGGAACATGTAACTTTTATTTCGGTTAAAAAATGTTTATTTTGTTTTGATGATTTTAAATTTCGAATTTTCTAGATTTGGATTTTTACTTCTGGTTGAAATTTTCTTTTTCTTTTTGGATAAATTTCTATTTCCACAAATTTGAACATAAATTAAATTAAATCATCACGATTGACCATTTCCTTGACCACAAAGTCACAATGGCCTCGAAAATGTCTGGCCTCTCAGATTTAGGTTTCACAGTCATTTGATACGTAAAAATTCCTTCAAAATTTAATTTTTATTTTTCAATGCCTGTTTTGATATTTTTAGTTCATTTATTAAAAGGAAAAACTTATGAACCTCCTTTATTGAGTTATTTGGAATTAGGATAAACTCAAACCGAAGTGTTAAAAAAAGTCATTCCAAAAATGTAGTTGAAATTCTGAGGGTAAAGAACTAAAAAAATTGTGCCCTAATTCACTTAAAGATTTTACTTTCCCTCAACTCCTCTGTTGAAATGCGGAGTCTTAAGTACCACTTTGTTACATGATTTTCATAAACATGGCTCCCAGGGGTAAGATTGGCTTGTCCATGATAAAATTAGACACTGGGAGCATGAAGGTATCAAACTTGGCTTTAAACATTACTAGAGCAAGTAGGTAGCAATAAGGCCCATGCAAAATTTTGTAAAGCTTGGTTCAGCAGTTCCATCATTATGAAGGAAATTAAATGGATAAATAGTTAAATACCTATACTCTATATTTCATTCAGCAATATCTTACTTTATCCAATTACTGTTCTTTCTACTCAACTTCAATCTCAAAGCAAATGGTAAATAGTTTTCAGCCAATAAACAAATCCAAGTAATTCTAATCAAATTGTTTCAATTCAGTACTCAATTTGTTTAAAATACAAATCTAACTTCAAGTTTAGATTCTCATTTAGTTTTTATTAAGCAAATCCAAATCAATGATGTTATTGAATAATCAAAATAAAAAAATCCTGTGCATAAAAGAGACATTTGATGTCAGCACATAATCATTTCTTCTAAAAGTGTCACTGAAATGTGTTGCACTGACAAATTTGTCTAACATTTTCTACAATTCAAAGTGAAGTATAATTGATTTGGCCTTAACAATAAAGTCTCTATCATGTGTGTCCTCCCCAACCAGAAACTGTCACCCCATAATCTAAGTTGCATATTTTTCAAAACTGTAAGTTTTAAGTGTCTTTAGCATCAAGACAAAAGATATTTTTTGTTTGATCACTTTATACTAAATGGTTCTTGTGTCGGACATGAAAAGATCTTAAGTTTGTTAGATAAAAAATTTTGTTCAGAATTGTTGCAATGTTCACTTAAGTTGAGCACAATGGGAACTTTAATGTTCTGTGGAAATCTTATTTGCTGCTGCATTCCACCATTTGACAGATTTTCTATTTGAAATCTACAAACCGTGAAACTCAACCATTCTGATCAAGAGAAGAATTGAGATACAAAACAAACACAAAAGGTTGTCTTTTTGATACTAAAATCACTTTTTACTTGTCGTCAATAGCATCCTTGGAAGGACAAAGGACAGTTTCTTTTGAGAGAACCTTACAGGAGATCATGCGGACAAGCATCTCTTGACTGAATGATATAGCGGTTGAATTGAGGCTTCTTGAAGTGTCAATTCCCAGGGAAGATAAACAATAAAAAAAACCAAGCTCTCTGCTTCACTTTTTAGCAAAAAAACTTATCTTAAACTTTGGGAAAAATCAAAAACGATTCTCATAGGATGCATGACATTTTGCATCTTTCGATGAATGGCCTTGCAAGAAAGGGCCTTCTTGGCCACAGAAAATGTTAAAAAAATGTTTGATGAAAAACCAGATAAACAAAATTTAAGCTACAGCAAAGGAAGATATTTTAGATTTATGTGTGTCTTTTTCACAAAGAAAAATCTAAGCTTGATTCTATACAATTTATACCAAAATAGAGTGGTCACAGCATCAGGCTAAAAATCTGAGGGTCAGAAGTTTCATCCCAGGTACTGGGGGTTTAATCCCTGGCACCTCCAGGCAACCTTTGACCCCAAAAATATCAAAAAATATGCCAAGCCACAGTATGCCTTTAATGAAAAAAAGATTTAAATTTTTTTGTATACTTCTCACTTTTAGACTTGGAAGATTTGCATTTTTCTTCTTGAGCTTGATTCAAATAGTTATCAGATCCAAAAGTTATGAACTTTTATGAACATTCTCAAGGAGGAAATTTATTTAAGTAAAGTTTGTATTGAAAAGTGAAAAGTAAAAAAGGTTCAATATTGCCCTTACTGCATGGAAAAAAGTGACCTGAATCTGTGATAGCTTAAAATCTAGTTTTCTATGAAAACTGCTTTCTACCTTAAAAACTATGAATTTCAATTAAAATTTCCTCTAAAGTATAATTTAAATGCACTTTTAGTATGCCTTCAACGGGCTCTTTGGAGATTCTTTTGTATTTGTTAATTACCTTGAACATGGTATACCACTGATTTCTTTACGAATACCTTTTCTGATCAATACTTAGTTTTAATTTCACTTTACTTGGCCTGTAGAGTACCAAACTTTGGAAACACCACACTTCAGGGAACATATGGAAAAAATGAAGTTCTGCAACAATTTTTGGGGTCTGAAAAATTTGTCCCTTTTCTGCCTACTTTTTATAAAAATATTAAAAAAAGATAAAGAAAATTCAAGAATCAAAATTGATTATTTTAAAAAATATTCGAATCAAACATTAGGAAAAGTAAATTGTTGTCACATTTTAACATTCCTAACTATGAGTTGATACACACTGAAAATGCATTTGCTAGAACATCTTGCTATCTAAAGAAAGACTCTGATTTCAAAGTAATTTATTCAGCTGAAGGTACAGACATCATTTGTATCGAGAACAATTGTTTCAAAATTATTGGAATCTATAGGCCATTTAAAATAGATACATCTCCTAAAGTCTATTTTGATAAAATAATAGACGTTCTGAGCTGCCTGAGTAAGACGGACAAAACCTTGATTGTTGCAGGTGATTTTAACTTGGACCTAAAAAATAAGAGGGATATGCCAATGAAAACCAAGCTTGCCAAATGGGCAATAGACTCAGGCCTTTACCAACAAATCAAAAAAATCACTAGGAGAAGAGTGGTTGAAACTGGTTCAGGCATCAGAGTTGAGGAATCTATCATAGATCATTTCTACTGCTCGTCTGAAAATATCAATGTCTCACTTGATGACCATTTTGCCAGCGATCACAAATTACTCAAATGTCGCTTGAACACTTTCAAACCTGCAACTACAGTTAAATTTTCAAGAAACGACTGGAGGAAGTATGGCATGGACTCAATCAGAAGATTTGACTCAAGTGAAAAAGGAACACGACTACTGGAGCAAATCAGATCCTATGTCACATCAAAGGGAACAGATCCAAGCTGTCTCACGGTACTAATCAATACTTACCACACTGAATTGATGAAATCGATTGTACCAGTCAGAACAATTACCACACGAAGAAACACAGATCTTGTAGACAGTGGAATTGAATCTATGAAAAAAAGAAGGAACAGGCTACTAAAAAAATATTATCAAACAAATGAAAAACAATACCTAATCCAGGCAAGACACCTCAGTAAGGAACTGAAGAAAAAAGTCAAGTCTATGGTCGCTTATAGGTATCAAAAAAAGGCTGAATCAAAGAATCCAAAAGACTTCTGGAATGTCATCAAGGAAATAAATGGAACCTCGAGGACAACGGACAGACTCACTCTGCTGGAGAATGGTGAAGAAATTTCAAATCCTAAAATAACAAGTAACCTAATGGGAGACTTTTTCATCAAAAAAGTAAACCTGCTTGTTGACAAAACCGGCCTAGGGGACATCAGATTCCCAACGTTAGTTACCTTGGAGGACTCGGATCTACCCATTATTGATCCAGATCTAGTAAAAAAGATCATAGATGGATCAAAAAAGAAAAAATCATCAGGAATAGATGGCGTCCCGATGACAATAGTTTTGGATACCTTCAATGAACTGAAATCAGCATACTGCTACCTTTTTGCAATTTGTATCAAGTATGGTATACCATCGACCTGGAAAATGGCATTGATTAAACCACTCCATAAAAATGGCCAAAAAACTGACAAGCAGAATTACCGTCCCATCTCCAATTTATGCTCTCTCGAGAAGATCTTTGAAAGATTCATATTGTATCATCTGACAAACTGTGGACTTGGTGATGGAGACCATCAATTTGGATTCAAAAATAATCATAGCACAACGCATGCCATGCTAGCGGTACAAAATCTAATCTCAAAAAACCTGGATGAAAATAGAGAGGTCATGGTGTACAGCCTTGACCTCTCGGCCGCGTTTGATATGTTGAGGTTGGACGTCTTCGATCACATATACGGTTCAAAACTACCCTCGTGGATAAGGAAAGTTGTATTAGACTTCCTAATGAATAGAAAATGTGTTGTACAAGTGGAGAATGAAATATCATCTGAATTCACAGTACCTATGGGATGTGTCCAGGGGTCTGTTCTCGGACCCCGTCTATTCAACCTCTACACCAGTTGCATACCATCAGCACTGCCTGCAAATACCAATATTATCTCTTACGCCGACGACAGTTATGTCATTCTGTCAGGAATTAACATGGCAGACCTCATAAAACGGACGGAAGAATGTATGGAAATCCATATAAAGAGTCTACTAGAACTAGGAATGATTGTCAACACAAAAAAAACTGAAATTGTGCACTTTACCAAGGAGAGCAGCATGGTAAAAGAGACCCTTAGATGCCGAGGCGAAGAAATTGAAACAAAAGAGTCCATGAAAATCCTTGGCGTAATCTTTCAGAGGAACAAACACAGATTAACAACGCCATAGGAAAAATGAACAGAATGAGCGGAAGCATGAAATTCCTGCGAAAAAGACTCACCCAAAATCAATTTATCCAGGCCACAACAAGCCAATACTATGGAGTGATGTTTTATGGCTCAGTAGTTTGGCTTGGAATCCACACTCCAAAAGCACTAGTCAAGAAATTAAACGCTGCCCATTACAGATTCCTGCGTGTCGCAACCATGGACTGGAAAAGAAGAAAAAAGAAGAAAGAACTTGATCTTATTGGACGTGCAAACCCTGTTCAGTGGTTCCACTACATAACTGCTTCAACAGTTATCAAAATAATGAAGAATGAAGAACCAAAACTTCTACATGAATCACTGACCTCGACCTGTTAC
>Ga0194133_10008479_pt1 | contig 11975 bp, 7 predicted proteins | sample TA2KigOf40mmetaG_FD_155448 | JGI IMG/M metagenome (GOLD analysis project Ga0194133, IMG submission 155448) | Freshwater microbial communities from Lake Tanganyika, Tanzania - TA2015055 Kigoma Offshore 40m | ecosystem: Environmental > Aquatic > Freshwater > Lake | place: Tanzania: Lake Tanganyika...
CATCGTCCCACTTGTCATAGGTTGGGAAATTCCTCGCCCCTATTTCTTTCGCGCCCCAGCGCCATTCTCTTCTGCAGGCTCCTTCTTCCGCTTCTTCTCGCGCTCCTTCTCTTTGATGACGCTGACCAGATACGAATCCATGACGAAGTTGGATACAACTGGCTCTGCACTCGTCGGTTTTTTACCACCCAGCATCGCAACAGGTTTGCGAATACGAACAGAGGGTCCGCCTGCACCGCCCATTGGAGCATCGCTTGCACCATCTCCATCCGCAGACACCGTCTTGCCGAAGAACTGCTGGACGAAGCTACGCTTATCCTGTACGCCACACCGTTGGAGTGCATCACCGAACAGGAGATCCGCAGCCCGCGCCTCACGCCATGCAATACGTCGGTCAGGCTCGGAGGGACATGTTGCGAGCAGTTTCTTGTTAAATCCTGGCATCTCATCTAGCAGAATTCCAAACATCTGTGATACAGGATTCTGAATCTGATGCTCAATGTAGAATCGGAAATCAGGCTGTAGCCCCCTCTCACGTACAAAGGCAGGTGTCTCAATACGGTCACCCTGTAACCGCGCCTCTTCTTGCCCAGGCTTCGGTCGGATATAGACAAATCCAATACGGTCGCCTGATGCGGGAGCATTTCCTGGATCACGAGCAGCAATTCGGTCTGCAAGAGCTTTGTGCGCAATTCGCGTTGGGTCAGCATACTCTGAGCGCAGCGACTTCGTAATTGTGAGCTGACCGAGACTTACACTTCCTGCAACCAACTCGGCACACAACTCCTTCACAAGATGCGTTGCACCAACAACATCTCGCTCCAACAGCAGTTTCTTCATCGCCCCGCCGAAAATCGTCTTGACAATCGGCGCATTATCACGGCGTTTGAGCGCAATACCCATATATTTGTGCACATAGTCATCCGCATTGTTCTCAAACATCAGACCAGCATACCGTTTCTTACTGAACATCAGCATAGGGTCAAAGATTTTGTCAAACTCAAAGTCATGAGGGGCTTTGAGTGCCTGTGTGACAAGATGCCCAGCCTCTGCGGTAAGGTCAATTGTTGCTTGACGCGCTTCACGCCCTGCGAGACGCTCACCCGTCTGCGCATTCCGCGGATTGAATTCTACGAAGAGGGAGTCCGTGTTATGTACAATCAGCGCACCTGGGCCGACTGCAAAGTGATGATTCTCGGTCTCCAAGTCATAGACATATGCGTCGCCAGGGTGAATCAATTCCTGAATATCGTAAATTTCAGTGTCTTTTTCCGAAATTGTAATTCCGTTGTTATCGCGTAGCCATTCTTTTGCAAGACGCACCTTGTATCCATCTATACGCCCTTCTGCAGGGTTTCCACATATCTGCTCAAGCCATTCTGCAGGACATGCGTATGCAGAGTGCAGTAGTTTCGTACCTACACGCACGTCAGCAGGTGTCACTTCGGTGCCATCAGGAAGTAGCAGACTGTGGTCAGATGTCACATCTACAAATCCACTGCGCGTTGTAATACGATAGAGTTTCTTCTCTGGAGCCAGCTTGTGTCGCATAATATATTTAATTTGCGTCCAACCACGTTCCGTCCAGATATAGATAGGTTCCTGTGGGACTTGATGTTCTTTGGACTCATGCCACACACCCCACCCCTTAGAACGACCGAGGTTTTCAATTGTCTCAAATCGTGGTACCGATGACGGAGAATCTGCGACAAGGAGTGGCGTATCTCCCGTTACGGAATCACCATACACAACTTTGGCATTGCACTTGGCATCACACATAATCTCGCCCCCAAGCTGACTCCGTCCGTCTGCATAAAACCTCTCAATCACAGCCTTCGCGAACAGAATCTGCTTGCGACCATACGCAGTAACTGATGCAGCCAAGTGTTGCAACCGCACCTTGAACGTACCAGACCCCAGCTGACCATAGAGTGAATTGCCAGTCAGCTTGTACGCCAACTGTTCCGCATCCAGTAGCGCCACGCGCTCAGGGTCGCTCTCACGCTCCGCCTCTTTCCGTTTCGCTTTACGAGCGGCGAGCAGACCGCGAATAATCTCGGGCAGAGTGGACTTGGAACCATCCAGAGGTTGTGCGTAGCGACAAATCCGCCGTCCCACCTTGATTTTCACAGGGTGTTTCCGCGTATCGGCAGGGTCAGGACGCCAAATATCAAACTCAATATCCGTGTATCCATATCCCTCACGTCCGTCATACTCATCAGAACCTTCCACGATGGTAATCAAGTCCCCGTCATACGTGAAGTCCTTCACCCAGACGAGAGAATCATGTGAGATGTTCTCGCTCTCAATCGTAGACGGATACAGCGACGCAAAGTCCGCAACACCGATTGGCGCAGCCGAGTAGAAACCAGGCTCAGGGTCCAGTACAATCGCACCCTCGTAGCTGTCCTCCTCACCACCCTCTCCCTTCTGCTTCGGTGCGGGCAGAACAGGAATCAGCGTACCGCGCTCGCGACACGCCCTGAAGATGAGACTCTCTGCCTTAATGCCCTGACCGCGCACGAAGATGTAGCTAATCGGCACAGAACAGACATTCGCCATGGACATTGCATTGTTGAACACCTCCAGCTTCTTGTACAGTTCCAGCACCAGGTCGCAATCCTGAATACAATAGCGACCGACCGTTGCGCGGTCATCAGCCGAACCGCGATGGAGACGGAAGATATCCTGAGGCGAGACATCATCCTTCACAACGACCCACTTCTGTGCATCGGCCAGTTCACGTACAACATCTGGGTCGGTTGGACAGGCTACGCGCAGAGTCCCACCGCTGACATCCAGGACAATCAGTTTGCCCGTCACGGACTCACCAATGCCATCCAGCAGACAAATGGCACGCCCAGGCCGAATATCCTTGATAGCCCCAGCAACCTCTAGGAACAGGTCGCCTGCGCCCTCGTCAATGCGATAGCTCTTCAGCTTGCCTGACATATAGTTCTTCGTAACCTCATCCAGCTTGTAACTCGGTAGAACGGCCAGTCGGCGAATGTAATGATAGAGGTCAATCTGCAGACGTCCCTGTGTCGTCCAGGTGTAGAGGAAATTGTCGCCGAGTGCGGAACTGCTGAGGAACTTCTCTTCCAGTTTCACGCCCGACCCTGTATCATTCAGCCGATTGAGGCCATGCACGGGCGAACTCTCTGTAATGCAACCGAGCTCCTCGGCGCGTTCCCAGAGATATTTCTCGTCAAAACCAAATACGTTGTAGCCGAGCAGAATATCAGGATTCACCTCTACAATCCACGCGAAGAATGCGCGAATCATATCGGCCTCGTTGGGCGACTCGTGGACTGTAATGCCCTCGCACGGACTGCACGATGGCCAGACGAAGAGATGGCGGTCAAACGTCTTGCAATCGCGACTGAGTGTGACACCGATTTGAATCACAGGGTCGCCACTGGGTTGCAAATGCGCGTCAAGGTACAGTTGTGCAAATGCCGACGCAGTTCCCTCGGTCACGCCACTCGCAACCAAGTCCACAACACCCTGTGCGAATTCAGGGCTCTCAAGGCTGATGCGAAATGCCCGCTGTGCACGAGGACTCTTTGCAACATAGGTTGCAATACCGTCCGTGACAAGTCCCTCAATTGCACTGCGCATCGCGCCCATTGTATTTCCGCCTGCGCTCATGCCGTTCGCAATCGCTTTGCCGACTTTCTTCCAGTTCCCGTTGCTCTTTGCGATGGGGAAATCACCCGTCAAGGAATAACACTCAATATCCCAAGACGCGATGAGGAAGGGTGCAAGCGCACGAGGTGGTGCGCTACATGCCTCCACGCAATCGTACATACAGGAGACAACGAGCTCTCCGCTGTCACCCTCTTCAGCAGATTCAAGCCCGTCTTCAATGGTAATCCAACCACAGGGCTGAATGTTCTGGACGTGAATGAAACGGAGCATAGGGTCAATATTGGCCTCAAACACTTCGGGTGCCTGTTTGGGCCCATAGGGTCCGCCGAGAGGGCGCTTCACAGCGGGGCGTGACGTCTTACTATCTAGGAAGAGTGCCCGTGCCTCGCGCCACATTGCATTTGATGGAAAATCCATATAGAGGAATGGGAACTTGGTCCGCGCACTGAATGTGAAGAATGACTCGTGATTCTCGCGACGCATGACGACATCTCCGAGAGAAATCTCATCACTGGTTGCCATATAGGTGCGAATGGCCTCCACGGCGTCATTGGTACGCTCTTGGGGCAGACGGAGATAGAACCAGGGGCGAAATCCGACAACATCTACGCGAACGGACTTGCCCTCTGCGGTCTCTCCGAACATGTGGATGACATACTCGCGCTTTGGGCCTTGTGCTTGTGCGGCTGCGCGCCTGCGCCGATACCGATTCTGTACCTCATCGTCTGAGTCATCACTGCCTGATTCGTAGACAACCTCGCGTGTTTCTTCCGTTTCGCGCTCAATGCGCTGGTCTCGTGCGTACAAATCCAACAGGTGGAACGTAAGATTGGAGCTCATAATGAGGGTGCACCTGTCATTATGGCCTCCAAGAATTTCAAATTTTTACCACGGGTATAATTTTTACCACGCACACATTAGATATATACAATGCCAGCTCTACTTCAAGATGCGTTCAGAGGTGTGTCCCCAGCGGTGCTTTCAACTTGGCCTGGTGGTGTGGGTGCCCTGAATGTACCGATTCCTCTGCGTGGTGGTGGCGTTAAGGACTTAATTGCTAAATTTTCTTCTATGGCAAATAAAAAAAATACACCAACCCCTAAATTCAACGTATGGAATCGTAGTACGAATTATGGTGCAACAATTCCTGCAGTAGGCGGTACCCGCAAACACAGACGTCGGCCTACACGCAAAGCTCATCGCAAGGTCCAGCGCAAGTCCCGCCGTCTCACACGTCGTAGATAATATTCTCAATCAGATTCCGCCAGACATTGGTAGAATGGCAATAATCCATAAACCACGTTTTACACGCATTTGACATTTCCTGCCACCGTTCTTCTGAGATAGACGCACAGAGGGCAGGAATCTCCTCCGCACGTTCCACAGAAAGATAGTGTACATCCTTCTGTGGAGGCACAGGATACGACCCCATATTGACCCCAGGGGTAATAATGGGTACAGTTCCCACCGACATCAACTCAATTTCACGATGACACTTACTTCCATAACCGCGCAGAGACAGGCCAAACCGCGCCTCTCCCAGTTGTTCCAAATACTCTTTCGGCGTAAATGCATGTTTTGTTCCGCGCGTACATACATACCGCTCCACGTACGAACCCCAATCCTGTGCAGTCCGATGCGCAGCCTGCACAGAATTCTCAATATTTCCAATAAACATGCTCATAATGGGTCGCGACCCGTACCCCTTTGACCCCAGTCCACGTGCAATCAACGTTTCCAGAATCATGGGACGCCGTGCCCAGTAAATCCAGGAGCGTACATTAATTCCGTGCGCAGTCAGCTGAGCACCGTCAACAACAATATCATTGTTGCCGAGGAAGACAAGATGCGCCTGTTGTGCATCCCCATCAAACCACTGCAACGTATCACGGTCGTATAGAAGCACAGTCGGTTCCAAATACACATTTCGCACCAGAGCTGAGTGTTCAACAATCAGGTCCGTCTTGTGACGCGCCTGCAAAAGCACAGCAAGTTCGCGGAAACTGTCGTTCGTGTGCGTCCACATGCCAGGCTGGGGTTGTTTCGGAATCAGAATCTTCCAACCTTTATTCATGACACGATGAATACATGCGAGTTCCCTGTATTGTTTGCGAGCATTCAGATGTTGTAGAACAAACATCAGATAATCATTATACTGATTCGTATCCAGGTATACGCATTTCATATCGGTTGTACGATTGCCGACATGATTGTTGTACTCAGGAGGAATCTCAGCAGGGTTTGCACCCTCTGCATGTTGACGATTTGTCCAGTGAATATGTCCCGTATCTGACGTATAGGTTGTGTTTCCCCCCGCTCTATCAAGTACAATAGGTGCACATACAATCATATGTGGGTCCAGATACAGAGTATCTGGATACATGTCCAGTGCATTTGCAATTGCGCCGTTCACGCCATCGGGTAAAATCCACGTGATTGCGAGACGCGGTGCAGGTACAAACGCACCGATTGCATCTTTCACACCCGAATCAACGCCTACAAACACAGGGGCATTGGGATGATGAATAGAAAGTGTCAAGAGCATTGCATAGAGTTCATGGACATTATCAGTTTGCGCAAACGTACAAAAACTTGCAGGCGATGACAGGGACATTTGCTACATATAGAGATATGTATGTTTAAGTTACATGCAACTCTCTGTAATTTATTTATCTACAGGGGGTGGGCAAAACCCTTCTGCGGAAGCTTGCTTCCGTTAAACCCTTGAACCCCTCCTTGACCGAAGGTGCCTTTGGCTTGACCATTCTTATATAACTAAGGGACAAACTGAAATATGAAATTATATGAACCTACTTTTCAAGATAATCATATAAACTTATTTTGCCCATCCCTGTTTATATACGTCTGCGTTGCGTTTTCACGCGACGACCGCGACCGCGACCGCGACCGCGTCTCTTCATGGTTGCAGCCAGAGCGAGCAGAACACCTGCAGGGGCAAGTTGATAGGCAGAGCTTCCCAGCGCGGTAAGTAGACCACCGCCACCCTGTTTTGCACGCATGCCTGAATTTGCATTCTCGGAAATCATATCACCCTCCAGCTCCTCACTTCCAGGTGGCTCCACAAATTCACCATTATTTACATTGTTACCAGATGCCATGGGCGGAACACTTGTCACCTCCTGTTCATTTTCAATCGCAGTAGCTTTTGCCTTGGAGTTTCGGAAGCTTCCAATAGAATTTGCACTGACAGATTCAACTTCCACAGATGGTGCCATACTATTTTTAGAGACGCGGAGAGGAGGCAGTGGTTTTCCCTGAATCACAGACGCATTTGCACCAGACTTGGAGCGCGTATCATTTTCATCGGACATTGAGCGTGCAGAATTTGGCTTCTTGGCGATTGATTTCTCCGCGAGACTGCCCGCAGACTCCATGAGTTTGTTCATAGTCGCCTGCTCTTTCACGGCAGCAACATTCTGAATCATGTTGCCCTTCTTGTCAACGAGAATGACGGACGGGTAGCCCTCAACAGACATCGGTGTAGCATTTCTATTCAGCTTCGCTGTAATGGCATCTGTCATCTGCGGAAACATGACATCGTTGACTTTCACAGTCTGCGCCGTGCGATTCGGAGACTTCTCCGCATTCTCAAAAATCGGCTTAAACTCTTTGCAATGTCCGCACCAGTCGGCATAGACGAGAACAATCGTGATAGGCCCCTTACGGATACGTTTCAGGAGCTCACCGAGTCCGCTAGGACTACGAACATCAATGGGTGGTAGAACACGACCCACCGTCGTATTGCGATGGCGCAGATACGGTTTGCGTTTCCGCATTGTTCTGCGAGCTTTTACTTTTGCGGCAAGACGTTTAATTTGTCTCAATGTTGACCCCCGTGCCATTTGAACCCTCTAATTATACGACAGATATTTAGAGGTAGGAACATGGATACTCTACAGGTATTCTTTCTAATTTTGCTATTTGCAATGGTCGTTCTGTATATATCTGGCCGTTACTATTTACGCGAATCATTTACGACAACACCTGTTGCGCAAAATGCAGGCACATCTTCGGAGCGTGCCTTTGCGCAAGACCCCATCAACAGGCTGGACGACTATGAGTACTCCGTTATATTCAAGAACGAAGGTTCGCGTGCAGCATCAAAACGTGAGATAAGTGATGCGATGTCCCGGTATCCACTGAGTTGGACAGCACGTCCCCCAAGTGACGAGGAGTTCCAGAATTACCGCGAGGCGTTCATTGACGCATCGGAACGCAAAATGACAGATGCCCCTGCTGCAGCAATGCAAATTCAGGAAAAGTACTCTGCCGTCTCGGGCGATAATATGATTCCCCCAGACACAACGGCACAGGAGATGGAAGAGCGTGCTATTCTCGCAATGTACAATCCTGAAGAACCTGTGAAATTGAAGGAGTATGAAGTGCAACCAACTCTGGAGCGTGTGAAGGAGCTTGTCACCAAAATCTATGACAAACGCGGTCTAGTTGCGGATGTGGAACGCAGTAAGCAGGGCCAGAATGTGTTTGAAATTGTGGAGGCGAGACCGAAAGACGAAAAAATCATTTGGGAAGACGAACAGCCGAGTGAGGTGGAGCGTGCTCAACTCCGTGGAGAGCAACAAATTACAGTGCCGACGACGGTCAATGATATCGCGGCGGGACTAGACCCCTTTTTTGAACCCCGAACAAGTGTGCGTATGGATCGCAACGATTACACGCGCTGGACCCCTGGTCTAGAACGTCAGTTTGCACCGACCTATGGGCAAAAATCGTGGTTCTAACCGATGCATTGCATCTTCAATACGCACGCTACGATAAAATCACACGTATAATAGAATATATTACCACCTGGAGCTCCCCAACTATTTCAAGGACAACATTGTCGCCGAAAGCACTGTTGTGGAATCATATGGTAATCGGCAAACAGCGGGTATGAAGACTGTGTACAGACTGAATGAGAGTCGCATAGGGTTCACATGTATGGAGAAGACGAAGTCTGCAAAGAATACTGCGTAACTAAACTAGTCGCTGCGAGACTGGGCCTTTTTTCAATATCCGACCAAATGTGCGTATGGGTCGCAATGATTACACGCGCTGGACACCAGGTCTAGAACGTCAGTTTGCGCCAACATATGGACAAAAGTCGTAGTTTTTAATATTTCAACAAATCTGTTTTAACATGTTACAGAGTAAAATTTCACAATATTATTCCATGAATATTATTGTTAAATATTAATATTGCTACTAAGTTTTGCCATGTGCCTTCTCCGACTCCTGTAATTTCCTGGAAAATTTTCTCAGCATAGAGTACAAAAAAATGTCATATACGTGGTCTCAGATTACCTCTGGTAGTATGAGCTCTGGAGAACCAAATAGAGCGTATGCAATATCATCTACAGGCCAATATGTACTTATTGGCAATGACGGTGGTTCAGGGGCATTCGTGAGCAATGATTATGGTGTTTCATTCACAAATACAGGTCTATCTGGAGCGGGTGCTACTGCAATGTCATCAAATGGTGCTATAATGTATCTGGTTGGTTATGGAAATGCGCCTTACAAGAGTACAGATTATGGTGTCACCTGGTCAACACTTACAGGCAATGAAACAAATCAATTTAGAGCGGCAGCCTGTAGCGCAGATGGCTCTATTCTGTATCTCTGTAGCGAGGAAGAGGGTGTTCTAAAGAGTTCAGATGGTGGCGCTACATTTACAAGCATTCTATCACCCCCTTCTAGCCCAATCAAATACCGTCATATTAGAACATCAAGCAACGGCTCTGTTGTAGCTATTATACAATGGGAGAACACTGTTACATACGAGTCTTTACTGTTTAGTACGAATGGCGGTACTACATTTACTACAAAAAGTGTGCCGAATGCAAACTTTTCTCCCTTTGATATGGCAATGTCACCCGATGGAACTAGACTATTTGTATCAGAGGGCAATATGTTAGTCTACTCAGATGATAGCTTTGAAACATTTACTTTTCACACTGTGGGTGGTACTGAATGGCATGTAGCGATGGCGAGCGATGGATCTAAATTTGCGGTTGCATCGCAAGATGGATCTTACATTAAGATTGGTACATCTATTAGCACACTAGTAGATGAGACAACACCAGGAAATACAAATTGGGGTGATATTGCTGGATCTAGCGATTTATCCTTTTTAATTGCTGGCCCCCAATCCAAATTCATCAATGGAGGTGTTTGGAGAACGGCTGGTGCTGGCGCTGGTGCTGGCGCTGGTGCTGGGGCTGGTGCTGGCGCTGGTGCTGGGGCTGGTGCTGGCGCTGGTGGCGGTGCGTCTGCTCCCAACAACACGACCCTGGATGCCTCTTACAACGTGACGATCGCTGATTACCATGTGCCCATCGCGGTCAACCTGCGCGCCCTCGTAGACGCCAGTGCCTCCGTGTCAGTGTTCGGCCCCTCTGCCGAGACGATCAGTAACGTAGTATGGTGCACTCTACCTCTGGACGTGTCTGCCCTGTACGTGGATGGCACAAAGGCGCTCTTTGAGTTCTGGGAGCCCTCTGATGCGCGTGGCACCCTGAAGGCTCAGATTGCCAGCACTCGCGACGCTCAGGCTCGCGCCCAGCACTTCGCTGTGTCTCTGGCCGCCGTGATCCAGGGTGAGATGGATGCCTCCGCCGCCAACCCCTTCCAGAACTACGCTTCTCGTGCGTACGACAACTATGCCAGCTTCGGTGACCTCGCACTGGCCTACGCTGCTGAGGGTATGTTTGGTCACCCCTCGGCGACGGCTGCCATCACCAACGACGTTGAGATCGTCAATGGCTTCAATAACGATGCGTCCAAGAACACGGCCATCACGTCCGCAGCCACCCCTACGCAGGCGAACCAGGCGCTGGCGCAGCGCCTGGCCGCTAAGCTGTACGAAACTGGCGAGGGTGTGGCCACCGCCATCGCTCAGGTTGTACTGGGTCAGGATGCGAGCCGTGCGACGAATGAAGACAACAGCGAGCGTCAGGTTGACCAGAAGGCGGCCCTGCGCTTCTACGCTGGTGACGTCGTGTACGTAGCGATCAAGCTGACAACATTCCATACGACCATCGGTTCGGCCATCGGCACGATTGCTCAGAACTACGACACGGAGATCCCTACACCTGCGGATGAGACGTACTACCTACGTATCACGCTGGCGTAAATTGACTAATTGTGTAATTAGTTTACATATAATAATTAAATAACATATTATTATGAATATTTTAATATATCCATAGTAATCAACTTAAACTTCCAATCATCTAACTTGTTAAATGTACATTATTGATGTCCGTGAACGTGAACTTATTCGTCTGCTAGGAGCCCCTACAACACGCGCGCTTCCTATCGCAGATATTTGGATTGGCGTAGAAGAGGCGCCAGAGGAGTCGTCCGTTATTCCCAAACTCGCAAAAAACGCAATTCTCATTGAGCGCAAATCTATTCGCGACTTGGAGGCGTCAATTCTAGACGGCAGGTATCGCGAACAAAAAGCGCGTCTCATGACATTCTGCCAAGAACAGGGTGCACTTCCCATGTATGTTCTAGAGGGTTCGTATTTCAGCACATCAGGACGTCTCAGTCCTCAGGCACTGATGAAAATTGTTGCACGTCTCCAATGCAAATACAAGATTGCCGTGATTCACACACAGTCCACTGCAGAAACATCGCAACTTGTAGAGGCACTGCACGCACAACATCTGGAAGACCCGATGCAATTTGCAATGGACGGTGCAGACCCGACGGCACATTCATCGGTAGAAACAATTCACGTCCAGAAAAAAGCAAATGCGGGACAACCGAAACATTTTGCAACGGCATCACTTGCGCAATGTCCAGGTGTTTCTGCGAAAATGGCAGATGTTATCACGGCGCATTTCACATCGTGGGACCAGATTATGACTGCATCACAAGAAGAGATTGAAGCGATTGTACAACCGAATGGACGGCGCGTGGGACCTGCTGTAGCTGCACGACTCTTTGACCTGTTGCATGCGGATTGGCGGGAGTAATACACATGAAATGTGTAAATAAATATGGGGGTATGGGGGTAGTGGCACACTACCCCCAATTACATGCTCCACAAATCTGCAAACGCACTTGCATTACTTGGTCTACTGGGTCCACCTGCTCCGCCCATAGCACCGCCTTGGCCCATAGCAACATTTGGTGGTGCAGACCCTGTGCCTCCACCTCCTCCAGACACGGTAGGCCGAGGCGGTGGTTCCGTCATCTGTTTCATAAACATTGCAGGCGGTGTATACTCCCCAGCAGATGGAAGTTGCCCCACACTCGGCGCATCCATGTCACGCGCTGTCACAATATCATTG